>PVBE011364966.1_pt1 | contig 98928 bp, 79 predicted proteins | sample 1631181 | NCBI WGS metagenome assembly PVBE01 (sample SAMN08397723, study PRJNA350692) | Marine metagenome, whole genome shotgun sequencing project. | isolation source: water | place: Pacific Ocean | collected 2012-04
CGGTTCCGACCTCGGGACCGTTGTCACTGGAGACGATGACCAGGGTGTCCTTCGCGAGGTGGAGCTCGTCGAGTTTCTGCAGGAGTTTCCCAACCACATGGTCGAACTCAAAGATGAAGTCCCCGTGCGGGCCCGCCCCGGTCTTTCCCTTGAAGTCCCTGCCGGGGAAGGAGGGCAGGTGCACGGCCTGCAGGGAGTGAAAGAGAAAGAAGGGTTTTCGCGGGATTTTCTTCGCGTGCTGGTCGAGGAACTGCAGGCTTTTTTCGAGGAAGACCATGTCGACCTCCTCGAGGTCGAATCCGGGGGCGACGAGTCCGGGGCGGCAGTCGAAGGACCATTCGTGCTTCGGAAGTTTGCTCTTGTCGACCTGACCGGTGGGCGGCACCGGGATCCGGTCGCCTTCCATGTAGGCGTAGAGCCAGTCAGTGGTGGGACAACAGACCGTGCCGAAGAAGTGGTCGAAGCCACGATGCACGGGGCCATCGGGAACGGGGCGGCTGTAGTCGACCCGCCGGACCGCCTCGAGGCCGTTCTTGTTGATGGCCTTGCCGTCCTTGTCGAAGAAGGTCATCCCAATATGCCATTTCCCGGACAGGGCGGTGCGGTAGCCCTGCTTCTTCAGCATCCCGGGCAGGGTGAGGCGTTCCTTTTCGATGAGGCAGGGCCCACCGACTCCGGTGAAGACCCCGCGGTAATTCAACCGGAAGGCCATGCGACCGGTCATGATGCTGTAGCGGGTGGGGGTGCAGACGGTGGATGGGCTGTGGGCGTCGGTGAAGAGCAGTCCTTCCTTCGCGAGGCGGTCGAGGTTGGGGGTCCGGACCTTGCTCCGGGGGTTGTAGCAACTCACGTCTCCATAGCCGAGGTCGTCAGCGAGGATGAAGAGGATGTTGGGATGCTCGTTGGCGGGTAGCCGGTGTGACAGGCTGAAGAACAGGAGAAGAAGGAGCAGTCGCATGCCGTGCTTGTGCGGAATGAATGCGAGGAGGGTCAAGCGGCGTTTCGCCGATTTGTCATTCCGTCTCCAAAAACCGCTGGAAAATGTGACCGTAATCCGGGACAGGGAGTCGATGGGTGGAGCCGGAAAGGGACCGTCGACCTGGGCGGGGAAATCTGGCAGAAGGATGGCGATGAGCAGCGAATGGATTGACGTCACCGTTCCCCTGGAGAACGGGATGGTGCACTGGGAGGGGGACCCGGAGGTGAAGATCTACCGGCACTTCGAGCTGGGAGTGGACGGGATGCCCTGCAACCTGACCAAGCTGGAGATCAGTGCCCATACCGCCACCCACATGGATGCCATGTGCCACTTCGTTCCGGGAGGTGCGGGGATGGACGAGATGCCACTGGAGGCGACGATCGGTCCGTGCCGCGTGATTGGCATGGATGTCGAGGACCAGATCATGCCGTCCGACCTGGAGGGACTCGATCTGCAGCGGGGTGAGCGCATCATCTTCAAGACGCGCAATACGACCAGGAGCTGGGACATGGCCCCAGCCTTCGACAGGAACTTCGTCTCCATCAGTGAACCCGCGGGGAAGATCCTGGCGGAGGCCGGGGTGATGACGGTGGGGGTGGACTATCTCAGCATCGGTGGTTTTGAGAAGGATGTGGTGGAGGTGCACCAGGTCATGCTGGGAGCGGGCATCTGGGTCATCGAGGGTCTCCGGCTCGTGGACGTCGACCCGGGGGACTACGATCTCCTGTGCCTGCCGCTCAAGATCAAGGGAGCCGACGGGGCCCCCTGCCGGGCCCTGCTCAAGTCGCGGTCAGGATCCCGGGCGGAGGCGTAATTGCCTCTGCCGCGGGCTGTCCTTCGAGGTCACTTTGTCCTGGTGACCCGGAAGAGGTCGCCACCCCCCGGGGGCAGTTTGACCGGCAGGATGGAGCGGTTCCCGGCTTTTTCGAGCAGAGCTTTCTGCCATTTGCCGCTTTTCCGATCGAGATGCTCCACCAGTGAGACGGAGGGATGGAACGACAGGTGGCTGGTGCGTTCCCGGGTGATGTCGGCGTTGACTGCGAGAAAGTGGATGTGCTTCTGCAGGTTCTCGAACATCCCCACTACGAGATGTTCGTCCGAGGCCTGGATCCAGTGGTCCTTGGGGAACTCGGCGGCTCCGGGCGCTTCGGGATGGAAGGGTTTGGTATGGTAGACGTCGGTGGACCTGAGTCCGGCGAGGGTGGGGCCGAGCGGTTGAATGTCGCGGGCCACCTCGGCCAGGGGCGGGACATTGACGCGCGGCACGATCTTTCCGTCCACCAGCACGGGTTTATTGTCCTTCTTTTCGTAGCTGAACATCCAGGGTGGCCAGAAGTGGAAAGCCTGCACTCCATAGGCGAGGCTGGTGTACATGGTATGGCGAATCTGCGGGAGGGAGACTCCCGCGCCGACACAGCGCATGGCCGGGATGCCGTTCTTCCGGGCCAGTTCGCAGATGGAGCGGAGGTAGATGTAGCGCCGATCGGGATAGCGGCGTCCGTCCCAGTGATAGTGATAGTAGTCCAGGATCATCGGCTTCACGGTGCTGACGAATTCGTAGTATTCGCCCCATATGGCACGGTTGATGAAGATGGTGGGGTGGTTGGGGTCGGCCTCCGCGAACGATCGGGCGATGTTGGCGAAACCGGGGAAGGAGTTCCTGCGGCGTCGGTCGGAGATAAAGTAGGCAAAGACATTCCTGTCATCCCTGAGGGTGGTCGCCTGTTTGCGCAGTTCGTTGATGTCACCCGCGCCGAGACGGGCATAGAGGCCATTGCGCCGGCACATCTCCAGGAGATTCACTTCGCACTCCACCGCGTTGAAGCCATGGGACTTGATGAACCGGGCCATCACGTCCTGCTGGGCGGGTTCCTCGGGCCACTCCGCCCAGGTTACCATCATGAGAGCGGGAACCTGGTAGCGGGGCTGCGGTGGGTTCGTGGTCTTTGTTTCAGCTCCCTGGGTCGCGAGGGGGGCGATAAACAGTCCGGAAATCAAAGTGAGCCTGGCGAATGAATTCATGAGTTGCGATTCACAAAGTCGCTACCACGGATCCAGGCGAACAGTCACGCATTGATTTGAGTGTGGAGCGTGCAGGAGTGCCCGCGGGCGATCAGGCAACTCCATCAGAGCCATCCGGCGGGCAGATCGCCCTTGGTGTCGTGCAGGATCTCGAGAATGCGGCGTTTTTCCTCCTGCTCGAGATACTCAAAGCCCTTCACCGGGGTTTTCGCGGTGAGAATCTCATGAAGCCGTCGGTAGATCGCGCCCTTCAACATCGGGGGAAGGTGCTCGAAGGTGGGCGAGTAGATCATGTAGCTGCAGCGGTTTTCAAAGATGCGCCCGTCGAGGCGGAGGTCCTTGAGGGATCGCTTCTTCCTGTCGGGGTGGCGATTGGAGGTAAAGGCCCGCCGGAAATCCGGATTACAGGCAACCTTTGGGATGGCGATTTCCTCGCGGAAGAGCATGTAGTCGATGACCTTGTCGCGCCCCTCCCTGAACTCCTCGATGCTGCGCCCCCCGGCCAGTTTTCTCACCTCTGTCTCCCCGGGATCGAGCTTGCTGTCGAAGAGGGCCTGCCGGGCGCGGTAGGCGGCTTCCACCAGTCGGTGGTGCATGGTGACCTGGTGGTCAAAGACGAGAAGGGCGGAGATGTCGCTGCCAGGGGCCGGATAATCTTCGGGACGGAAGAACTGATCGAGTTTCTCCAGATTGGCGAATTTCTCCCGGTCGATGGTGATCTTTCCGTCCTTGCGGGTGGCAACGGCATTGCCCATGTGTCGCATCGTCCCGTGGTTGCCACTCACAAACCAGCCGCCGTAGCGATGGTGAAGGGGGATGTGGTGGCCGGAGCGCCGGTAATCGTCGAGGCTCTTCATCGGGCGGCCGACTTGATCCGGGTAAACCGAGCGCCCGAGCGATCCGGGCAGGAAGTTGGTGGCATCGCCGGCGTGGCAGCCGAGGCAGGATCGCGTGCGGGTGAACAGGGGGGAGGTCTTGTCGTCGAGCTTGCGCTGCAGGTAAAACAAGGCTCCCAGTTCCGGATCGAAACTTGCGAGCTCGATCCTCCCGCCGGGCATCCATCCCAGATAAACCGACTCGTTGAAATAGAGGGCCCGCGGGTTGTTGTAGGAGACGGTGCGCCGTTGCAGGCTGGTCTTGGAAAAGACGAGAACCTGGGTGGACTTGTCGAGATCGAGTTCCTGGAGGAGGCGCTCCACCAGGGGCTTTCCATTCGCTTCCTTGATCAGGACTTCGCCGTCCTGCACGCGCTTCAGGAGAGTGGTGGCGGGGTCCTTCGCGTCCCTGATGAAGTATCCGTGGGGCTCCAGTTCGTAGTCGTTATAGAACTGGGCCATCCCGAGGGGAGATGTGGCCAAGGCGAGAAGGGAAATGAGGAAGCTCTTGTGCATGAATCCGGCGGGAGCACTATCCGGCAGGGAACGGTGATATTTCAAGGAAGATTGCGCCGGTGTTCCACGCGCAAGGTTTCCGTGGGGTTGCATCCCTGTGCTCTTCCGGCAGGGCGCGGTGATCCGGGGCCCTACTTCTGCCACCCGTTCTTCTTGAGATACTCCGGGATGGAGACCGGTTTTCCTCCCTGGCGAATGCTTTCGTCGGCCGCCTCCATGAAGGCGTAGATTTCGAGGGTCACTTCTGTCGCGACGGGCGGTTTGCCGGTGCGGAAGAACTTGAGGATTTCGCGGAGCATGGGGGTATAGTCACCCCCTGATTTCTGTTCCGCGATGGCCTTGCTCCCGAAGGCGGTGACCTTGTAGGAGGTCTTGCCACCGCGGATCCCATGCAGGGTGCCGATGGAGCCGTTGGCCCACTTGCCGGTCACTACGATGGTGTTCTTGCTTTCGGTGGCGACCACGCTCTGGCAGCCCGGGCCCAGCACCGTGAAGAGGGACTCGGTGGGGTGAATGCCGTACCAGAAGAGACTGGGGTGATGCGGCTCGGAAGGTGCGGGACCGTAGGAGATGGCGGAGCGCAGTTCGCCGACGTCGGCGGTGGCTACTTCCACCACGCCGGGATACCAGCGCAGCGAGGAACTGCTGAAACAGGGGACCCCGGCTTCGCGGGCCAGGCGGAAGATCTCGACCGCATCCCTGACGGAACCAGCCACCGGTTTGTCGATGAAGAGTGGTTTGCCCGCTGCGATAACCGGCTTGGCCTGCTTGAGATGCGGACGCCCGTCGAGGCTGGTAAGGAGGACTGCGTCGACGCCCTTGCACATCTCCGCGATGTCGTCGTAAATCCTGACTCCATGCTTTTCGGTGAGGGTCTTGGTGTACCCCGGGACGCGATTAATGCTGGAAGGAATGTCCGCGCTGCCGCCCTTGAAGGCGGCGACCACCTTTGCGCCCGGGACGCGGTTGGGGTTATCCGGTTCGTTGAAGCGCGAGGTGAAGGCAATGACATGGGAGGTGTCGAGTCCGATGAGGCCAAGGCGAAGGACCGGGTCCGTTTTCTGAGCGGGAACAGAGGTTGCAAGGAGGAGGAGAGCCAGGAGCACGCGGGGGAATACCTTCATCGGGGCAGGCTACGACAGGGAGGGGAGGATCGCAAAGCAGGAAACGGATGTCATGAGACCGTGAGGAAGATTGATATTCCCTTGCAGGGGGGGGCAGTTAGGGTGCCCTCCCGTGAGGGTGATCATCAGTTGGATCCTTTTCTTTCTGTCGGCGGGGTTGACGATCGGGGTGGCGGAGGAATCGCAGTGGGAGGTGACTCCGGTCCCCTCTTCATGGGAGGGGACTTCGGAGAGGTGGTGCCGGTGCTGGGTCAAGGTGCCGGGGCACTGGACCGTCATGACGGGACGTTCGCTCTGGCGCGAATCGGTGACGTTTTCGGTGTCGGGAGTGGCTGATGCCCACGAAGTATTCATCAATGGCAGGCGGATTGGTGGAGGGGGTGGCTTTCCGCCGGAATTCCAGAGGGATACGGAAGAGGGAATGGCCCGCTACAAGGTGCCGCCCGGGCTGTTGCCGAAGGACCAGTGGAATGAAGTGGTGATTCGGATTCATAACGCGGGGGAGAGGGGAGGATTCCTGGGAGAGGCGCCCACCATCCAGGGTTACTTTCTCGAGTGTATCCTGAAGGGTGAGTGGGAAGTCCGGCAGGGGGAGGGCCTCATGCCGGGCAGGGCCCTGGCCGAGAAGCCCGCGCGGGCCGCGTTCGATCACTTTTCGGAGGCCAGCCGGATCCTCGGGGAGGCCAGGAAGCTTGTTGGCGGTCCTCGGAAGTCTCCGGCCGAGAGTCTGGCCCTGCTGACGACCGGGGAGGATCTGGTGGTCGAGGAGCTCCTTACCGAGCCGCTGGTGGCGCAGCCCACGCATTTGAGCTTTGATGATCGTGGGCGTCTCTGGGTGTCTCAGTTCCGGCAGTACCCCTATCCGGCGGGCTTGAAGCAGATCAGTCGCGACAAGTACTATCGTGCGAAATACGACCAGGAACCGAAGGCGCCACCCAACCACTATCGCGGGCGATCCAGGGTGACCATTCATGAGGATCTTGACGGCGATGGCCGTTTCGACCGGCACAAGGTGTTTCTGGAGGGACTGGACCTGGCCAATGCGGCTCTTCCGGACCACGATGGTGTCTGGGTCATGCACACGCCTTACCTCCTGTTTTATCCGGATCGCAATCGCGACGATAAACCGGACGGTGATCCGGAGGTGCATCTCGCGGGGTTCGGTTTCGAGGATACCCATTCGATTGCCAATGGCCTGGTGTGGGGACCGGATGGCTGGATATACGGAGGGCAGGGCAGCACGGTGGCTTCGCGGGTCTGGAGTCCGCGTCGTGACCCGGGCAGACAAGGGGCCGTTTATATTGAGGGCTGCATGGTATGGCGTTACCACCCACGGTTGGAGCTGTTTGAGATCTTTGCGGAGGGAGGCGGCAATGTCTTCGGTCTGGAGTTTGATTCCGATGGGCGCCTTTTTTCCGGGCACAACGGGGGCAACACCCGTGGCTGGCATTACCTGCAGGGCGGCTATTTCATCAAGCAGGGACGCACCCCAAACAAGTTCGGTCCGCCGGTGAATCCGTTCGCATTCGGCGATCTCTCCGAGATGCGGAGCAGCAATTCGATTCCACGGTTCAGCCACGCCACCATCGTGTGCGAGGGGAGCGCCATGCCGGAACGCATGCAGGGGCGCTTCCTCAGCGCTGATCCGATTCACCATCACCTCGTTCTCTCGGAGCGGAAGCGGCGCGGTTCCACCTTCGAGACCAGTGATTTGGGTCATCCGCTGAAGAGCACGGAGGACGCCTTCCGTCCGGTCTACCTGTGTAACGCCCCCGATGGCTCGGTTTACGTGGCCGATTTCTACGACTTCTATATTGCGCATGGGCAGCACTACCAGAGCCAGATTGATCCCAGCACGGGACGCATCTACCGCTTACGGGGCGCGACCGGTCAGTTGGAGAAGGATGTCAACCTGGCCGCCAAGACAACGGGGGAACTGATCACCCTGCTGGAGCATCCCAACAAATGGCACCGCCAGATGGCGGTCCGTCTGCTCGGGAAGAGGGCCACCAATGAGGGGGCAGGAAAGAGGCTGAAAGGGTGGGTGCACGATCATGAAGATCGCAGTGCTCTCGGGGGGTTGTGGGCCCTCTTTCAGGCGGGGGGCATGGAGAAGGAGACCGGGGAGGCCTTCCTGCAGCACCCCCATGCGTCGGTGCGCGCCTGGGCGGTGCGACTCCTGAGTGACCCGGGGCCAACGGACTCCTTGAATGCACTGCGGCTTCTGGCCGGGAGGGAAGAGGATCTTGAGGTCTGGAACCAGCTGGCGTCCACCGTGCAGCGGCAGCCCCCGGGAGCCGCTGTCGGCATCATTGGGGAATTGCTCAGACGAAGCGGTGAGCTTGAGGATCCCACCGTTCCCCTGATGCTCTGGTGGGCCCTTGAGCATCATTCGGTCCGCCCCGGGCAGATCGAGACGATCCTGAACGATCCCGAGTTGCGCAGGCAGCCCATGGTCCGGCGGGAGATCATGCCCCGGGTCATGCGCCGCTACGCGGCGGGGGGCCGGGAGAGCGAATTGCTCATGTGTGCCCGGTTGCTGGAGTTGACGAAGGATGAAGATGAACGGAAGGCCTTGCTGACCGGCTTTGAGCAGGCCTTTGCCGGGGGAACGATCCCTCCCCTGCCAGGGGAACTGGAAGTGGCCATGGCGGCAGGTGGCGACCTCTCGCTTGTGCTGCGCATGCGGCAGGGAGAGCAGGACGCCATTACAAAGGCGGGGAGTCTTGTGCTCAATGCGAAGACTGATCGGGCCGAACGGTTGCGTCTTGTCCGGACGCTTGGGGAACTGAGTGTGGCGGGCAGTGAAGAGGTTCTGCTGGAGGTCATGAGGGACGGAAAGGATGTCGAGTTGCGCCGGGCGGCTCTGACAGGCCTGCAGTCGTTCGGAGAGGATGCGATCGCGGAGGAGATTCTGAAACAATTTGAATCCCTGGAAGGGAGCTTGCGGGCCGCTGCGGAGGCCTTCCTCGCCAGTCGGGCGTCCTGGAGCCTGATGTGGATGGAGGCTGTCGACGGAGGACGGGTGGGGGCCCAGGGCACTTCCCGGGAGGCGATCGCCCTCCTGCGGGGATACCAGGGCAGGCAGGTGGCGGCGCTGGTGAGAAAACACTTCGGCAAGGACGCCTCTTCCACAGGTAGTCCGCAGGTGGAAGTGGCGCGTGTCCGCGAGGTGGTGGACGGGACGGTGGGCAGTCCGTATCGCGGGCGGCCCCTGTTCAAGCAGCGCTGCGCCTCCTGTCATGTGCTCTTTTATGAGGGAGGAAAATTGGGCCCTGACCTGACCTCCTATCAACGTGACGATCTGGAAACCATGCTGACGAGCATCGTCGATCCCAATGCCGAGATCCGCGAGGGCTATGAGGGCGTGCAGGTCACGACCGCTGACGGGCGTCTGCTGGTGGGCTTCGTGGTTGACGAAGGGCCGCGCCGGGTGACGCTGAGGGGATTTGATGGCAGTGAGATCGCCCTTCTCCGCAAGGAGGTGGTGGGAAGGAAGGCCCTCGGGCGCAGCCTCATGCCGGAGGGGATCCTTGATGGATTGAGTGATCAGGAGTTGCGGGATCTCTTTGCCTATCTGCGGAGTGCGCAGCCTTTTCTGAAGGACTGACCTGAAGGACTGACCTGAAGGACTGACCAATCATTTGTGTGAATGGTGTTCTGGCGCCACCGGAAAGCGGTGATCAAGTGTCGGCGGTGGGATCGTGAGACGGCGGAACGGATGTCATTGGCGGGGAACCGGAATTAGGAGATTGCAAGGCTCGCTCGTCCGGCAACACTTATTCCATGGATCTCGTGACGCGTCTCCTGATGGTCTCCGCCCTTGCGCTGCCGGTCATTTCGGCCAAGCCGACTTTCGAAAAGAGTGGAGTGGTGATCATCCCCAGGGCGGACTGCCGTGCCGACGGGGGAAAGTTGAGCGCCGGGTTTCGCGCCACGCGCTGGGGAATGTACGATCTCATGATTGAAGGGACCGCTGATGCCGGCCTGAAGGCCATGCTCAACGGGCAGGGACCAGTTGCGGCCGGATCCCGCCCCGGTCATCTGGGAAGTTATTACATGGAGAAGGCAGGACCCTGTGTCATCGAGTTGAACGGAACCGCCGGCGAAGTGACCGCGCTGAGACTGGTGCCGGCCTGCGAGGGCAGGGCGGTGATGCCGGAGAAGGGCAAGGCGATTGAGTTGGACGCCCGGGATTGCCGAATCTCGGGAGTGATGCTGCGCTATGAGCCCAAGCCGAAAAAGCTCTGCATCGGATTCTGGGGAAACCCGGAGGACTATCCGGTCTGGAACTACACCGTGGTCACCCCGGGCAGGTATGAGGTTGTTCTTACGCAGGGATGCGGTCGCGGGGCGGGGGGAAGCAAGGCGGTCCTGGAGACCGCCGGAACCTTCTTGGAGTTCACGGTGAAGGACACCGGCGGTTACCAGAACTGGATTGATGTCTCTCTTGGGGAGGTGACTTTCGCCGAGGCAGGTTCCCAGCAACTGAGCGTGAAGGTTCTCAAGAAGGCGCGCGGGATCATGGATATCAGGCGCATCGTGCTGAAGCCGGTGAAATGACGCCGCGCGTCCGGTGGCACTGGCTCCGCCTCCTCAGGCGATGATCTCCCGGACTACCTTTCCAAAGACGTCGGTAAGGCGGTAGTCGCGGCCGGAGTGGTGGAAGGTGAGTCGCTCGTGGTCGATCCCCAGCAGGTGGAGAATGGTGGCGTGCAGGTCGTGGATGGAAACTCTGTCTTTCACGGCATGGTAGCCGTAGTCATCGGTGGCACCGTGGTGATAGCCGCCCCTGGTGCCCCCACCGCACATCCACATGGTGAAGCCGTGAGGATTGTGGTCGCGCCCGTCGTCGCTGCGGCCCATCTGGCCGTCGAAGAGTTCCCTGCTGGGCGTGCGCCCGAACTCACTCCCGCAGAGGACGAGAGTGTCCTCCAGCAGGCCCCGGGCTTCCAGGTCGTGGAGGAGGGCGGCGATGGGCTGGTCCACCGCCTGGGCATTGCCACGGTGGCCCTTTTCCAGGCCAGCGTGCTGGTCCCAGAGGTTTCCATAGCGGGACGTCGAGTGGGTGGCGGTCACAAAGCGCACTCCGGACTCCGTAAAGCGCCTGGCCAGCAGCAGGGTGCGGCCGAACTCGTCGGTGTGGTCCCCGCCGATCCCGTAGAGGTCGCGGGTGGCCTGCGATTCCTTCTGGAGGTTCATGATGTCCGGGGCCACGCTCTGCATGCGGAAGGCGAGTTCGCGATTACGCAACTCGGCGAGGAGGGGATCATGTTCCTCGTTGACCGCCCGGATGAAGTCGAGGTGTTCGCGCTGGGCTCCGAATCCTGCCGCGAGGTTGTCCCACTTCAGGGCTCCGCCTCTCTTTGAAGGCTTCAGGATGGGCGTGCCGGCGAAGGAGGAGGGAAGGAAGCCGGAGGGAGACGTTCTGCCGTCCTTGGGCGTGAGGTCTACATAGCCGGGCAGGTTGCCGTTATCGGAGCCCAGGCCGTAGAGGAGCCAATTGCCCAGGGCGGGGCGCACCTCGCGGGGAACACCCGTGTGGAGCATCGACATGGCGGTGATGTGATCCTCGTTTTCGTGGTGCAGCGAGTGGAGAAAACAGAGCTTGTCGATCCACCCGCCGTTGACCTTCGGGAAGAGATTGCTGGCCCACCAGCCGCTCTCGCCCCACTGCGACCACTGAAAGGGCGATCCGATGATGTGGCCCCGCTGGGCGAAGGTGAACCTGGGTGACCTGATGGAGGCGGGGAGGGGTTTGCCGTGCTCCTTCTGCAGGCGCGGCTTGTAGTCATAGGAATCGACCTGGGAGAGTCCGCCATCGAGCAGGATGAAGATCATGCGCTTTGCGCGGGCGGGAAAGTGGGGGTCGAGGTTGCCGGGACCGGGAGAGGTGCCGCTGCCCGCGGCCCCGCAGGACTGGCGCCCAAGGAGATCGCAGAGGGCCAGGCCGCTGACTCCCATGAATCTTCTCCGGGACCACGGCAGGGCCGGAACTCCGCCCGTCGGGGCAGGGGTCCGGATCCCGGCAGGTGCGGGGCCTGCCCCCTCATGATTGAGGCGGTTCATTCGAGATAACTGAAACTGTCGGAGGAGAAGAGCCCGAGACAGACCCGGGCCCACGATTCGGTTTCGCCGAGGTCCTGCACGATCCGGCAGTGATCGAGGTAGGTGAAGGTCTGCTCCATCAGCGTTGGACCGGGAGAGCGGCTGAGGATCATGCGGAAGGCGATCGTGACGCGCTGTTCGTCGTTGAGATCGGGCAGGGCGAGGAGGTGCTCGGCGAGCCTGGTGGCGTAGTAGCGGGGTAGCTTGTTGTTGAGCCAGAAGAGTGACTGGGGGGCATTCCTCGAATGGTCGCGCTGGTGGATGGGAACCCCGGAGGGGTCATAGCCGAAGAGGTGGAGCATCTTGCGGATCTCAATGCCCATTCCCAGTGGGGAGCGCCCCGAGGTGAGGATGTAGATCGCCCGGTCTTTCGATCTGTTGTTGTTGAGGGGTTGTCCGCTGGATTGGCGGGGGACCTTGCCGGCAAGGCTCAGCATGGAGTCGTAGAGGGCTTCCGCTTCCAGCCGCCGGCGGGGATAGTGCCAGAGAAGGGTGTTATCGGGATCAAGGGCCGCCTTGGCGCCTTCCGGGGCGCTGCTCTGGCAATAGGTAGCCGACGTGACGATGAGACGATGAAGGGCCTTGAGAGACCATTTCTCTTCGATGAGCCTGGTGGCGAGGAAGTCGAGGAGGGGTTGGTTGCTGGGAGGGGCTCCCTGCATTCCGAAGTCGCCCGGGGTGGCCACGATGCCGGCTCCAAAGTGTCCCTGCCAGAGACGGTTGGCGATCACGCGGGCGGTGAGTGGGTTCTTGGGATCTGTTATCCACTGCGCGAGTTGGAGACGTCCGCTCGCGTTGCCCGGAATCGTCGGACTGGGGAGAAGGTTCCGGGCGAAGGTGGGAACGGCGCGCGGGACCGCTTCCTTCTCCACGTCGTAGACGTCGCCGCTGCGGTGGACGGGTTCATTCCGGGTTTCGGGGGCATCGCTCACCGCGAGCATGCGGGGCAATGGAGGGTGGAGGTCGTGGAGCCTTGCAATTTCTGCATCGAGCCGGGGCAGGGCGGGAGGGGTGAGGAACCGTTCAAGATCGGCAATGCCGGGAGGCCAGGCCTGGGGTACGAATTGCAGTTCGGAGAGGATCGATTTCTGGACATTCCATTTGCTCACAGCGTCATTGAGCCATTTCCCCCGTTGGGGCGGGGTGCGCACAAAGCGCAGTTTGTCGAGACGTGGAAGATAGGAGTGATCCTGTGCCTGGAACCGCACGTCGTTCTTTCCCTCCCGAAAGAGGTGGTGACCGAGACTGACCCAGCGAAAGTGTTCGGGTTCCCAGCCCCCGGTAGCGGGGAGGGCGAGATCTTCTGCCACGGATTTGCCGTCGATCTTGAGTTCCACGCGGTAGGACTCCGGGGCTGCGCAGCGAATCAGGACGGTGTATGTTCCGGCCTCGGGAAGATCAGGGCGCCAGCCCACCCATTGCAGGCGTTCCCGCTGCGTTTCCACCACCATCCCGGCCCCCAGTTCAATCCGGCGCACGTTGTTCTGCCCCTGGTAGTCTTCCGCCTCGATCTGAACACCGGGCATGGCAGGGAGGGTCTCGAGAGCCTGCCGGTAGAAATTGCCCCGGGCCTCGACTTCCCGGGCCACGAAGCCCTCGTGAGCATCCATGAGGTGTTTCCACCGGTCCCGGCGCAGGGTGGCGATGATTTCACGGACGCGTTGTTCCGCCTCGATCCGCTCCGCAGAGGCTTCGGGTTGCGTCAACCGGTAGCGTCCGTCCCGCCAGTTCTCGCTGTTCTCCTTCAGGATCCGGGTGCTTCCGAAAATCCCGGCCAGGGCGTAGTAGTCCCGGGTGGGGATGGGATCGAAGAAGTGATCATGACAACGGGCGCAGCCGAAGTTGAGACCGAGGAAGGCCTGGGTCGTGGTGGTCATCTGTTCATCGATGATGTCCATGCGCAGCGAGTTGGGATCGGCGCAGTCTGCGAACCACGGGCCGATGGAGAGAAAGCCGGGAGCGGAAAGCAGGTCCAGGTAGGACTGCCCGTCTTCGGGTCCCTGCCCGGTGGCGGGATCCCGCGCAAGGAGATCGCCGGCCAGTTGCTCGAGGACGAATCGGTCGTAGGGTTTGTCGGCATTGAGAGAGCGCACCACGTAATCGCGGTAAGGTTCAGCCATGTCGCTACGGGCCACCGCGGCCACCTTGGTCTTGCCCTGCACGTAGCGGGCCACGTCGAGCCAGTGACGTCCCCAGCGTTCCCCGTAATGGGGTGAGGCAAGAAGGCGATTGACGAGTCCGAGGTAGGCCTGATCCGGACCCTGGTCCTCTACCGCAGACTCGAAGCGTTCGAGTTCCCCGAGGGTCGGGGGCAGGCCGGTGAGGTCAAGGGTGAGGCGGCGGAGAAGGGTGAGAGGGTCGGCCCGGGAATTGGGTTCCAGTCCCGCCGCCCGCAGGGGACCGCTCACGAATCGGTCGATCTCGTTATAACCCCGGCCATCCTGTGAGGGAGAAGGCAGATCGGGTTTCCGCAGTTCCTGAAAGGACCAGTGGAGTTTCTCCCCCACGAGACTCCCTGCCGTGGTGAACACGAGGCAGAGAAGCGTGACGGGGGGGCAGGGCTTCATGGGGGCGAACTCAGGAACAGTCTAAATCAGCTGGGAGGAATTCTACAGTGCGACAGCACCATTGTCGTCACTTGAACATTTTTCCGCATTTTACGGAACGCCCCGCCCGAATTGGTTGGCGTTGGACAGGAGTCACTTCATGTAGTGACAGATCGGGGCAAAATCGTGAAAAAATAGGGTCTTGGCGGGGAATTTGAATATTTTGAACTGAATTTCCACCGTAGGACTATATGGGCACGTCGCCCGGTTGTTGCCAGCGGCGGCGGAGTCCGGTAAACTCTGCGCCCCTCGACAGTTCACCGATCCTTACCATGTCGCACACCATGCTCCCTCAGATTGCTCCCTGCTTCGTGAGTCACAATATGGCCCTGGGAGGGGCCCAGACCGCGGTCTTGCGTTACATTGAGACGTTGCCGGAGTGGGTCCGTGATCGCACCACGCTCTATTGCCAGTCCGATGACACACCGCTTCTCGACAGGGCGGTCGAGAACGGGTTCGAGTGTGGCGAAATCACCCGGGTGGCGCCCAATGACCCGAGTGCGTGGTTCTTGAGCTACGGCAACCTCGAGGGCCTGCCGGAGAGACCGACCTCGCTGGTGCTCCATTCATGGGACGAGGCAGGTTGGCGTTATTTCAGCAAGGCGTATGCGGGTCGTCGGGGAATGACGGTGGCAGGTGTTTCTCAAAAGGTGATGGATCGCTACGGGCAGTGGATTGACGAGAATGATCATGTTGATGGTGGAATTCTCCCTCCGCCGGTGACCGAGTTCTGCATGGCCAAGGGGAATTACGATCCCCAGGGACGCATCGTGGTGGGCTGGATGGGACGTCCACTTGAAGACAAGGGGTTGATGGCCTTGCCCTACCTCCTTGCCGAAAATCCACGTCTTGTGGTGCGGGCCTGGACCGGAGCTGAAACCGCGGGCCTGGACTACACTCTCCGGGTGCAGAGTGAAGCGATGGAAGCCGTCATGAAACTGGCGCGCAAGCTGGGAGTGATGGATCGGTTCGATATCCGGCCGCTCGACTTCAATGCCCTGAGTTATCGCCATCGCCTGGAGGGTTGCCACGTCCTGCTGGGCAACAGCCGGAAGGAAGGGTTCCTCCTCACCGCAGCCGAAGCCCTGAGCTGCAGTATCCCGGTAGTGGTGACGAAAACGTGCGGTATCGCGGATTTCATCAGGAACGGCCAGAATGGTTACCTCATCGACTGGAACGACAATCCCAGGCGACTGGCGAAGGTGGCGCACCGTGCCATCCTCAAGGCGGTCAGGCTCGACCCGGTCAAGTGCCTCGCCTCCATGGATCAGCTCTCTCTTGGTTCCAACTACGCTCGCTCCTATCGTCCGGTCCTGGCGAGGCTCACTCATACCGGACTGCAGCACGAAGACGCACGCGTGACTTTCGGTGTCCGTATCCACGACGGGGTGGACGTTTCCTATCTTGATGAAGCCATCAACAGCATCGCGACCCAGACCTACCGGAGGTTCAAGACGGTTCTTCTGGTCGATGGACCGTGGTCGCTGGGTGAGAAACTCGCCGCGCGCTATGACCTGCCGCTGATATGCACTGGTCTCGAGGCCGACATCGAACACTGCAGTTGGCTGCACCGGCAGGCTCTCGAACGCTGCGAGACGGAGTTCTACAAACCCCTCGACTACGACGATCAGCTCCTGCCCACCTACCTTGAGCGGGCGGTCCAGACCCTGGACCAGAAGGGGGTGGATGTCTACGGCTGCCTTCTCAACACCCTGCAGGAAGGAGAGGTTACCCCGCGCCTGCACTGGCCCAACAAGCCGTTGGAAACCATGTTCACCGGTAACTCGGACGACAACATGCTGCCGCATTCGTCGGTCACCATGCGGACGAAGATTGCGCTCAAGGCGGGCAACTACCAGGAGCGCGCGGTCGGTCTCGGGGCCGACGACTATCATCTCTGGTACCGTATTTTCAAGGCGGGTGGCGAGTTCTTCCGCGATGACGAGGTGCGAAACGTGATCTACCGCGTCCACGACAGGAACTCGCTCGTCATTCGCCGGGAGCGCTTCGGACACTCCAACAAGCGCAAGCAGCTTCTGGCCGGTGCCGCGGCCGCTGGTATTGCGGCCATGCCCCTGGCGGCGGAGGTGGAAGACCAGGATGACCGTCAGGCCGCCCCGGTGGTGGCTCCTGCCAGTCCGGACCGGGTGGACCCGCCTCACTCCTAGGTGCGGACGCCTTCCCTTTTATTCCGGTTGGGGGGGTGACAATGGACGGTCCGGGTAATGTGGACCTCGCAGAAGATGAAAACCTGGGATCTCACCACTCTCGGTTCGACGATGTTGAGCCTCACCACCGAGCCGGGTGCGCCTCTCCTTTCAAGCGAGGGGATTCGTCTCGACATTGCGGGGGCGGAGTCCAACTGCGCGATTGCGCTCGCGCGACTGGGGAAGCGGGTGGCCTGGCATTCCAAGGTGGCACGCACCTCCCTCGGGGAGCGCATTGTCTCGGGGATTCGCGCCCACGGCGTGGACGTCTCCTCCGTCTGCTGGAGTGGGAGTGGACGGAACGAGCAGATGTGGGTGGAAGCCGGGCTTGGCGGGAACCGGACGATGGTCACCTACGACCGGGCGGGGGCGGCGGTGGAATCATTCAAGATCCAGGAAGTAGACCTGGCGGCCCTGCAGCAAAGCGTCTTCTTTCATGCCACCGGGATCACCCCGGCCCTCTCGGAGGACTGCCGTCACACCGTGGTGGAAGCGGTGCAACAGGCACGCAAGGCCGGGGTGCGGGTCTCCTTCGATGTGAATTATCGTGCCAAGCTCTGGGAGCCGGCCCGGGCCCGCGAGGTTCTTTCCGCCATCATCAGCGGAATTGACGTGCTCTTCATCGGGCAGGACGACCTGGGGACGGTATGGGAACGCACGGGAGATCCCGACGACGAATTGCACCGCCTCCAGGATGACTATGGTATTGCCAATGTGATCCTCACCCGGGGTTCGCTTGGGGCCCGGGCCCTGCTTGACGACTATTTGTGTGACCACGGGGCCTTCCCGTCCGAGGTGGTCAGTCCGATCGGGGCCGGGGATGCCTTTGCCGCTGGTGTGCTCTACTCGCTCCTGGAAGACGAAGTGGATCTTGCCCTGAAAAGGGGCTGTGCCATGGCCGCATTGGCCCGGGAGTCACGGAGTGACTACGTGGTGGGCGGTAACGAGGCGTTGGAAGCCAGGATGGAGGAAGAGGGAGACAAGAATCTTTCCCGGTAGCAGTTGGAGCGACTCCACCGGGCGCTCAAGGGTAAGACGGATTCTGGTGTTCGGCCCTGGCGCTGCCTCGCAGCGGATGCATGGGGCGGGAGTCGATGCTCCAACTGCTTGACCTCAGGACCTGAAATTCATCGAATGCATCAATGAAAGCTAACCTGTCTCGTCGTCGATTTCTGGGAACATCCGCTTCCGTTGCCGGTCCCCTGATCCTGCCCAGCGGTTCGCTCTTCGGGCGCAAGGTTTCCCCGAACGAAAAGCTCAATATCGGCGTGATTGGTGCGGGCGGCAAGGGAGCCGTGGACAGTGAGGGCGTGATGAGCGAGAACATTGTCGCTCTCTGTGATGTTGATGAGCGGACGTTGCGCGCCCGGAAGGGGAGGTTTCCCAAGGCGCAGACCTTCAGCGACTACCGGGTGATGCTGGAGAAGGTCGGCGACAAGCTCGATGCGGTGACGGTCAGCACCCCGGATCATCACCACTTCCCGGCCAGTATGCTGGCAATGCAACTGGGGTTGCACGTCTACGTGCAGAAGCCGCTCGCGCACACTGTCTGGCAGGCCCGTGAAATGCTGAAGCTGTCCCGGAAAAAGAAAGTCATCACGCAGATGGGCAACCAGGGGCACTCCTTCAGCAGCACGCGCAAGCTGGTGGAAGTGGTACGGGCCGGAATCATCGGAGAGGTGAAGGAGGCGCATGTGTGGACCGATCGACCGATCTGGCCGCAGGGGATGGATCGGCCCAAGGGTTCCAAGCCGGTGCCCGAGTATCTCGACTGGGACCTGTGGCTGGGAGCGGCCCCGGAGCGTCCCTATCACGACGGTTACCATCCCTTCAAATGGCGCGGTTTCTGGGACTTCGGGACGGGAGCGCTTGGTGACATGGGTTGCCATAACATGGATGCCGCCTTCTGGGCGCTGGACCTTGGTGCGCCCACCAGTGTGGTGGCCGACGTCTCTGGTGTGAACAGGGACACCGCGCCGAAGTGGAGCGTGATCCGTTATGAGTTTCCCGCCCGGGGTGAAAAGCCTCCGGTGAGCCTGACTTGGTACGATGGAGGCAAGAAGCCGAGTCCTGATATCATAGGGGAGAAGAGCCTGCCCAAGAACGGCAGTCTCATCGTCGGCTCAAAGGCCACCATCGCTTTCCGGGAGTGGAATCCAAATGGCTTCCGCACGCTGGCGGAGGGCAAGGAGTTGAATTACGAGGATCCCGACCCGATCTTCCCGCGGGTGGGAGACAACCCCTACCAGGAGTGGATCAAGGCCTGCAAGGGAGGCTCTCTCTGCCTTTCGAATTTCGAATACTCGGTTCCGCTTACCGAGATGGTCCTGCTGGGTAACGTGGCCCTGCGTAGCAGCAGGAAAATCGAGTGGGACGCGGAGAACCTGAAGGCCAGGGGAAACCCGGAAGCCGATCAGTTCATCAGGAGTGAGCCGCGGAAGGGGTGGGGTGTTTGATGGATTTCAGGATTCAGATCTCCGATGAGGGAGAATCTGTGCTGGAAGATCTTCAGCCTGGGATTTGAGCTCGCGCGATCATGCCATCCTGCCGCCTTGAGGTGAAGGTGGCATTGATGTAGGTTCCTGCCCGTATCATTCGGAGGAGACAATGTCCGACAAGGCCCCGGATGACGATATTCCTGCCTCTGCCGAAACCGAAAATGAAATTCCGCTTCGTCCTGGTCATCGTGGTCGCTACAACTTTCCTGTTTGGTTGCGACCGTGAAGAGGAGGTGAAACCGGTGAAGGTTGGGCTGCCGTCGGGTCCCTTCGCGATCGTGGATATCAGCGGGGGGAGTGAGGTTGGCGAATACCCGGTTGAGTTTTCGAAGAGCCTTCCGGCCGATGTGGACAACCAGGAGTATCGAACGGACAGGATCATCTTCAAGTGGATCGAGAAGGAGAAATTCAGGCGGGGAGGGTCTCGCAAGGCTGCGCCGATTCATGAGGTCGAGTTGACGCACGGATTCTACATGGCGATTTTCGAAGTGACCCAGGCCCAATGGGAGAACGTGATGGGGCCGACCGCCTTCCACTTCGAGGGGAACCCGGTCCGGCCAGCGGAATCGGTCTCGTGGGAGGACATCCGCGGGGCGTCGGACTCCTGCGACTGGCCCCGGGAGCGTGGAATCGACGAATCGAGTTTCATGGGCAGGCTTTCCGCGAAGACGGGCGAGGGACTCCTGTTCGATCTGCCCACGGAGTCGCAGTGGGAATTCGCCTGCCGGGCTGGAACGGAAACAGAGTGGAGTTTCGGGGACTCTGCGGCCGATCCCGAAGATTACGTCTGGTCGGATGACAACGCCGACGACGAAACTCAGGAGGTGGGCACCCTCAGGCCGAATTCCTGGGGCCTTTACGACATGCATGGCAACGTAGCGGAATGGTGCCTCGATCGCCACGGACCCTATCCGAAGGATGCGCAGATCGATCCGGTGGGACCCACGGTCGGGTGGTACCGGATTTGGCGCGGCGGTGCCTGGGATGTGGCCTCTGATCTCACCCAGTCCGCGGGACGCAGCGGCGGATTGCCTTCCGGACGTTACCCTCACGTGGGCCTGCGACCTGTGGCCCTGCCCGTGAACTGATTATTGAACCTCTCATGGACCTCCCCTCCTCTGGCGCACACCTTGTCCGGCTCACCGGGCTTTATGTCATTGGAATAGTGGGCTTCGTCTTTGTTCGAAGTGCCGTGGAGCCGGAAACCTGGAGCCGGGAGGACTCCTATCGCAAGGCCGCCCTCAAGGATCTGGCCAAACGCCCCTCGATCCACGGAGGTAACGACTCCTGCGTGGGTTGCCACCAGGACGAGGAGGGAACACACCAGGACTCCATGGACGAGTTGATGGACGGAGCCCATTCCAGTCTGTCCTGCGAGTCGTGCCATGGCCCTCTTGCGCATCACGTGTCTGATGACAGGAAGATCGGCGACGCAAGGATCGACTACACCAGAATGCTCTGCCTCAACTGCCACGGAAACCTCGTGAGCCTTCCGGCGGCCTTCCCGAAGATGATCCTCGGCGACGAGCACCTGTCGCCGGCCCGGGAAGCCGAGTTGCTCAAGGCTGCCAAGGCGGCCGGAAAGGAAAAGTTCTACCGCCACAAGAAGAAGGTCCACTTCGGGATGGACTGTACTGAGTGTCATCTTTCCCCGCATGATCCCGAGACCTGATTTCTTCCCATGAATCCATCCGACCAGACCGACCGGCGCAGCTTTCTGAAGATGGTGGCTGCGGGCGCGATCACGACCACCGTCCTGATGGTCTACCGGCCGGAATCGTCTGCCAAGGCCGAGGGGGCCTCCTCCGTCCCGATCCCGGGTGATGGCGGGGCTTCCAAGCTGAAGCACGACTACGCCTACGTGATCCGGATCGACCGCTGTAATGGTTCGGGGGCGTGCGTGAGAGCCTGCTCCGCGGAGAATAATGTGCCCGAGGGGCTCTTCCGGACCTGGATCGAGCGCTACGTGAAAACGGGGGAGGGAATCTATGTCGATTCCCCGAATGGCGGGATGAACGGCTTCGCGGAGGTGAAGGATAACTTCAAGGAGGAGGCCCTGAGTTCGTGGTTTGTTCCGAAGCTCTGCAACCACTGCCGCAATCCACCCTGTGTCCAGGTGTGTCCGGTGGGGGCCACCTTCGCGAGTGAGGAGGGCTTCGTTCTCATCGATGACAAGCACTGTATCGGTTGTGCGGCCTGCGTGCACGGTTGCCCCTACGGTTCGCGCTTCATGAACCACGAGACCGGCGTGGCGGACAAGTGCACCTGGTGTTATCATCGCGTGAAGCGGGGTCAGCAACCGGCCTGCGTGGAGGCCTGCCCGACCGGTGCGCGCCTCTTCGGGGATCTCAATGATCCTGAGAGCGAGGTCACGAAACTCTTCGCGGAGGACGAATGGCTCGTCCTCAAGCCCGAGATGCACACCGAATCGTACTGCTTCTACGTCGGTCTTCCCAGGGAGGTCATCTGATGGAACATCCTCTGCCCAACCACTCGATCAACAACTTCATTTTCGGCAATGAGGCGGAAATTCCGTGGTCGTTCATGATCGTGATCTATCCCTACATCACGGGGTTGATTGCGGGTGCCTTCGTGGTTTCCTCGCTCTATCACGTCTTCAAGTTGAAGGCCTTCGCGGGGATCGCGCGCTTCTCGCTGGTGGTGGCGTTCTGTTTCGGGATCTTCGCGGGATTTCCGCTCCTCATTCATCTTCTCCAGCCAACGCGAGCCTTCAATATCTTCATCACGCCCCACTTCACCGCGGCGATGAGTGTCTTCGGTTACGTCTATGCCTCCTACATGCTTCTGCTCACGACCGAGATCTGGCTGGTCTACCGCGGATTCTTCGTGGAGAAGGCCAGGGAGACCAACCGCTTCATCTGGAAAGTGCTCACTCTCGGGGTCACCGACTACACGCCGGAGTCCGCGAAGATCGACCGCAGGTTGATCAATTTCCTGGCCGGAATCGGAATCCCCGCTGCCTTCACGCTGCACGGCTATGTCGGCTTCATCTTCGGTTCGATCAAGGCCATCGCCTGGTGGGCGACCCCCCTGCAACCGATCATCTTTCTCATGTCGGCAGTGGCCAGCGGGATCGCGATGATCCTCCTGATGTATACCGTGCTCACCATCAGACGCCGGGGCGAACGGTGCGATGCGGACCTGGTCAGGAAGCTGGCGACCTGCCTCTGGATCGCCTTCCTTCTCGCCTTCACCCTCGAAATGCTGGAGGTCGGCTACGCCTACTTCGAACAGGGGCACCACTGGTCGCTGATCGGTCCGCTCCTGCGGGGTCCGCTCCATGAGTCCTATGTCGTGGCCCAGATCGGGATCCTGTCGCTTCCCCCCATCGTTCTTCTCGGTTTCGTCACGCTCGTGAAGATGCCGCGTCTTCTCACGATTTTCCTCGCCAATCTCTGCGCTCTTCTCATCGCGGCGCAGGTGCTCTTCATGCGCTATAACGTGGTGATCGGTGGTCAGATGATCTCCAAGTCGGACCGTGGATTCGTCGAATTTCACTGGGAGTGGGGCGGTCGGGAAGGGGCTGCCATGGCGATCGCCATCATGATCCTGCCCTTCATTTTCTACGCGGTCCTGAGCCGCTTCATTCCGGTCCTTGGCGAGGCCCATCCCGCAGAACCGGTGCGGTCGGGGGATGACAGACTGGAAGAGAAACGGCCTCCTGCAGGTTGAAAATGAGGTGATTCAGGAGGGGGGCTCCACTTCAAAGCGTCGACACTCCGGTCGATTCGTGCAGAAATAGGTTATGGCCACCGACAAGGATGGAAAGCCCCTGGGATTCTTGAAGACAACGCTGATGGGTGCCGTGCTGGTGGTGGTCCCGATCGGCATCATCGGATTTGCCCTCTGGCAGATCACCTCTCTCTTCAGGTCGCTCCTGCTTCCCGTGGTGGAGAAACTTCCCTTTGACTCGGCCTTCATGCGCTATGCGGTAATCGCCATGGCCCTGTTGGCAGTAGTTCTGCTCTGCTACTTCACCGGGGTTGCAGTCAGGACGCGGTGGGGATCAGCGATGCGGGGTTGGATCGAGCGCTTTCTTCTCGAACGGATTCCGGGATACAGCATTGTCCGGACCCTGATTCACCAGTATCTCGGGCATGAGGAAGAACGACAGTTTCGTCCCGTGCTGGTGGATCTCTACGGCTCCGACTCGCGGGCGGTTGGATTTGAAATCGAAGAGTTGGCTGACGGGAAAGTGGCGGTCTTCCTGCCCTCGGTGCCGGCCGCCACCATCGGGCAGGTGCAGTTGGTTCCCCGCGAACGAGTCCACCCCCTGCAGGCATCCATGCACGCCACCCTGGAAGCTCTCACCATGTTCGGGGTTGGTTCGTCGAAACTGGTTGGCAGGGATCCGGAGGCCGGTCCCGGGGAAGAGTAAGGTAGATGCCGCCTGGTCCCGGGGCGCCCTCTGGCACCGGGGGCCACTTCATCCAGCCCCGGAGAGAAGCCGATCAGGAGAACAGCCCGGCCATGGGCTTCCCGTGATAGAGGAAGTTGGGACGTTGTTCGGTGTCGTACCACTTGATGCTGGGGGGCAGACCCAGGGAGTCGTAAATGGTGGCGGCCAGATCTTCCGGCTTCTGGGGATCACTGGCAGGGAATTCTCCCTTCTGGTCGGAGGAACCGATGACGCGCCCACCCTCTACGCCGCCCCCGGCGAAGAAAACGGTCTGGACCGCACCCCAGTGATCGCGGCCGGGAAGCTTGGCCTTGGGGATCTTGAAGATGCGCGGAGTGCGGCCGAACTCGCTGGCCATCACCACGAGGGTGTCCTCCAGCAGGCCGCGTTCATCGAGGTCATCAAGAAGGGCCGAGACGGCTCGGTCCATGGGGGGAAGGAGGTGGTTCTTGAGATTGGGAAAGGCGGCCTGGTGAGTGTCCCAGGCTTCATTGTTGCCGAGGTTGACCTGCACCAGACGCACTCCGGCCTCGACCAGTTGGCGGGCGAGAAGCAGGGACCAACCGAAGGAATTCCGGCCATAGCGCTCCTGTAATGCGGAATCGGCGGAGTGGACATCAAAGGCATCCTTGACGGTGGGGTCCAGCAGGAGGTTGGCCGCCATCTCCTGGTAGCGGTCGAGTTGATGGGTCTCGCCGGCCTTCTCGAGGTGAACGCTCTGCTGATTGAGATTTTCAAGGAGGCTCACCCGATCGCGCAGGCGGCGAAAGTCCAACCCCTCCGGGAGCGAAAAGGTGGGAGAATCGAAGCTGTGTTTGCTGCCGTCCTCTTTTCCCCGGGCGTGGTGGAAGAGGTAGTCCGGATAGGCACCGTATGAGTTCGGGTCAAACCGGGAGGCTTCAATCCAGAACGGCTCCTTCCTGGCACCCAGTCGACCGGCAAACTGCCCGGGAATGATGCGGCCGGTGCGATGCTTGATCTTGTCGGGGAGAATAATTGCGGGCGGGAGGTTGCCACGTCGGGGAAGCAGTTCGTTTGTCAGGGCTGCGAGGGATGGCCAATCGCTCTCCTGTGGCTTGCTGGGGCTGAAGTTGGGCGGTATTTCGCTGCGCCCGGTGAGCATGATGTGATGTCCCTGCGAGTGCTCGTTCGAGGGGTGGGTCAGAGAGCGGCAGAGCGACCACATCTCACTGCGCCTGGCCAGTCCGGGGAGGTGTTCGCAGATCTGGAGGCCCGGGGTTCTGGTTCTGATGGGATTGAACTCCCCACGGATCTCGCGAGGGGCCTCCGGCTTCATGTCGAAGGACTCGTGCTGGGCGAGTCCACCGGACAGGAAGATGTAAATGACGTTCCGGGCCCTGGCGCTGCTGGTGGTGGCCTCTGTGGCTGCCAGCGAGCGGATCAGCCCCAGGTGGTTCATCCCCAGGCCCATGAGGCCGATGGAACCCGCCTGCAGGACGGTGCGGCGGGAGGGATGATAATGCGGAAGTCGGGACATGTCCGCGAAGGAGATTCTGCAGTATCGATCGGGGAAGGAGGAGTGTAAAGCTGAGAAGGGAGGTCAGTGAGTCGCCGGCAGGAAACAGTTTCCAGTCCGGGATCTGCCCGGTCTGTTCAATGGCGGCTTATTCCGGCCGTGACCATGACCGGGAGGGGTGGAGTCCGGCGGAGGCCTGCCCTCCGGCAATCTTCACGTGAGGATGTCCTTCAGGATCTGGCCGTGGATATCAGTGAGGCGGAAGTCGCGTCCCTGGTAGCGGTAGGTGAGGCGACGGTGGTCGATACCCAGAAGATGCAGGATGGTGGCGTTGCGGTCGTGGATGTGCATGGTGCCGGGGGTCCACTTGTCTTTCTCGGGCTTGGGTAACATGGGGGTTCCGTCCGGGTTGGCGATGTTGTAGCCGTAGTCATCGCTCTTCCCGTAGGTGATGCCGGGCTTGATGCCGCCACCGGCCATCCAGGTGGTGAAGCAGCGGGGGTGATGGTCGCGTCCGTAGTTTTCCCGGGTGAGTTTGCCCTGGCAGTAGGCGGTGCGTCCGAATTCGCCACCCCAGACCACCAGGGTTTCGTCGAGCATCCCCCGTTGCTTCAAGTCTGTGATGAGGGCGTAGCAGGCGCGGTCGATGTCCCTGCACTGTGATTCGTGTTCGCGGGGCAGGCCGCCGTGGGCATCCCATCCGCGGTGGAAAATCTGGATGTTGCGCACTCCCCGCTCGGCGAGTCGCCGGGCATTGAGACAGCAGGCAGCGAAGGTGCCACCCTGTCGTGCCTCCTCGCCGTAGAGCTCGAAGGTCTTGTCGTTTTCCTTGCTGAGGTCCATCAGTTCGGGAACGGAAGTCTGCATGCGGAAGGCCATTTCGTGCTGCTTGATGCGGGCCAGCGTTTCGGGATCCAGGAACTTCTGGTGCTGGCTCCTGTTGAGGGCGGCAAGGGTGTCGAGCTGGGCGCGGCGATCCTCGCGTGAGATGCCCTTGGGGTTGCTGAGGTAGAGGACAGGATCGCCCTGGCTGCGAAGGAGCACACCCTGGTGTTCAGCAGGCAGGAAGCCTGGACCCCAGAGACGGTTGAAGAGGCTTTGCTCGGGGAAGCTGCTCCTGGCATGCATGACAATGTAGCCGGGGAGGTCCTCGTTCATGCTGCCCAGTCCGTAGCTGAGCCAGGCACCCAGGCTGGGGCGACCGGGGACCTGGCTGCCGGTCTGGATGTAGGTGATGGCAGGATCGTGGTTGATGGCCTCGGTAAAGGTGCTGTTCACCACGCAGAGTTCCTTGGCCACCTTGGCGGTGTTGGAAAGGAGTTCGCTGACCCAGACACCCTTCTGGTTGTTTTCGTGCTTGGTAAACTTGTATTTGGAAGGACAGACCGGGAGGGTCTTCTGCCCGGCGGTCATTCCGGTGACCCGCTGCCCGTCTCGGATATGCTCGGGCAGGTCCTGCCCGAACATCTCATGCATCTTGGGCTTATAGTCCCAGGTGTCGTGGTGGCTTGGGCCACCGCTCATGAAAAGGTAGATGACGCGCTTGGCAGTGGCACGGTGGTGGATTCCGCCGTTGAGATCGGCTTTTTCCCCGGCAGCCAGCAATTCGTGGGGCAGCATCTGAGCCATGGCCGCGGTGCCCAGGCCTAGTGCCGAGCGCCCAAAGAGCTGGCGTCGCGTGAGGGAGAGTTGGTGGTCGTGAAGATTCATGTCAGGGCACGGTTTTCAGTTTTGGGAGTGCGGGCGGGAGAGTTAGTAGAGCAGGAGAGCCACATCGCTTGCCAGGACCGTAGTCGCGACCTGGCTCCAGGCCGCCACCTCGGCGGGGTCGAGCGCCTCGTTGCGGGGCGCATCGCCGGTGGCGAGAAGGGCAAGGGCGTCTTCCTTCACTGATTGGTAGCGGCCCTGCATCCTCTTCAGCAGAGCGGTGCAGGCCTTGCGTTCGGCATCGCGGGGCGGTCGACTGGCCACCAGGGTGAAGAGGAGGTCCAGTCGACTGTCGTTGTCCCTGGCTTCGGTGATAAGGCGCTCCGCCAGCTTGCGGGACATCTCAATGCGCTGCGTTTCATTGAGGAGACCCAGTGACTGCAGGGAGGTGTTTGTGCGCGAGCGGCGCACACAGCTCGACTCACGGTCAGGAGCGTCAAAGAGGATCATCATGGGGTGAGGGCTGGTGCGTTTCCAGTAAACGTAGAGGCTGCGGCGGTAGAGCTTGCTCCCCTTGTCGGCGACGTAGTTCTTGGTGTTGCTTGCAGGGTGCATGAGAGCCTTCCAGAGGCCGGCGGGCTGGTAGGGTTTCACGCCTTCCCCACCCATGTGCCCGTCGAGGAGTTTGCTGGACCAGAGGGCCATGTCACGAATGACCTCTGCATCGAGGCGGTAGCTGGGGCCCCGGGCATACCAGAGGTTTTCGGAATCTTCGAAGGCGCCCTTGCGGTGGGCGGATTGCTGTTTGAAGGTTCTGCTGGTGAGGATGAGGCGGAGCAGGTGCTGCAGATCCCAATCGTTTTCCTGCAGTTCGACCGCGAGCCAGTCGAGCAGTTCCGGGTGGGTCGGGTGCTTGCCCTGGAGACCGAAGTCCTCAGGTGAGCGCACGATGGCCTCGCCGAAGATCCGTTGCCAGATGCGGTTGACGAGAACGCGGCTGACGAGCGGATTGTCACGAGAGATGAGCCACTGGGCGAGTCCGAGGCGATTGCGCTGGGCGCCCTTGGGAAGTGTTCCCATGGCCGAAGGGATATCGGGGTGCACCGATTCGCCAACAGGGCGGTCATACTCGCCGCGCAGGAGCATCTTGGTAGGACGAGGTTTGTCCAGTTCACGGGCCACGAGGGTGGAAGTGAAGCGCTTCTCTGATTCGTTGAAGCGTTTGGCCAGGGTTGAGGCCTTCTGATGGAGCGGTGAATCCTTGAAAGGACCTTTGGGGTCTGCAACCCGGTTCAGGTTGTCACGGGCCGGGGCCTTCTCCCACCTCTCCTTCTCCGCACCGGTCAGGAGGCTGGCGTGCTGACTGGCCACTTCCTCAAGGAGTCCCTTGCGTTCCGAGGTCAATCCTTCCCACTCATCCCAGGCTTTCTGATCAGCGGGAACCTTCATGACCGGCCCGTAGTCGTATTTGTTGCCATCCATGGGGGACTCCGAAGTGGAATTGAAGAAGGCGAGGAGCTGGTAATACTCCGTCTGCGAGATGGGGTCGTATTTGTGGCTGTGACAACGGGCACAGGACATGGTCATGCCAAGGAGGATGGTGCTGAGTGTCTCGGTGCGATCGAAATTGTTCTTGCACTGGAACTCGGCCGGGATGGCTCCGCCCTCTGCGGTGGTGGGGTTCATGCGGACGAAGCCAGTGGCCACGTTCTGTTCGATGGAGGGATTGGGCAGGAGATCACCGGCCAGTTGCCAGAGGATGAAGTCGTCGAGCGGGAGGTTCTTGTTGAATGCGCGGACCACCCAGTCGCGATAGGGATAGATGCCGCGCCTGTTGTCGAGGTGGAGTCCATGGGTGTCGCCGTAGCGTACGGCGTCGAGCCAATAGCGGGCCTGATGCTCTCCGTAACGCGGGCTTTGCATGATCCTGTCGAGGAAGCGGGGATAGGCGTCGGCTTTGTCGTCGGCAAGGAAAGTGGCGAGGTCAGCTGGTTCCGGGGGGAGGCCAGTCAGGGTAAGAGCGGCCCGCCGGGCGAGGGTGGCGCGATCAGCCTCCGGGGCGAAACCCACCTTGCCACCGGATTTTTCCTTGAGCCTGGCTTCCACGAAGCGATCGATGGGGCCGTGTGAAGTGGTGCCCTTGGGCGGATCGGTGCGTCGGGGCAGGACGAAGGCCCAGTGCCTGGCGTAGGTTCCTCCCTCCTTCACCCACTGGATCAGGATCTTCCGTTCGGCATCGGACAGTTGCTTCTCGGCATCCTCCGGCGGCATGGGGTCTTCCTTGTCGTGAAGTCGCACGAGCATCTCGCTCTCGGCGGGATCCTTGGGATCGATAGCGTGATAGCCGTCGCGGTCAGCGGTGGCATGCTCGTAGGAATCGAGACGGAGCCGGTTCTTTTTCTTGGTGTCCGGTCCGTGGCAGACGAAGCACTTGTTGGAGAGAATGGGGAGAACCTCCCGGGCGAAGTCGATCTCCTGGCCCAGGGTGGCGGAGGGGACGGTGAAGATGAGGGCGGCGAGCAATAAGGCGCCCTGGCGGGAGCCCATGAGCAAAAGCAGGATTGGAAATCTCATGACAGGGAGCGGAGCCGGTCGGTCTTCCGCGTGCTTGGTGTTAAAGGATCCCTATCTCATCTCAACCCGAATTTGCCAGGTCACTCGTTCACGTGGGTCATGGGTGGAGAGAAAGGGGTGCCTGCCAAACTTGTTTTTCTTCAGGCTATTACAAGAAATCCTTGCGGGAGGGGAGTGGATGAGTGACAGGTAGACTGGCCCCGATCCGGCTTGAAAGATTGTTCGAAAGAACAATTCCCGAACCGGTCCTCTTTCCACCTTTACATAAGGGTTTGTCCGGAAAGGATGAATGTCGAGGCCACTGGGCGGCCGAAACCCATTACCCCCCTTTTTTTAGAGGATCCCAGAAAGATGAAACGTTCCCTAGCGATCACCATATCGTTCCTTTGTGCCCCCCTGGTCACGCAGTCCCTTTGGGCCGAGCAGGTTGTCATCCGGGAGATCATGTATCACCCGCAGATGGTTCCGGAGGGCGAGACGCCACTTCCGGAATTCATCGAAATCGAGAATTTGACCTCTACCGTCTTTGATATGGCGGAATGGGAGGTGACGGGGGGTGTCAGTTACACCTTCCCCGGATTCGATCCCGGCGCCGCCACGGATTCCTTCCTTATCGGCCGACGGAAGATCGTGGTGTGTGAGGGTGATCCTGCCGCCTTCCGCGCCGCCTACGGCGTATCGGAAGCGATCCAGGTGTTCGGCCCATGGGCTGGTAACCTGGACAACGCGGGTGAGCGGGTCACGTTGCGGGACAAGAACGGAGTTATCATGGCGTCGGTGCGCTACGACGACGGATACCCCTGGGAAGTTGCTCCCGACGGTGCGGGACACAGCCTGGTCCTGACCGATACCGAGCGCGCTATCGATGACTACCGGAGCTGGGGTTCCAGTTCAAGGGTGGGAGGATTTCCCGGCAACTCCGACAGCGCGGTGGTTTCCTCGCTCTTCATCAATGAGGTGCATTTCGACGGGGATGGGGATGTCGACTGGATTGAAATCCACAACAGCTCCCCGACACCCCAGAGTGTGGATGGTTTCTTCCTGAGCGGGGCACGGGGCTTTGGCGACAAGGTGAATATCTCCGGATCAGTGCCGGGGAATGGCTTTCTCAGCTTCGATGTGGGGTTCTCCAACAACAGTGTGGCCTTCCTCGTCGATGCCAACAATGTAGTGCGTAGCGCGGTGGATTATGACCGGGATACGGGGCGTGACCACGCTGCGGCTTATCCCGATGGCTCGAACGATTTTTACTCCTCTGCCCAGGGAAGCCGGGATGCTCCGAATAATCCGGATCGCGAGACCGGGGTGGTCATTAACGAGCTCATGGTAGAGCCGCCCTCCGGGCATCGTGATGGTGAGTTCATCGAGCTTTACAACAAGGGAGGTTCCGGCGTGGACATGAGCGACTGGCGGATCTCGGAGGGAGTGAGCTTCCGCTTTCCGGATGGGGCTGTGATCGACCCCGGCGAGCATGTCATCATTGCCGCCAATCAGCGCATTACCGGGGCAGCCTTCCCGCAGGCCCGCATCATCGGGCAATACAGCGGCAGCCTGAACAATAACAACGAACTCCTCCGCATCGAGGATGCCTGGGGCAACCTGGTGGACGAGGTCCACTATCATACCGGCGGTGACTGGCCCGAGAAAGCGGGCGGCCTCGGCAGTTCCCTCGAACTGCGTCATCCGGAGATGGACAACTCCGTCCCCACTGCCTGGAGGGATTCCGACGAGTCACAGAAGGGAGAGTGGACGAGCTTTGCCATCACTGACCGCTACGACCGGTTGCGGACGATGGGTCAGGAGAGCAGCTACAAGGAGTTGCACATGCATGGCGTGGGCGATTGCCAGATCGCAATGCGGGGCATGAATTTTTCCGTGAGGGGGGTGGGACCCAATCTGCTGCCGAGCAACGGGGAGCGGGTCAGCAACAACGGTCAGGGATCAACCGGATGGCTCTGCCAGGGGACCCATTACCTCAGCCACATGGAGGGACGTGAGTTTCATCTTGTCTCGACTGGTCACGGGGACATCAAGGCCAACCGGGTGGAGATCGACGTGACCGGGATGAACAGATCGGATTCCCTGACGTTTGCGTGCGAGGCCCGGTGGGTCTACGGAAAACCCACCGTGATCGTGCACAGCTGGGACCGTTCCTTCGGTGGGGTGCTGCATCTGCCCGTGCCCAGGAATCTGGGAACCGCGGGAGCACCCAACTCGGCGCTGATTTCCTCAGCCGTGCCTACCCTGAGCGGGCTCATTCATAGTCCGGCTGTTCCGCGTGGCAATCCGGTGGAGGTCACAGTGAAAGTGGATTCTGCCACCGCCCCCACCGTCAACCTGCGCCATCGTCTCGACAGCACGAACCAGAATTCGTCCTGGAGCACGACCCTCATGGTGGATGATGGCACCAACGGCGACAACGTGCCGGGAGACGGAATCTATACGGCCACCCTGGACCAGTACACCTCGGATGGCACGATTGCACAGTTCTACGTGGAGACCGACAATGGGAGCGGAGATGCCACCGTGATGCCGAGTCTGGCGCCGACCCGACCAGCCATGTTCATTGTTGATACCACCCCAGTCCCACGGGATCTGCGGAGCCAGCGTTTCGTTCTGTCTGCCCGCAGCGTGCAGGCCCTGGGGAATACGGGACAGGGTTCCTCCTTCAACTATGCCTTTCCCCGCCTCTCCAACCAGTTCTTCAACTGTACCTTCATCGCCAACGAGCGACACATCATCTACAATGCCGAGTTTCGCAAGGCCGGGAGTCCGTGGCAGCGCTCCGACGGCTTCAGCACCTCGCAGGGCAAGAGCCTCAAGTGGAAGAGTCCCCGGGACAGGCGTTACCGGGGTTGGTCCCGTCGTGCGATCGATGACGACCCGGTGGCAGGTCGGTCTCACAACAACCGCCTGGCGCGCTACTGGCTCTATCTCCTCGGGCATCCCTCGAACGAAAACGAGTTCATTCGAATCGTGATCAACAACGGACCGCCGATGATCCGGGAAGACGTGGAGACCAACGCCAACGATTTCCTGAAACGCAACTGGGAGCAGGGAGAGAAGGGGGAACTCTACCGTATCGATGACAAGTGGTGGTTCGACGACGGTTGGGGCCGCGCCCAGGAAAATGCCGACTGGGGAGTGGACGGTCGCAGTGTTGAACCCAACATGTACCACGCCGAGTGGATGAAACGTTCCCGGGAGGATGAATACGATTACGGGTCCTTCCTCAACTGGATCTTTTCGGTGGGACAGAACCGCTTCACCCGCGAGGAAATCGAGCGCATGGCGGACATCGACATGATGGCGGTCAATGCAGTGGTGCGAGGCTGGATCGCCGACTGGGATACCCTTACCCGCAACCGTGGAAAGAACGGGTATTTCCTGCGGCGTTACTCGGATGGCAAGTGGATCCTGCTGCAGTGGGACTCCGATCTCACCTTTGGGAACATTTCGGACCCCTTTATCGGGAATCTTCCGGGTGTGCGCAACTTCTTCTATAAGCCCTACGTCAAGCAGCGGGTGAACTACTACATCGGTGAGATGGTGGAAAAGTATACCAGGAATTCCAAGCGCCTTGAGACCTGGTTCGATCTGGAAGTGCGCTCCAACAGGAGAGTCTCCATCAACCCGAATGGTTACCACAGTTTCAACAACGGGCGGGTGAACTATGCCATGAACTCCGAGATTGGGAGTGCGGTCTCCAACGCGTCCTTTGAAGTGAGTGGCCCCTCCAGCACTTTGGAGAATGTCATAGACCTGGACGGGACAAGCAATCACCGGGCTTTCGATATCCGCCTGATCGGGCACCCGGAGGCGGAGATCCAGTTCACCGACCAGGCCGAGTGGACGGCTTCGGGCATCTACCTGAGGGAAGGTCGCAACGACCTTGAGTTCGAGGCGCTCGATTCGGAAGGCCTGATAGTGGCCAGTGACACTTTCAGCATCAACAAGACCGGAAACGCGCCTCCAGTCGTGGATCTCAACACTACGCCGTCTTCCTTCAACATCGGCATGCACGAGACCCTGGTGGTGGACGCGGGCGCGAGTTTTGACCCGGAGGGCACGGGTCTCACCTTCTCCTGGGAAGTAGACCAAGGGGCGGTCCTGGACAATCCGTCTCCGGAGCGCGTTAACGTTCAGTTCCCGCAACCGGGTCTCTATCTTCTCACCGCAACGGTGGAAGATGGTGACCAGCGTGAGACGGTGGCCACCCGGCAGATTGCAGTCTACGCGGAATCCGGCTGGCATCCCTTCACCGATGAGACGCTTTTGGAGGCGTGGACCGAAGAGAACGTGGAAGTGCGTCATGATTACAGCGGGAGCGCCTGGTACTCTCTCGGTGATCGACCGGGTCAGTTGGTCCTCAAGCTGAACGATGACGTGGCCAAGTCGATGCGCAGTCAGACACCGGCCTATCCGGTCCTCTGGCGTGATGTTTCCGCGACCGGCGACGTCCTGCTGCAGACCGACGTGAAGCTTTCCAACATTCAGCAGGGAGGATTCATCGCGGGCCTGATCCTCAAGGCACAGGAGAACGGGCAGCAGGTGATTTATGCGGTGGGCATGGAAAACGGAGACTTCCTCCGGGTGAAGAAAGTCGTGGGAACGACCGAGACGCGCCTGGCCTCCATCTCCTGGGTCAAGGACAGCGCGGCGGTCCGCATCCGGCGGGTGGGGGATGACCTCCATTTCGACTATCGGACCAGTCCCGGGGTCTGGGAGTCCCTGCACGTGGCGGGGATGGCGGCCGAATCCACCCTCACGCAGACGGGAATCTTTGCCTCCACCCCCGCGCCCATCATGGTTCGTTTTGAGTTCGATTACTTCATGGTGGCAGATGCCTCGGCGATCGGTCCGGCCGTGGATTCACTGCGAATTACGGAGATCATGTATAATCCTCTCGATCTCGGCAACGGGTTCGATCTGGAGTTCATCGAACTGATGAATACCGGAAGCTCCACCATCAATCTCTCCCAGGTCCAGTTCCGGGACGGCGATCCCTTCGCCGAGCTGGTCTTCGGGGATATCGACCTGGCGTCTGGTGAGGTGGCTGTGGTGGTGGCCGACGAACTCGACTTCGAGGCCATCTACGGGGGGAGCATCCGGGTTCTGGCAGCATGGGCGGATGGCAGCATGAGCAATGGTGGCGAGCCGATCGTGCTCATTGATCCGAAGGGAGACATCATTCACGATTTCCAGTATTCCGATCAACCGCCCTGGGCGATCGAAGCGGATGGACAGGGGGCTTCCCTGGAAGTGATCGACACGGAAGGAAACTATAATGATCCTGCCAACTGGCGTGCCAGCGTGGTGGTGGGTGGAACGCCCGGTGAAGTGTCCCTCGGGGACCCGGATAATGATGGATTGGACGATAGTGAAGAGGCAGCGGCCGGAACGGATCCTCTCAATCCGGACACCGATGGCGATGGCGCGCTCGATGGCGCAGAGGTGGCTGCCGGGACTGATCCCCTGGACCGGCTCTCGGTCTTTCGCCTGATCGAAGTGGTGCGCGTGGGAGCTGCCATCCAGGCGACATGGAACAGCGTTCCGGGTCGCAGCTACACCCTGCAGGTGAGCCCGGACCTGACGGAGGGAAGTTGGACGGATGTTTCTACCGTGGAGGCCACGGAGGGCACCTCCATGATTCCTCATGATGGAGCAGGGGCCACCGAACTCTTCTATCGCGTGATTGTCGAGTAGCAGTGCAGGGGAGGCAGGGCTGCGGTGGAGGCATCAATTGCCACCAGGTTTGTGCCGCCTCCTTGGACTCTGCCCGGGTGCCTCTTCTGGGGTAAAGCCGACTGGATTAGCAGGAATTGACCTGATCATTCACCTTTGCCCGAATGCAGAGTGACGGTATTGTAACGAGGTTTAGTGTCAGAACGTCACCCCTCGCAGGAAAAACTCACATGAAAATCCACCCGTTGATTCCCACTGTTCTGATGGCAGTTGGTTCTTTCTCACAGACAAAGGCAGAGCAGGTTGTCATCAGCGAGGTGATGTATCATCCCCCGGCAGGCCTCTACGAGTTCCTGGAAGTGGAGAACCTCACCGCGACGGTCTTTGATATCGCGCAGTGGCGTATGCGTGGGGCGGTGGCATACGACTTTCCGGGATACAATGATGGCGACCACGAGAGCAATTTTCTCAAACCCTGGGAACGGATCGTAATCTGCGGGGTCGACCCCGCCACCTTCCGGGCCGCTTACGGTCTGCCCGGTTCGGTGCGGGTTCTAGGCCCCTGGACCGGTTCCATGGCTAACGAAGGTGAGCGGATCAACCTGCGTGACAAGAACGGTGCGATGGTGTGCACCCTCCGCTACGGTGACCGGGCGCCGTGGGCTATCGAAGCAGATGGTGGCGGGCACAGTCTGGTTCTGGAGAACGACAACTACGCCATTGATGACTATCGCCTCTGGAGGGCAAGCGCTTCGTCCGGGGGAACTCCTGGAACGGGTGAGCCGACTGCCGCTGAGGAGCCTTACTCCAATCCGGAAGTCGATCTTTCGGTAGGAGCACCCTACATCAATTACGACCACAGCTGGAAGTATCTCGATGACGGATCCAACCAGGGCACATCCTGGAAAGAGGTGGGTTTCAACGATGCAGGCTGGGACAGCGGTCCGGGACTTTACGGCTACGAGACTTCAGTGGTGCCCTCTCCTGGAATCACAACCCCGTTCGAAAACCCCAACTCTCCCGGAAACGAGATCATCACCTACTACTTCCGGACCACCTTTGATTTCAATGGTACGGTGGCCGGTACGGGGATCTCGATCGACACCATTCTCGATGATGGGGCGGGCTTCTGGCTCAACGGTCAGTGGTTGGGCGGCATTGGAGTGAGCGAGGGAGCAAGCTATACCACGACCGCCAGTCGCACGATAAGTGATGCCAGCGAAGAGGAAGCCGTTGTTACCAGTAGTGCTCCGCCGCTGGTGGTGGGTAGCAATGTTCTCGCGGTTGAGGTGCATCAGACGGGAACAACCAGTTCGGACGTGGTCTTCGGCGCGCGGGTGAATATTTCCACCCCGAATGCACCGAGCATCGTGATCAACGAGGTGCTTCCGCAGAACGGAACGGGATTCGTGGAGTTCTACAATCCCACCGGGACGGACATGGATATCGGAGGCTGGTATCTCAGCGACTCGGTGAGCAACCTGACCAAGTACCAGATCCCGAATGTGCTCAATGTGCCAGCGGGCGGGATCACCTCCCTCGGTTATTCCGAGGCCGGCCTCACGGTGGGCAGCCCCACCGTGATCTACCTGACCCAGAGTGACGGGTCCACCATCGTGAACGGGATCGATACCGCCATGCCCATCGACGGACGTTCCCTCGGACGCAAGCCATCGGGATCGGGCAGCTGGTTCCTCTTCACCTCGCCCACGCGGGATGCGGCCAACTCAAGTGCGGCGGAACTCGGGACCGTGCTTGCCATCAACGAAGTGCACTACGATGCAGGTGGGGATATCGATTGGATCGAACTCTATCATGGTGGTAGTGCCGCGCAGAACATGTCGGGTCTCTTTCTTTCGAGTCGCCGTGACTTCACTGACAAGGTTCCCCTCACTGGATCGATTTCGTCCCGGGGGTTCAAGAGTTGGCCGGTCTCCTTCTCCACGGGAGGCGGCGACGAAGTGCTCTGGCTCATTGACGCAGGGAACCGGGTGATCGCTGCCGCAGTTGTGGAGCAGGCGTTCGGGAGGGACTACTCGGCTGCCTACCCGGATGGATCGGGGGAGTTCTATTCTTCGGTGGCGGGGAGTCAGAATGCGCCCAACAACCCCACCCGGGAAACGGGCATCGTAATGACCGAGTTGATGGTGGAGCCGCCTTCGAGCCATCGGGATGGGGAGTATGTTGAACTATACAACAATTCCAGCTCTGCAATCAGTCTGGATGGATGGAGAATCGACGAGGGAGTAAGATACGCCTTTCCCGGGGGCACGAGCCTTGCTCCGGGGGAATACCTGGTGGTTGCCTCCAACCCGGAGTATACCCGGCAGGCTCATCCGGGCGCACGCGTCATCGGTCCCTTCACCGATAATCTCAGCAACAGTGGAGAGAGTGTCCGGCTCATTGACTCGTGGGGCAACCTTGCGGACGAAGTGCACTATGCCACCGGTGGTGAATGGCCCTTTCTGGCGGGTGGACTGGGAAGCAGTCTCGAGTTGCGGAATCCCGACATGGACAACTCAAAGGCGAGCGCCTGGGCCGACTCTGATGAGTCCGGAAAATCAACCTTCCAGACCTACACCATTTCCGACCAGTACCTGCAGAATAACTCACGGGGAGGCAGTTCCAGCTACAAGGAACTGCACGTGCATGCGGTGGGAGATGCTCACATCGCCCTGCGCAATATGAGTTTGAGAGAGAACGGAGCTGGGTCCAACTTCCTTCCAAATGACGGAGAAAGAGTGGTTACCAACGGAAATGCCTCCAACGGCTGGCTGTGCCAGGGCACTCATTACCAGAGTTACATCTCCGGAAACGAATTCCGCATCGTCTCGACCGGTCACGGAGACGTGAAGGCGAATCGCTGTGAGATTGATGTGACCTCCATCTCAGACAATGACAACCTGGTGTGGGAGTGCCAGGCCCGCTGGGTGTATGGCAAACCCACCCTGATTGTGCATACCTGGGACCGTAGCTTCGGGGATGTCATCCGGTTACCCATTCCGCGGAACCTGGGGACGCCGGGAGCACCCAACTCCCGGACGGAAGCCAGTCCCCTGCCCACCCTCTCGGAAATCATGCACAGCCCGGCGGTGCCCACCTCCTCGGATTCGGTTGCCATCACGGCGCGGGTGGGGTCTGTGCGCCCCCTGACTTCCGTCAACCTGCGGCATCGGCTGGACAACTCCACCTGGAGCAATTCATGGGGAACCCAGGCCATGAATGACAGCGGGGTCAATGGCGACCTGGTGGCAGGTGACGGAATCTACAGTGCGACTCTTCCGTCCCGCAGTGATAACACCATCACGCAGTTTTACGTGGAGGCTGCCTCTGCGGCAGGCACGAGTCATGTGCCCCGGATGGCGCCCGATGCTCCAGCTCTCTACGTGGTTGATAACAGCAACATCGCAAGTGACCTGCGCACGCAGAGGTTTGTGATCTCGGCTCGTGACATCGACTATCTCGGCGGGGGAGCATCGGGAGAGTCAAAGAACAACTATGCCTTCCCGCGTCTTTCGAACCAGTATTTCAATGCGACCTTCATCAGTAATGAGAGTGAGGTCATCTACAACTCGGAGATCCGCAAGAGCGGGAGTCCGTGGACGCGATCGGAGGGGGAGAGCCTGTCGCGTGCGAAGTGGAAATCACCGGGGGATCGCCGTTTCCGGGGTTACACCCGGCGCTCGATTGACAATGATGCGGGAGGCAGCAGGGGTTATCACAACCGGATCATCCGTTACTGGCTCTATCTCCTCGGGCATGCCTATAACCAGAACGAGTTCGTTCGCGTGATTGTCAACGGAAGCAGCGCCTCCCTGCGTGAAGATGTGGAACCGAACGCCAACGATTTTCTCAAGCGCAACTGGGATCAGGGCGAAAAAGGGGAACTCTACCGCATCGACGACGAGTGGTGGTTTGAGGACAGTTGGAGTCGGGGACAGAGGAATGCGGATTGGAGTTACAAGGGAACCCGTGAACCGGAGCGTTACCATGCGGAGTGGATTAAACGTTCCCGGGAGGACGAGTATGATTATTCCTCATTCATCAACTGGGTGGAACTAGTCGGCCAGGACACGTTCTCCCGGGCGGAGATTGAACGAATGGCGGACATTGATCTCATGGCTGCCAATGCGGCGGTCCGCGGCTGGGTCGATGACTGGGATAGTATTACGCGGAATCGTGGGAAAAACGGATATTTCCTGCGACGTTACTCCGATGGCAAGTGGCAGCTGGCTCAGTGGGATTCTGATCTCACCTTCGGCAGTAGCTCGGCGGAGTTCATCGGGAACCTGACGGGTGTGCGGAACTTTTTCTATAAGCCATATGTCCGGCAGCGTCTCAATTATTACATCGGTGAAATGGCCGACAAGTATACCGCCGGATCGGGACGGTTGAGCACCTGGCTCAGCCTGGAGGAGGCGGCTTCGGGTTCCTACTCGGCAAATGCCTCCACCTACAACAACTTCAACAACAGCCGAGCCAACAACGCCCGGAATAGCGCGATCGGATCGACTGCGCTGAACATGAACTTCGACGTGACTTCAGGCGGAGGCGGGACAATCAGCACGAGCGGAGAGACTCTCTCCCTCAGGGGCACCAGCCCCTACAATGTTTTTACAGTGGGGGTTCTTGATCATCCGGAGGCGGAGTGGGTGTTCAACTCGGAAACGAGCTGGACGATCAACGGGATCCAGCTCAGGCAGGGTCTCACGACTCTCACCATCCAGGGACTCGACCGGGACGGAAACGTGGTGCACACCGATACCGTCAACGTGAACAAGTCCGGGAATGCCCGTCCTGTGATGGAGGTGGATTCCAGGCCGGACTCCTTCAACGTGTCCGTGGCCGATGACCTCGATCTGGATGCCACCGATAGTTACGATCCGGAAGGAACCAATCTGATCTTTTCGTGGAGCGTGAATCCGCAAGCTGGAGCGTCCCTGACAAATCCCACCGTCGATACCGCTGAAGTGATCTTCGGGAACCCGGGTCTCTACGAGATCACGGTAACCGCCTCCGACGCCAACGGGGAAGGATCATCGGAAGTGCGGGAGGTTTCTGTTTATGCCGATTCCGGCTGGAGCTCCTTCACCGACCGCCTGCTGGAGAGTTGGTGGACCCTCGAGAATATGGAGGTTCGTCATGACTACAGCGGAGGCTCATGGTATTCCCTCAATGACCGACCGGGTAACCTGGTGATGAAGCTGGGAGACGGCGCGCCTACGCCCCTCACCGGATCCAATCCCTCCCACCCAGTCATGTGGCGTGAGGTTCCGGACAGTGTGGACTTCACGCTGCAGACGGATATGACCCTCGATACGGTTCAGCGCGGGGACTTCATCGCCGGTCTCATCCTGGAGGTTCAGGAAGGTGCGATCGAATCACGTTATGTCTTCGGTATGGAGGATGGCGCCACCCTGCGGGTCAAGCGCTCCAGCGGAGGTGCCTATACGACGCTTTACAACCGGAGGTATTCCGAGGGAGCAGCGGTGATCCGCATCCGGCGCGAGGGCGGCAATCTGCGTTTTGAGCATCGCCTGGAGCCGGGTGTCTGGACCACCATTTACTCACGCGCCATCCCGGGGGACTCCACGGCGGGTCGAGGAGGTCTTTTTGCGGCCAACGATACTGCTCAGGCGGCCCGCTTCAGGTTCGACTATGTCATGGTGGTCGATCCCTCGGCATCCAGCCCGGCGGCAAACCATCTCCGGGTTACGGAGCTCATGTATGAGCCCACGGGAGGGAGCAATCTGGAGTTCATCGAGTTGGTCAACACCGGCAACACTCCGTTGAATCTCGACGGGGTGAGTTTCGACGGGGGTGACCCCTTTGATGCCTTCACCTTCAGTGCGCTCACTCTCGATCCTGACGAACATGCCGTGCTGGTGGCCGATACTGCCACTTTCCAGGCGGCATACGGAGGTGCCGTCCGTGTCATGGGTGAGTGGACGGGGGGATCTCTGTCCAACAGCGGAGAGAAGATTGTTCTGCGCGACGACGCAGGCAACATCATTCATGATTTCAACTACGATACGGTGGCACCCTGGCCGGTTGCGCCGGCGGGACAGGGGCCTTCCCTTGAAGTCATCGACACCGAGGGTGACTATAACGACCCGGCCAACTGGCGAGCCAGTGCAGTCGTGGGTGGAACTCCGGGAGCGGGAGTTCTCCTCGACACTGACGGGGATGGATTGAGTGACACCGATGAGGCCCTGGCTGGAACGAATCCGCTCAACCCCGACACCGATTCTGACGGGGCTCTGGACGGTGCGGAAGTGCAGGCAGGGACTGACCCCCTCGATGCTTCGTCCATCTTCAGGATCACGAGGTTGAACAGGAATCCGGTCACCGGATTCCTGACGGTCATCTGGAACAGTGTTCCGGGCAAGAGCTACACCCTGGAAGCCAGTTCGGACATGATCAACTGGGTGGAGGCGTCCTCCGGTATTCTGGCGGTGGGTTCGACCACCTCGCAACTCGATCCCAGCGCCGCTGGTCAGGAGCGACGGTTCTACCGCGTCTCCGTGGAGTAGCTGAATCATGGCAGGATGGGCGGGGGTTCCCCGTTCCTACCACTTGGCGCGCACAGGGGAGCCTACCTCGATGCCATTCTGCTCGGCGAAGTCATCACCATTGATGGCGAGTTCAAGCAGGCCGCTTGATCCCATGAGGGCAAGAGGCTTGCCGAGATGGACGTCCGTATAGGAATGACGGAGCGGCGCGGGGCGTCCGCCGCACATTATGGTGATGCCGCCGCTATCCAGCAATTCCCCGGGGAAGACGGAGGCGGGCAGGTTGGAAATGGCATTGCCGAAGCGATCGATATGGACAACTTCGCCCCGCACCTCGTGGTCCCCTTCCGTCACTTCGGGCCAGGGGAGACGCACGAAGTCCTCAATCGTATCCCCTGCCTCATCGAAGCGGGCACCGGCTGCAAGGCGGGCGGCAGCGGGGGCGAAGATGTCACGCCCGTGGAAGGTCCGACTTACTGGTTCAAGGAACCAGTCCTCATTGTTGAGGATCCGCACTTCCTCGATCTGCTGTTCCCGTACCGCCCAGGAGAGCACCCCGTTATCAGGGCCGATGAAAATGGCGCTCCGGGTGCGCAGGGTGATGGCGCGGCGGGCACTCCCCACTCCCGGGTCAACCACTGCGATGTGGATCGTGCCGGCAGGGAAGTAGGGCGAGGAGGCAGCCAGGGTGAAGGCTCCGTCAACCAGGTTGCCAGGGGGGACCTGGTGGGTGATGTCAATAATGCGGGTGGCCGGGGAAATTCCTGAGATCACACCCTTCATGGAGCCTGTAAACCAGTCGCTGGTTCCGAAGTCGGTGGTCAGGGTGATCAGCACCCGGCCATCCAAGCAGAGGAACGGCGGGAGGCAAGCCGCGGGGAAGGCCTCTTGACCCGATTAATGCCCGTGCCCGCGCGAATTACGGCCCTTCAGCATTAGGGGGAGCCTTGGGTCCGCCCAGCAGTTCCACCATGGCCCGGCCCATACCCTCCCCGATCAACCAGTAGGTCTCGGCATTGCAACACCAGTGGTAGCGAATGGGGCGGGGAGAGACGGGGCCATCGCGGAAGAAGCTTCGCGTTTCCACATAGCGGGTGTCACCCTTGAATTCGTCGTGTCTGGCGATGGTTTTCTGTGCCTTCATGATCATGAGACGGCGGTCGATCTTCTGTTCCCATCCGCCAAATCCACTTCCCGCGATAACGAAGGGCAGGCCGGGAGAATTGAGAGCCTTGCGCACATCACGGATGAAATGAGCCAGGTTCGCCTCGTATTCGAGGCAGTCAGGTTTGCTGCAGCCGTCATTCCAGCCCTGGTGCCAGCCGAAGCCTGCGAACCGGGGTTGGTAATCTGCCAGTTCCGGGAACTCCGCCGCCAGATTGACCATGCGCTGTTTTACGCTTGCGATGAGGTGATCATACTGAGTACCGATACCGTCTCCCCTTGGCTTGCCACTGGGGTGCGGTCCCGAACCGGGGGGGCGCCAGGGTCCGGCCAGGCTGGTCCCGCCCGGTCCGAATTTCAGCAGGAGGACGGGGTCATCGAGGAAGTCGCCCACCACCCAGCCAAAGCCCAGTTCAGGACCGATGGCACCCTTGGCAGCCCAGCCTCCCACCCCCAGCTTGCCCTTTCGGTCGAGCCAGGTGATCCATACGTCGTTCCTGGTGATCCACTTGCCGTTCCGGTGCAGGTGTCGATAGCGGGTTGCGGTAGCGGGGTCCCGGGAGAGGGTCTCAAGGGTTCCTTTCTGTTCCCCGGCGATGCGGCCGTGGCCTTCCATGTTCGATTGCCCGGCCAGGATGAAGACCCTGACGATCTTGTCTTTCGCAATGGCGGGATCGGGAAGTGCCAGAACGGTGCAGAGGAGAAAGAGGGTAAGAAAACGATTCATGGCAGGTTGGGATTCCAGGGTGGGACTGGATTCGAGCAGGCGAGAGGTCACTCGGCCACCTGAAATCGATCAAAATGACGACCGATGGAATTCGGGTATGGATCCCGGAGGGCATCGTGGCAACGGCGGGGTCCATGGATCTGGAGGGGGTCGAGCGGTTGGTCGCCGAAGTCGGTCCATTCCATGAAGAACAGAGTCTCCGGAATTTCGCCGAGCCAGAGTCTGGTAGCCTTGAAGCGGGCTTTTTTCCGTCGGCCACAAGGCACACTCCAATGCCGGGTCAGCGCGTGCTGAGGAGAGCTTTCCCGAGGTGATCACTCAGCGCGGAGTAGCCGGCCAGCTCTTGGAAGTATTTGGGATCCAGATCCAGCGCATCGAGGACGCTGGGCATGACATCCATGTGGGAGACGAGAACCTGGCGGGGCTGGTTCCACACCCCCCCGGGCCTCTCACTGGCGCAAATAGAAACAGCACCTCGTGTTGATCTCCATGCCGGACGTCCAGGAGGCATCCGGATTTTGAAACAGGTCGGGAGGGACGGCCCTGGTGGTGGTCCGGGTGTTTGAGGAACAGGGAGGCATCCCCGTCCTTAATTCCCACGCCTCGGCCGAGAACTTCATGGAGTGATTCGAGTCCGGAGCGACCGGGTGAGGGCGGGGTCTCTGAGGTAGTCGCCGTGGAAATCCCGGGAAAACTGCCGGTGGGAGAACGCTGCCAGGGGCGCCGGGGGAAACGTCTCGGGAGGAAAGATTGCGGGCGAACCGGCATTTTAGGATTGGACTTTTGGGGCTGGGAAGACGACGGACTGGTGGCCCACTCCGGATCGGGGTGGATGAGGGTCGCAAGGACTCGGCAATTGATGGACACCGAAGCAAAGGATCCGGACCTGGGGAAGACGACGACTGGTCGCCGCAGGGGCACACGTCGTGAGCCCGGCATCCTGAGGTGGGTGATCCTCTCGGTGGCCGGGTGCTTCCTCGCGCAGTTCCTGACGTCGTTGCTGCTGATGCTGACCGGCGCGGTTGAGCTGGGGCAAAGCAAGTTCGTGGCTCTTGCCCGCGAAAATTACATGGGTTTCCTGGCGTGGAAGAGCCTGATGCTGCTGGTGAAGGGCTACGGAGTGTTGTGCGTTGTCTACGTGATCGTCTGTTTCCCCCTGATCTCTCTCTGGGTGAAGAAGCGAGCGAAGCGGATCACGCGGTGGGCCGTGATCTGGCGCACGGTGGTGCTGGTGATGGCTTCGGTGATTCTGATGATCATGCGGTTGTTCTGGAAGCAACCGTACTTCAGCTCGGAGGGCTGGATCGTCGAGCCGGTCATGAACTTTCTCAACACCCTGCCGGAGGTGCTCAAGTTCGCGGTGTTCGGCCTCTTGTTCGATGTGCTGCCGTGGGTGATCGCGCTCGTGGTCGTGGGTTTCTACGCTCTGGCCTATCATCGCTCGACGAGCCGGTTGGGCCCCCGTCCGCGGAGGATCGCGTATGCCGCGACCGGCGTGGTGATCGCCGGCGTGGTGGTGGCGTTCTCATTGCCCCGGGAAGGCTTCGGAGGGACTGTGAAGGATCTCAAATCCGGGGAATCGCGTCCCATGAATGTCCTGATCATCGCGTCCGACTCGCTGCGCGGGGACAAACTATCCTGCAACGGCTACTTTCGGGAGGTGTCGCCGAACATCGACGCGCTCGCGGCGATGTCGACAAATTTCACGAAGTGCTTCACGCCGATCGGTTCCACCCTGGAGTCGATGACGAGCCTGATGACGGCGCAGTATCCACACACGCACGGATTCCGGCAGATGTTCCCGGACAAGGAACTGGTGGATCGGGTCAATACCGATTCGGCGACCCTTGCCTGGATCCTTCGGCAGAAGGGATACGACACGGCGGTGCTGGGTGACTGGTGTGCGGCGATCTACAACCTGACGCCGATGGGATTCGAGGAGGTGAAGGTGTCGGACTACGACAACTTCAAGATCTGGCTGAGCCAGGCGGTCTACATGCAGCATTTCGTCATCCCCCTGTTCTTCGACAATGAGGTGGGATACCGGTTGTTTCCGGAGCTGGAATCGTTCGCGTTCTTCCTCGAGCCCGAAGTGGTCACCGACCGGGTGGTGAAGAAGCTCGACCGGCAGGCTCGAAGCGAAAAGCCGTTCTTCTGGACGGTGTTCTATTCCTGCAACCACTTGAACTATCACTCACCGGATCCCTACTACAAGATGTGGGGGGACTCGGACTACAAGGGGCCGCACAACTACAGCGTGGCGTTGAACCCCGACGAGTTTGCGCAGAATACCGACATCGGGAAGGAGTTCGCCGGAATGAGCAAGGCCGACGTCGAACAGATCCGCGCGCTCTATGACGGATGCACGACCCAGTTCGACGATTGTATCGGCCGCATCCTTGCTAAGCTGGAGGAGACCGGGCAGCTGGAGAACACCATCATCATCATCACCTCGGATCACGGCGATGACCTGTTCGAGCCGGGAGTCTCGTTCTGTCATGGCGTGTCCTTCAGCGGTGGAGACCAGGGAAATCACATTCCCGGTGTGATGTATGTGCCGGGGCTCGAGGACAAGGCGGGGAAGGTTGACAGGATCGTGCGAAACATTGATTTCGCGCCGACGATCCTGGATCTCCTCAACTTGCCCGAGGAACCGAAGTTCGAAGGGGTGAGCCTGGTTCCCTATTTGAAGAGGCAGAGCGACGATCTCGGATTGGCGTTCTTTGGAGAGACGAGCTACCTGTTCTTCAATCGCCAGATCCCAGGGGAGGATCCCTTGCAGATTCCGGCGATGGAGGATACGACCAGAATCGACGAGGAGTTCGATCATCACATCGTGCTGAGCGACAAGTTTCACGATGCGGTGGTCAAGACCAAGGAGCGCTGCCTGCGGACCGAGGATTTCAAGTTGGTCTACACTCCGGGTCAGCATCACCCGATTCACCGGCTGTATGACCTGAAGGCCGATCCGCACTGTGAGACGGACGTGAAGGCGGATCACCCGGAGGTCTACGCGGCGATGAAAAAGCACCTGTGGGCTTGGATTGCGGAGCAGAAGGAGGCGCGGATATCCGAGATCGAGAGCGATCACGCGGTTGAGGAAGTTGAGGTGCCGCGCGAGTTCCTGGAGATCGACTGGGGGGACGGCGGAAAGCCCGAATGAGTGCTCTCCGGGCGATTCGCTGGAAATCGAGGATTGCACCTCCCCCGGATTTGTAGGATTTCAACCCGCCCGATGCCGACCTACGACTACGTTTGCGAGAAGTGCGGACACGAGTTCGAGTACTTCCAAAGCATGAATGACGAGAAGCTGAAAGACTGTCCAAAGGAGGATTGCGATGGAGCGGTGAAGCGGTTGCTGGGCACCGGGGCCGGCATTATCTTCAAGGGAGGGGGATTTTACGAGACGGACTACCGCAGCGAGTCCTACAAGAGCGGAGCCAAGAAGGAATCGGAGGCCTCGAAGCCCAAGGAATCCAAGGAGTCCAAATCAGGTGATTCCTCCGGATCCGGCTCGAAGGCAGATGCCGGTGCAGGCGGGGGAGGTGGTGCGACCAAGAACGAGTGACATTGTGACCCTGGCAGCCGTTCTCTGATTTCTCGACAGAGTCTCCGGGATACGGAATACTTCTCACTGAGCGATGGCTGAAGACGAGAAGGATAAGGGTCTGGGCAAGGATTCGAGCAAGGGTCTCCCACCACTACCAAGGGACATGGCTGGTGGTCCTGCCCTGGGCAAGGATTCGAGCAGGGATTCGAGCAGGGATTCGAGCAAGGCAAAGCGGAAGATGTCTCCACCCACCAAGAGAGGCACTTTCTTCAAGAATCTCTTCTTCATCTCCCTGCTGGGTCTGGTGGTGATTGGGGGTCTGGCCTATCTCTCTTTTGATCCCCAGGATCTCTCCGATATCGAGGGATATGAGAAGGATCGGAATGATTCCCCGCTCCCTCTGCTGGGAGGACGCAATCTTGGCACTGTTCTTGAGAATGCGGCTAAGAACAAGCATGGGGTGCGGATCACGGAAGAAGAAATCAACAACTACATCCGGCGCACTCTCAAGTTCGAGCAGGAGGGCTGGTTCAAGAGTTTTGTCATTGCTCGTGGCGTGTGGGTGAGATTGGAGGAGGATGTCATCGAGGTGATCATTGAGCGCGAGGTGTGGGGAAAACGGCACACGATCTCGATGCTCCTGCAGGTGGAACAGAGCATGCAGGACGATGGAGGGATCAATACGTCTTTGAGGCGGGAGAAGGGGAAATGGGGACGGACCCGTGTCCTCAACGGATTCGTGCTCTTGACAAACTCTTCCTTCAAGGCCCTCCAGGAGGCGTATGCCGAGGAAACGGAGCGGGTGTGGAACATGTTCAGCGGCAGATTTCAGATCAAGGTTTCGGATGGTGTGATGGAGCTGTCTCCGCCGGAAGAGTCAATCCGGGTCGCCGAATAAGGAGGACGGATCATTCCGTTAAGAGTAATCACCTGTGGGGTGGGAGCGACTTGGCACCTGGTTCCTTGCAATGGAGAGGGTTCTGGGGCATGAGGGTGCTTCCTTTTCCTTGTGAAGTATTTCCGTTCAGGTCTCGTCTGTGCCCCGTGGGCATTCGGTATCTCAGTCCTCGCCCTGGGTCAGGGAGAAGTGCCTTCAGACCCGCTTCCGGAACGCCCGGGGGAAGTCATCCCGGAAGCAGCCCCCCGGCCTGCTCCTTCCATCGCCTTGGAACTGGTGGGGGAGGAGGAACCCAAGTCCCCTTCTCCGCGGACTGAGAGCGAGTCGCGGCAATTCGTGGTGCATGGGGCCGACTTCGTCACCCGGGGGGCCATCGCCTCGGTGGCGGAAAGCACCCGGATGGCCCTTCTGGAAACCATCGGGAAGGACGAGGAGGGATGGGAACATGCCATTGCGATTCAGCTTCGTGATGGCGCGGCCCCCATGAAGACGAACTTTTTTCATGTCCCTGGGGGCTACCGTCTGCAACTCGATGTGTTCCTGGCCCGGGGGAAGCCCGCCGGCTTGGAACCTGCCCTCCTGGAGCTCCTCCTGATCGAGTATGGACTGCGGGGGAGGGGAGATGAGGCGGTGGAATCAGTGGGAGTTCCGATCTGGCTGGTGGAGGGCATGCTTGAGAGTTTTCGCTGGAAGCGTGGCGAACGTGAGCATGCTCTCTATGCGGCTCTCTTCAGGAAAAATGAACTCTATCCGGTGAAGAAACTCCTTGAGATGAGACCGCTTGAGGAAATGGATTCGATTGCACGGGCGGCTTATCGGGCTTCTTCCGGGGCACTGGTCATGTCCCTCCTTGAGCAGAATGGCGGGCGGAAGTCGATGCGGACAATGCTTCGAGAACTGTCCACCTTTGAAGGGGATGAGATGGCGCTGCTGATGAAGCATTTTCCGGGCATGAACCTGGGTCCCGAGAGCTTTTCCAAGTGGTGGGCCCTCCAGTTGGCGCAGATGGCCGAGAAGCCGTTTCCCCATGTCCTCACCATCGAGGAGACGGAGAAGGAGTTGCAGGCTCTTCTGGTGGTGCGCTTCAATGATCCCTCCGGTAATCTGATCGAAGTCGGGGCCGATCAGTTCCGTGATCTCCTCGCGCTCCCTCTCAAGCAACGGCAGGCTTCCATTCGCCCGGTGATGGAACGGGGCGGGCAGTTCCTGTATCGTGCCTTCCCGTCCCATCGGCCGGTGTTGGTGGAGTATCTCACCCTTTTGGGTGAGATTGCTTCAGATCGGGATGAGCGGATTGGGGAGCGTTTGCAGGAACTTGCCCGGGAACGCGAGCGGCTTCGTTCCCTTGGAAACCGGGCTCGCGACTACCTTGAGTGGTACCGCATCACCAACTCAAGGCAACTCACGGGCGACTTCGAGAGCTTTGTCGAACTGAAGGAGAAACTGCAAACCCGTCCCCGCCGTCATCAAGGCCCGGTTTCGGAGTATCTCGACTCCATGCAGCGGCTCTTTGCTGAAAAGACCAGGGACTAGGTGGAGGCCGTTGTGCCGTGTGCCCCCCCGTCCGGCAGGCCGAATTCCTGATCGAGCCAGGCAATGAATTCGTGGTGTCGCTCCCGTGAATACTGGTGGCATCGAAATCCCAGGGCGCGGCCGGTGGCGATGTTTTCCGGGAGATCGTCGATGTAGAGGGTCTCCTCCGGGGCGAGGTTGAATTCCGTGATGGCGTGGTGGTAGATGGCCGGGTCGGGCTTGTTGACACCGACTTCGTGGGAGAAGACCCGCCCCCCGAACGTTTCGAATATTTCGTAGTTCGTGAGAAGCCACTCGATGTGCATGCAGTTGGTGTTGGAGAAGAGAATGAGCTTCAGGTGGAGTGATTTGAGGAAGGACACGACTGCCCACATCGTGCGCATGGGATGGAAAATGGAATTCCAGGCGTTCCGGAATTCCTCGGCCGGACCGGTGAAATCGAGGCATTCAGAGGCCATGGCAATGAACTCGTCAGGGGTAATCCGGCCAGTCTCCAGTTCACTGCACTTTTCCAGCAGGTTCCGCAGGCGGAGGTGGGGAGCGCCAGCTTCTGGTGGAACAAGAGGAGTCAAGCCCCGGGCAAAATCAACCTCTACGAGGACATTTCCGATATCGAAGAGGGCGGCAGTGGGCGACACAGGCACGGCGATGGGTGGATGATCAGTTGGCGACCGGACGGGATCGGTCTTTTGCAGCGAGTTCCAGCACAAAGCTGGCGGTCACCCTGGAGGCTGCCGGACGAGCATGGAGGGCGAGGCGCTGTTTCTGTTTGCGCCAGTGAGAGGCCCGGTCGGAAAGGAGATTGCGCAGCGCGGCGGCCAGGGCTGGTCCGGTTTCAGCCAGGTCGCCAGCACCAATCCGGCGCAGTAGTTCGAGGTTGCCCTCTTCCTGGCCGGGGACGAGGTGCTGAATCAGCATGGGGCAGCACGCGGCGATGGATTCATGAACGGTGGCACCACCGGCCTTGCCCACTACGAGGTGATGCTCGCAGAGCAGTTCCGGAACTCTTCGAGACCATCCCCTGAGGCGGATGCGATTGGGGTAAGCTTCCACGAGTTTCCGCGCGAGGTGGTAGAGTCGCCGGAAATTTCGTCCGAGCACAATGGTAAGCTCGATGGGCCAGTCCTGATGCTCCAGGATGGCACGGGCCGTAGGGTCCAGGGAAGACTTGCTGGCAGTGGGAAAGTAAAGAACTCTAAAGGGTCTGGCGCGGTCGTCTGTCGGGACGGGCGACAGCTTGTCAAAGATGGGATCCACCGGAAATCCTGTCTCGATGATTTTTTGTTCCGGCAGCTTCTGTTCGATCAACGAGCTTTTCGTTTCCCGGTCGGTGACAAGCCAGAAATCAGTCGGGGCCTTGCGCCAGGAGGCATTGATCTCGATGGAGTCGGTGACGATGGTGACCATGGGACAGGGGCGGCCACCACCTTTGATGTAGCGTTCGACAAAGTAGGGGTAGAGTGGATAGGTGGAGACGATTACATCCGGATTGAACCCGTTCACCCGTGCTGCAAACGCGGTTTCCACCGTGCGCATGAACGGGATTTTCTGACGAGAGAAGTCATGGTGTTCCACGCTGTTGTAGATTCGCTTCCAGGTGCGGGGCAGGTAGGTTGTCACGAAGCGGTAGCCATTGCGCAGCACGTTGTTGAACCAGGGGGATGTTTCCTCGCAGGGGTCGATTACGAGGGACTCAGCCCGACCTTCCAAGGCTTGGGCGAGGCCCCGGGCGGCGGTATTGTGTCCGTCGCCGAAGCCCGCAGTTGTGATGAGAACTCGGGGCGGGCGGGAGAGGCTCATGAGAGCGGGTTGTAGGCTACGGCGGGGGCTTCGGCCAGTGATGTTACATATATTTGTGAGGTCCGCAGGCAGGGTCCGGGGTTGCCAGCAGAGGTTTTTTGGAGCACATTGGGTTCCAGCGATGGCGAACCAACGTCGACCCAGTGGACGAGAGCAGGAAACCACGCCTGCTCCCGATCAGGAAGTAATCCGATTGCCCGGGGAGCGGGAGGCTCGCATGCAAGTGGACCGGGAACTGAATCCCATGCAAGAGATGGAGGCCGATCCGGAGGCGGCGGCCGAAGAGCTCGGGGTCGCCTGGGACCTCGAGGGAAAGGAAACGGAGAAGACCACGCCGATGGGGTGGTTGGTCCTGATCGGAGTGCTGCTTCTCGTAATGGTGGTGGGGGGATTATTCATGTTGATAAAGGGTGGGAAGGCGGTGGCCGAGAAGAACGTGGTCAAGGAGGAGGTGAGGATGAAGCAATCCGAGGATGCAGAAAAACTCCTGGAGAAGGTAGAGCAGGTGACCAGGAAGTATCTGGCTGCCACCTCGGTGGAGGAGAAATCCAGGTATGTAAGGCATCGGGCACGGATTCTGCCGCTCATGAGGGAATATTACCGGCGTCATGAACTGACAAGTGCCCGCTTTCAGGCGGTCGGGGATATCAAGCCTACCCAAGTGGAGAACCATCCGTTTTTCGCGATCGATCCGATGATCGAGGGGAAATCGGATGCCCGGGGGCTGCTCATCGAGGATTGTGCGGATGGAGAACTGCGTTTTGATTGGGAATCGGAAGTGAGCTATCAGCCGATGGCAATCTCGGATTACCTGGAGAAAAAACCGACCGAGGCGATGGACTTTCGAGTTAATGCGGCACTGGATACGTTCTACGGATACGAATTTTCGGATCAGGAACGCTACCAGTCCCTGAAACTCACCTTTCGGGACGAGGATGAGTTCCTTTTTGGATACATTGAGAAAGGGAGCGCGCACGGGCGTGGATTGACCTCTTTGCTGGGGAACAGGAAGGGACACCTCCCATTGCGCCTGCGCCTGCGGTTCCTTCCGGACACAGGATCCCGGCGCTCGGTGCTGGTGGAGAAGGTGCTGGCAAGCTCCTGGGTTCAAATCGAAGAGAGCGAATCCGCGGGTCAACCCTGAGTTTGCGATCAGTCTGGTTGCGGGGGTGACTCCGTGGTGGTAAGGAGTTGTCATGCTGGCAGGGGGGACTCGTAGTGCCATCCTCCGGCGAACTCCTGACCCAGCCTTGAAATGAAAAAAGTCATCCAGTCAGTGGGCACGGTCTGCGGCGTCCTCGTGATCCTCTCCCAGGGAGCGATCGGCCAGAAGGTTCCCGCAGTTCTCGGAAAGTATCTGACCTCCGGGGTGGCTGCGCGTGGACAGGTGGTCGTGGTGGAACCTCCCAAGGAAATCAGCGAGTATGTGAAGAAGGTTGAGAAGGCTGCGCTGGCAGATCCGGAGTGGTTCAAGACCTACTCCAAGAATGCCAGACCCGGCGTTCCGTTGCCCTTTCACGAGAAACTCGGGCTCACCAAGGAGGATTACGAGACCTATAACAGGTTGTGGGATGAGCGGAAGCTGGTTCCATTGAAGGATGGAAACGTGGTGGTGCGGCTGGAGCAGCCGAAAAAGGGAGAGTGGATGATCCGGGTTTCAGGAAGGGGAGCGTCCCTTTCCCTGTTGCGTTACCAGGAGGGGAAGGATGTGGTCAAATCGCCCAATGGAGAGCTCGTCCGTCTTAAGGACATCGATGCGGATCCCCGCAGTATCCTGGGTAAGTGGACGGGACACGAGTGGAGGTTTCAGGAGGAGGACAGCCTGGGAAAGACCAAGGAGAATTTCGGGATCGGAACACTGGTGGGAACCCGATGGGGGATTCTGGTCTACCGGTTGCAGTCGACTTCCCCCATGGGTAGAATCCTCTTTGACCGGAGCATGGTGATCAGGTTCCCCATGCCCGGTAAATAGCGCCTCACCATTCTTGAAGAAACGCCAGAAAGTATCTGCGGGCATCGTGGTCACCCGTTGGCTTCTGGTACCCTTGTTGGTGCTTTCGCTCGGTCTGCTTATTATCTCCAATCTGATACTGCAGACACGCGTGGTTCGGAATTGGTTCGAGCAAAAATTGGAACGCCGGTCGGAATGCGAATGGAACATAGGATCTCTTTCCTGGACACCGTGGACGGGGATTCAGGTGCGGGATGTTACCGCTGAGCTCAGCAATCAGGAGGTCGGAATGACGGTCCGGTCGCTCTGTCGAGCCGACGTTGACGTGCAGTTTTACTGGGATGCTCTCCCGAAGGGAATGTTTGAACTGCGCGAGGTTCGGGTCCGCCGGGGAACGATTGCCATTCCCATGGAACTGCTGGCTCTCCTGCCCGGGAAGGAGGCACCGGAGAAGGACCCCCCTGTTTCCCCGGAGCGGCCTCCGGAACCGAAAGGAGAGAAAAGTGAGGCCGGCCCGAAGCTGGAAGGGAAGAAACCGGGGAATCAATCTGCCAGGGGGAATGACCCTGCTCCCGGTCCTGCGGGTCGCCCATTCATGGTCATCCTGGATCACTGTGAGATAGGCGTTTACTCCAATAAAGGTAAGGGTAAAGGCGGTTTTGTGCTGCATAACTTGAGGGGAGAGCTGCCGCTGAAGGGAGAGGATGCCTCGGGGTGGATCGAATGCGATGGGGTCACTCTCGGAGGCCGGGTTCTGAGCGGTGCCTGGCGCAACCTGGTCGAATGGCACCGTCCCTTTCTTCGGTTGGCACCGACCGAGTTCGAGTGGGAAGGCCTGTCCGTTCGCAGTGAAGGATCGTTCCGTATGAGGGGGACGCCCCGCTTCCTGGTGAGCATAGAGACGCCGGCCGGGCCGATACGGATGAATCGTGTGCCGATGGCTCCCTGGTCAGAGATGGGAGTGGAGGCTGCGCGCGTTCATATGCAAGGAAGTCTGGGAGGGACCCTGACCGCTCTCAATAGCTGGCGGGGAGACCTCGAGGTGGAAGCGTCCGATCTCGACCTGACTCATGCGGTGTGGGGCGATAAGGTGGCGTTTGAACATGGGAAACTGACTGCCAGCATGCGGGGTGGAACCTTTCAGGTCATTGACGGTCGGCTCCACAGCGAGCAACTGTCCTTTCTCGGTAATGGAATGATCGTTCCGGATGGCCGGGTCCGGGGAGTGCTACGCGTGGTGTCTGACTCTGACCGTGCCGCTGCCATTACGCGGTTCGCAGTTGGGGCGATGTTGACCGGCGGTTGGACTCGCTCCTGGTTGGCGCCCCTCGTCACATCCGATCGTCACTATCGTGATTTCCAGCTGAAGGGAACGCTGGATCGGGCGGTGATTGACGTGGGACGGAAAGGAGAGGACATGGAGGTTTCTCAGATCTGGAACAGGATGATAGCCTTTGTGGAGAACGAGACTGAAGAAACGGAGAGGGATGTTGCGCCCACTCGACAGGACCAGTTCCTTTCCCAATGAGAGTGATTGCAGGCAGAGCGCGGGGGATGCGTTTGAAGGTGCCGCCCCGGGCCACCCGGCCCAGCACCGATCGACTCCGGGAAGCCCTTTTCTCAATTCTGCAGGTTCGTCTGGAAGGCGCGCGGGTCCTGGATCTCTTTGCGGGTTCGGGAGCGTTGGGAATCGAGGCTCTGAGCCGGGGAGCGCAGGAAGCCGTTTTCGTGGAAGCAAGCGGAGCCGCCGGTAGGATCCTCAGGGAAAACCTGGAGAAGGCGCGATTTGCAGGGCAGGGCACGGTGCATCAGCGCGATGTCTTCGCCTATCTGGGGAGTTGCTCTGCGGTGTTTGATCTTATCCTGGCGGATCCACCCTATCTCTCCAACGCGGATCACGATCTGGCCGGGGCTCTCATGGAGGATGCATCCCTTCCGTCACGGTTGTCGGACGGCGGTCTGGTTGTGCTGGAGGTGGAAGCAGAGAGGGAGGAACCGGCGGCGCCCGGGTGGACGGTGATCGACCGGCGGAAGTATGGAAGCAGCGCGATTCTGTTTTACGCTCGGGAGGAGTCCCGATAGGTTTCGCGCCCATGAACATGGCGGTGCGGTTACTCTACAACTGGCTGCTTCCCCTGTTTCTGCTTCTCGCTGCGCCAGCCTGGCTGCTCAGAATGGCCCGGCGGGGTGGACTCGATGCGCGGCTTCTTCAGCGACTGGGGATGTTCCAGCGTCCCGCTGAATTCGAACCGGTCGGGGCGATCTATGTCCATGCCGTCAGTGTCGGTGAGGTCAGGATGGCGCTTCGCCTGATTGCAGAGTGGCTGAAGCGTCATCCGGAGGAGCGATTTGTGATTGCGGCCACGACTTCCACGGGATTTCAACTGGCAGAGACGGAAGCCCCCGATGGGGTGCGGGTGATATACAGCCCACTCGATCTTTCCCTGATCATCCGCCACATCTTCAACCGCTTCGAACCGGTGCTGATTGTGCTGATTGACTCCGAACTCTGGCCCAACCTCCTGCACCTCGCCAACCGCCGGGGAATCCCGACAGCTCTCGTGAATGCCCGCTTGTCGCCACGGTCGGCCCGCCGCTACGAGCGTTTCCGGGTCATCACCGCACCCCTGCTCGGGCAATTAAAGCTGGTGTGTGCGCAGGTGGTCGAACATGCGGAGAGGTGGTCGAACGTAGGTGTCCTGCCCGAGGCGCTGGTGGTGACCGGCAGTCTCAAGTTTGATCTGGAAGGATTGGAGAGCCCTGTCAAACGGGATGAGTTCCAGGAAATGATAGATGCGTTCGGTTCAGGGCGACCGGTTATTCTGGCCGCCAGTAGTCACGCTGGTGAAGAGCGCCTGATTGCTGAGGCGGTGGGGCAGATTCCGGGAGGGTTGGCGGTGATTCTTCCGCGACACGCCGAGCGTCGGCGTACAATACGGGCTGATCTGGAGGCTGCCGGATTCGAAGTGGTCCTTCGGAGCAGCTTTAAGCCTCCGGGAAAACTTGAAAAGGCAGTCTTGGTGGTGGACTCCACCGGCGAGTTGCGGGATTGGACTGCTCATGCAGACGTAGTGGTCATCGGCAAGAGTTTCCTGAGCCGGGGAGGTCAGAATCCTGTCGAGGCGATCGCAGTCGGCACCCCGGTAGTCTGTGGTCCGCACATGGAGAACTTCGAACCGCTCATCACGGAGCTTCGCACCGGGTCGGCTGTCGAGAGTGTCTCCGAATCGGATCTTCCGAAGGGCCTGCGCGCTGTTTTGGAGTCGGCACAACACCGGCGGACTCTCACCACCAGCGCCACGGCAGTGCTCGAACAACATCGCGGCGCGACGGCGCGCATCATTCTGCACCTTCGCAACCTGTTGGAGCGCGCGTGAGATTGGCAGGGCGTGGCGGCACCGGGCACATCCCCATGTGTGATTGCGTACAAGGGGGCGCAGAGTTGCTATCTTGGCGGCTGAGTTTGCTTCCTGCGGAACTCTTCCAGTCTCTTTTGCTCAAGATACTGGTAAAGTCGGCGCACCACCGCCACGTCGGGGTCGACCTCCGGGTCGACGAAGGGGTTGTTGGATCCATACCACGACCACGGCCCCCGGGGAATCCCACCGAACTCCACGAAGCGCCAGTGCAGCTTCTCGCCGGACTTCAGGCCGAGGTAGTCGCGGACCGACGGGGAGACATCAATGCCGGCCCTGTTGTTGCGCGGGGGTTGGCCAGCGAAGACGTATTTCCAGTCGTCGGTGACCCAGGGTCCGCAGTCTTCCCATTGGGCGTAGCAGACCTTGCCGCGGTAGTAGAGCTGGATCCAACGGCCCTTGCAGATGCTCTCACCCGGTGGTGGATTGTAGCGAGAGAACCAGGGGATTACCCGGGAGGCTTCGGGACGGTGTCGGCGGTGGTTGAGACAGTCGTTGTAGGGGAGGGCCACGTAGAACGGATTGAGACCGGGGCGGAAGGCCCTGGGGGCAAAATTTTCCCGTGCCTTTGGATCTGGGTCGTCGTATCCGCCGTAGTTCTTGGCCCACTCGCCGTCCCAGGAGGAGTGGTGATTGGAGGTGGTATTTTGTCCGCCTGGTTTTTCACCGATCCAGAAGATGGTGGCGGTGATATTCCGACGCCACGGGTAAACGGTCTTGCGGTACTGATAGGGATTGGGGGGAGCCTTGGTGGGAGAGGTGACCGATGGTCCTTCCTGGGCCCGGACGGAAAGGGAGGCCCAGAACGGCATGAGGATAACGATGGGAAGAAGGCGGGTCACAGGATGGTATGAAAGATACCGTAGCATAAGGGTCAATGGCTCCTGCCGCTCTTCCGGATCCCTACTGCACGCTGACGGTGGCCTTCTGGTCGCCGATCATCACCTCAAACTCCCCGGGTTCCAGGATGGGATAGTCTTTCGGACCAAAATAGGCGAGATCGGTGATGGGGATGTCAAAGGGGATGGTCTTGGTTTCACCGGGTGAGAGTTCGACCTGGCTGAAAGCCCGGAGGCGTTTGACCGGGGGGACGATCGTGGCAAACAGGTCACGGACAAAAACATGGACGGTTTCCGTTCCCTTGCGCGGGCCGGTATTGGTGACCTCCACTGACAGACTGAGATTGTCGATTTGAGTGAGAGGATCGGACGGGATTTCAAGCTTGTCGTATTTGAAGGTCGTGTAGCTGAGTCCGTGTCCGAATTCGTAGAGGGGATTGAATCCGGGGGTGTCCGCATCCGGACCAACACTGTCACTGTGCTTGTGATCGTAGGGGAGGAGGTTGTGTGGATCTCGAGGGTAAGTGAAAGGAAGCCGCCCCGAGGGATTGAACTGGCCGGTCAGTAATTCGTAGAGCGCGCTGCCACCGTGGGGCCCTGGCTGTCCGGCATAGATGATGGCATGGCAAAGTCCGGCCACCTTGGTGATGAGGCGGGGGCGATTCTCCAGGAGGACAAGGACAAGGGGCTTTCCGGTGGCGAGACGTCTTACCAGGCGCAGCTGGTTTTCGGGCATGGACAAATCGTTGATATTACCGGGAGTTTCAGTGCTGGGTTTCTCCGCCAGGACGCACACGATGACATCGGCATTCCGTGCCTTGCGCAGAGCGTAGTCGAAGTCAGTGGATCCGTCCCACTGCGCTCCCCGCGCCCAGAGGACGTTGTCCCGGCCGTGGTGGGTATTGAAGGCTTCCAGGACGGTGTCGAGGGTCTCCGGGTAGGCCTTCTCATCTGTCCCCTGCCAGGTGTAGGACCAGGCCCCATGGAGGGCGGACAAGGAGTGGCAACCGGGTCCGGTGAGCAGGATCTTGCTTTCCTTGGACAGGGGGAGGACTCCATTATTCTTGAGGAGAACGAGAGACTCGCGGGCGGCTTGCCTGGAAAGTGCGTGTGCATCCTTCCTGCCGATTTCACCGGCAGCGGCAGGGTCGGGATAGGGATTCTCGAAGAGACCGAGGGCAAACTTGAGCCGCAGGATACGGCGAACGGGGGTGTCGAGCATTTCTTCCAGGATGAGCCCCTCCTTGACCAGTTCGATCAGGTTGTCGGTGAAGTGGAAATCGTCCGGGACCATGCACATGTCGATGCCGGCTTCCACTGAGAGGCGGACGGCCTCCTTGATGGTGGGCGCGATCCGGTGAAGGCTGTGAAGTTTCCTTACGTCCTCCCAGTCAGTGACCACCACGCCCCGGAACTTCATCTGGCCGCGCAGGAGCTTGGTGAGCACGTTGTGATTGGCGTGTACGGGCAGGCCGTTCACTTCACTGGAGTTCACCATGATGGCCTGCACATTCTCTTCCACCGCGCGTATGAAGGGGGGAAGGAAGTGCTCGCGGAGGTAGCGTTCGGGGAGGAGGGATTGAGTGCGGTCCCGCCCGCTGACGGGAAAACTGTAAGCCAGGAAATGTTTGGCGGTGGCGGCAACGGAGCGGGGGGAGGAAAGCGAGTCACCCTGCAGCCCGCGCACTGCCGCCACGGCCATCTCCCCGGCAATGTGGACGTCTTCGCCAAAGGTCTCGACGTAGCGGGACCAGAGCGGTTGCCGGCCCACGTCGAGAGAGGGTCCGAAGTTCCAGGGAATGCCGGCGGCGCGGGTTTCGCGGGCTGTTATGGCATGACATTGCTCCACCAGTTGTCTGTTGCGCGTAGCTGCAAGACCCAGATTGTGGGGAAAGAGGGTGGCCCCCCGCAGGTAATTTGCTCCATGGACGCTATCGATTCCATAGAGGATGGGGATCTTGTTCCTGGTCTCCTTGGTGGCCAGGTCCTGGATCTGAGTCAGAATCCTGTGCCAGTGCTCCGCGCTGAAGGCCATGTTGTGGACATTGAGAATGGAGCCCACGTGTTTGTTCACGATGGCGTGACGGAGCTTCCCGGGATCGAGTTGATGTCCGTCCGGATTTTCGGAATTGGCCTCCCCGTTGGAAAGGGCTCCCAGGGTGAGCTGGGTCATCTGGCCGACCTTCTCCTCCAGGCTCATCCCGGCCAGCATGGTGGAGATGGCGTTTTCGATGTCATCCTGGGCGGTTGACCGAAGGGAACCGGAAAGAGCGAAGAGTGCGAGGAGGATCAGGCGAGGGAGAACAGGCATGCTGGCAGCCCTACTAAAGCAAACATTCAAGGCGACGCAATGACGGGCTTGGGACATCCGTCCTGCGGTTGGACAGGGAACCCCTTTTCTCCATCCGCACTCTTTACATCGCCGGAAATCCGGGGGGATTTGTCCTAGAACCGCCGCATGATGGTATCATGTTGGTACTGCTGGCTCGGTTGGGGGAAGTCGAGGGTGAAGTGGATACCGCGCGACTCCTTGCGACGGAGGGCGCAGTCGACGATCAGTGAGGCCACTGCCACGATGTTGCGGAGTTCCAGAATGTCGGCGTTGATGCGGTATCCCCAGTAGAACTCGCGCACTTCCCGGTCGAGGTTCCGGAGGCGGAAACTGGCCCGGAGGAGTCGTTTGTCCGTACGGACGATGGAGACGTAGTCCCACATGGTGCGGCGGATTTCGTCCCAGTTGTGGTAGATGTTGACCAATTCATCGGGTGGGGCGGTGTCTCCGTGTTCCCAGTCGGGGATAGAGGGGGTGGGAGCGTCCTTTCCGGGCGGGAAGCGGTGCAGGATCTCCGCGAGGGCCCGGCGGGCCATGACATTTCCTTCCAGGAGGCTGTTAGAGGCGAGACGGTTGGCCCCGTGCAGTCCTGTGCAGGCCACCTCGCCGATGGCAAAGAGACCACGAATGGTGGTGGTTCCGTCAGGTTTGGCAACCACGCCGCCGCATTGATAGTGAGCAGCGGGCACGACCGGGATCGGAGCCACTTCGGCATCGTGACCGAACTCAAGGAGAGTCTGGTAGATGAAAGGGAATCGCTGTGCCATGAAACCCTTCGGTTTGTGGGTGATATCAAGGTAGACGCAATGAGCCCCGGTCTTCTTGATCTCGGTATCGATTGCGCGGGCGACAATGTCGCGGGGAGCGAGAGAGCCACGCTTGTCGTAGTCCCTGGTGAAGTCCTCACCCTTCTCGTTGAGCAGCATGGCGCCTTCTCCACGCAATGCTTCTGAGACAAGGAAGGAGCGGGCCTCCGCCCCTAAGGCGGCAGGATTGTAGAAGCAGGTTGGATGGAACTGAACGAATTCCATGTTGGCAATGGTAGCGCCTGCGCGCCAGGCCATGGCCACTCCGTCGCCAGTGGCGGAATCCGGGTTGGTGGTGTAGAGGTAGACTTTCCCACAGCCGCCGGTGGCCAGCACGACACGGTCGGAGCGGAGGACGCGGACTTCGCCAGTCTTCTTCTCGAGGGCATAGGCGCCCAGTATGCGGTCGTCGGTTACACTGCCCATCCTGCCGGTGGTGATGAGTTCAATGGCAATGTGATCCGCGAGGATGGTGAGGCGGGGAGTGTTGCGAGCGGTTTCCAGAAGGGAGGAAGCGATCTCATGACCGGTGGTGTCCTTGGCGTGGAGGATGCGACGCTCCGAGTGCCCACCTTCCCGCCCGAGGGAATATCGGTTGCCCTCCCTGTCGAAGGTTGCGCCCCAGGCCACCAGTTCCTCGATGGTCCGTGCACCCTCGCCAATGATGGTGCGTACGCTCTGTTCGTTGCAGAGGCCCGCTCCGGCGTCGAGGGTGTCGTCCACGTGCTTCTCGATGCTGTCGTTCCGGTCGCGCAGTCCGTCGGGAAGGACGGCGGAGATTCCACCCTGGGCCCAGGCGGTGTTGGAATTGAGAGCGTCGTTCTTGGTGATCAGGGTGACGGACCCGTGTTCGGCAGCCTTGATGGCAAAGGAGAGGCCGGCCACGCCGCTGCCGATGACTAGAAAGTCGGAGGTCATGTTCGTGCTTATCCTTCCGTCCTGAAGGAGCGAAGGACAAGCCGGTTATTGAGTTATTGGTTGTTGGAGGTTTGAAGATGGTGTCATAGAAGGATGGGGATGGAGGTCAGGATCTTTCCAACGAAGGGCGAGGTGGGAGCGGCCGCAGCGGCCGCCGGGGCAGAGAAAATCCGGGAGGCCCTCGTGGATCGTGGTGAGGCCCGGATCGTGATGGCCTCGGCAGCTTCCCAGTTTGAGGTGGTGGAGGCCCTCACGAGGGAGCCGGACATTGCCTGGGAGCGGGTAACGCTGTTTCACCTGGACGAGTATATCGGCATTCCGATGGACCATCCGGCCTCTTTCAGCAGGTTTCTGCGGGAACGCTTCGTGGCCAGGCTGCCCGGGAAATTGAAGGCTTTTTACGCCATCGAGGGTGAGAACGAGGCCCGGGTGGAATGTGTCCGGGTGGGAGGAGTGCTGGCAGGGGAAGCGCCGGCGGTCGCTTTCATCGGGATTGGGGAGAATGGGCACATTGCCTTCAACGATCCACCCGCGGACTTTGAGACCGAGGCACCCTACCTCGTGGTGGAACTCGACGGCGTGTGCCGCCAGCAGCAGGTGGGAGAAGGATGGTTTCCCGATCTTGCTGCCGTGCCCACCCATGCAATATCGATGTCCGTCCAGCAGATCCTCAAGGCGGACCGGATCATCTGCGTGGTGCCCGATGACCGGAAGGCGGATGCGGTACAGAAAACGGTGGAGGGTGGGGTGAATCCCGACGTGCCCGCCACAATCCTGCAGGATCATGGCGACTGCATGCTCTTTCTCGACGAGCCGGCGGCCAGCTTACTTCAGCGATGAGCTACTTCGATCTCCAGGTCAATGGATACGCCGGGATTGACTTCAATTCCGACGCCCTGACCACCGAGCAGGCCCGCGTGGCCTGTGAGGCGATGCTGGAGGATGGGACCACCGGGGCCCTGGCCACCGTGATCACGGACTCCATGGAGGGAATGAAAGGAAAGCTTCGAAGGTTGGTGCGGGCGCGGGAGGAAGATGAAGTGGTGCGCAAGGTGCTGGCAGGGTTGCACATTGAGGGACCATTCCTGAACCAGTCCGACGGTTTCATCGGGGCCCATCCGCGCGATTGGGCCCGGCCCGCCACGGTGGATGCCATGAAGGAGCTTCTGGAGGCGGCAGCTGGTCTTACCAGGATCGTAACCCTCGCACCCGAATGTGATGAGGGATATGCGACCACCCGCTTCCTGGCGGGAGAGGGTATCGTGGTTTCCGCGGGGCACTGCGATCCGACCCTTGATCAACTCCGGGCAGCCATTGATGCGGGGCTCTCGATGTTCACGCACCTCGGAAATGGGTGTCCCCTGCAGTTGCAACGGCATGATAATATCGTGGAGCGGGTGCTCAGTCTCTCGGAAGATCTCTGGATCTGCTTCATAGGCGACGGGGTGCATGTGCCGCCCTTCGCCCTGCGGAATTATCTCCGGGCGGCCGGGATAGAGCGTTCTCTCATGGTGACCGATGCGATCTCGGCAGCACGGGCCGGTCCGGGGAAATACACCCTGGCGGGATGGGACCTGGAAATCGGGGAGGACATGATCGCGCGGGCGCCGGATGGCGCGCACTTTGTTGGATCGACCACGACCATGCCCGGGGTGGCAGGCATTCTGCGTGGGATTGGTCTGGAAAACGGGGAAATTGCAGATCTCTGCTGGAAGCGGCCGAGGGAAGTTATCGGTTATTCGTGATTGGTTATTCCGCCCTGGTAATGAAGAATGGCGAGTGCGAAGGGCGACGATGAAGACACGTGAAACGCTGAAGTCGGTTGGGCCAGCCATTATCGTAGCGGCGGTGGTGCTGGGTCCGGGCAGCATTCTCACCAGTTCCAAGGTGGGAGCGCAGTTCGGCTGGCTTGGTGTGCCCGTGTTGGCGGTGGCGGTGATCCTCATGATCGGGATGGTCGCTCTCTCCGCCCGCCTGGGGGTGGTATACAAGCACAGTCTCTGTGATGAACTGACCCAGCGGCTGAACCGTTCAATCGCAATTGCCGTAGCAGCTGTCCTCTTCCTCATCGTGACGCTCTTTCAGTCCAGCAACAATATCGCGGTGGTGGGTGGCCTGGAACCGCTCTTCGACAGCGCTGACAGTCCCCTGGATTCGAGCGGGGTGCGGATCCTGATCGTGGTTCTGGTGAACGCTCTCGTGATCGGCTCGCTTTACGTCATGCGTAGTCTCTACGGGCTTGTCGAGAAGGCCATGAAGATCCTGATGGCGCTCATGATCGTGGTCTTCCTGATCAATCTGTTGACCGTGATGGTGGCGGAACCCGTGGAGCGGGTGGTGGAGTCGAGTCCATCCGCGGACTGGTTGCCCCTGATAGGAATGGTGGGCACGACCTTCTCGGTGGCAGGTGCCTTCTTCCAGGCCTATCTTGTCAGGGAGAAGGGCTGGGGACTGCGCGACCTGCGCAAGGGCATGATTGACTCGGTGGTTGGAATCTCGGTTCTGGGCGGAGTGACTGCTGTGATCCTGGTCACCTCGATCATGGTGTTTTACCGGACGCCGGAGGCAGCTCAGCTCAAGAGCGTGGGGGATGTGGCGAGCCAGCTGGAGCCGCTCTTCGGTTCGACCGCCAAGTATATCTTCGCGGTTGGGATTCTGGCTGGAGCCTTCAGCTCGTTCCTGGTGAATGCCATCATCGGCGGGACGGTAATGGCTGATGGTCTTGGGAAGGGGAGGAAGATCGATGACCGCTGGTCACGGCACGGGACTGCTGCCGCCCTGACCGTGGGAATGCTGATAGCCATTCTGGCCTTCGCGAAGGAGGGAAGTACCGTCGGGTTGATCACCGTGGCGCAGGCCCTCACTGTTCTTGGGATTCCGGCCCTCGCCCTGGCGCTTCTGTTCCTGGCAGTGCAGAAGGACCTTGCCGGGGAACGCCGGACGCCACCCGCACTCCTCGCAGTGGCGGGGGTGGGCACGGTGGTGGCGTTTTTCTTCGCGGTCCTGACCGCCATCAAGGTCTGGGGCAAGCTGACCGGCAGCTGACAGCCAGGCGGTCAGATCTCCACGTTGTCTATAAGCCGTACATCATCATAGTAGACGGCAGCTGCGAGGAGGGCCGGACCGGCCACTTTGGGAAGGGGCTGCAGGTTTTCACGATCGACCAGCTCCAGATAGTCGATTTTCAGGCCGGGTGGGGCATCGTGCAGAAGATGATGGCGGGCGGCCTCAAGGTAAACCTCGCGGCGTTGTTCGCCTGTCTCGCGCAGGTCGCGGGCGGCGAGGAGGGCGCGGTGGATCCGGGGCGCGTCAGCGCGGTGCTCCCGACCCAGGGAGAGGTTGCGTGAGGAGAGGGCCAGTCCATCCGGTTCGCGCACCGTTTCAATACCGTGGATGTCTACGGACAGGGAGAGGTCGCGCACGAGGCGCCGGATGATGGCGAGTTGCTGGTAGTCCTTTTTTCCGAAGACGGCCGCTGCCGGGCGCAGGACCTGGAAGAGTTTGAGAACTGCGGTGCACACTCCCTCGAAGTGACCGGGGCGGGTGGCTCCGCAGAGGTTTCGGGAGAGGAGGGTCTCCCGGACCATGATGGAATGGTCGGCCGCGTAGAATTCCGCGGGGGACGGAGTGAACACCGCGTCCACACCCAGCTCTTCACAGAGGGAGAGATCTGCCTCAAGGGGGCGCGGGTAGTCTGCCAGATCGCCTGGCCGGTCGAACTGCAGGGGATTGAGAAAGATGGAAGCCAGGACCGAGCCATCTTCGTCCGCTATTTCTCTGGCTGCCCGGATGAGGGCGGCATGTCCATCGTGCAGGGCTCCCATGGTGGGAACCAGCACAGCGGGTGCGGGCATGTCCGGGATGTCGGCAGGTGAGGAAAGGTGACGCATGTGGCGATCTGCTTGCAGATTTTGATACTTTAATGAACTTGAGTTTTCTGGAGAGGCTGTCTAACGTAAAGCAAACTTGGATCTGCTGATGAGAAGATTGATGGTGCTGGGTTTGGGAGTAGGGTTGATGTTCCCGGTCTGGGCGCAGAATGGAAACGAGGACCGGGAGAAGGTCCCTGCCAGGCAGGGCTCCAGTGAGAAGGTGGTGGCGTCTGCAGACGAGGAAAAGCTGCGGACGGCAGTTGTCAATATCCAGAAACTCTTCCGCAACTATGCCAAGGTGGATAAGGCGCAGGAGGAGATCAACATGGAGCGTGCCCGTATCCAGAAGGAGCACAATAATGTGGCCGGTCGTCTACGGAGCATGGATCAGAGCCTGCGGGAATTGGAGGTCTCCTTGCAGAGCGCGAATCTGACCGGTCGGAATCGCTCCTCGCTGGAGCGTGAGAAGGGTGTGCGGTTCCATGAACGGGAGAGGATCAACCACGAGCGAACGTCTGATCTCCAGGCTCGCCATACCGAGTTGAACAGGAAGATGGTGGCGCGGATGGATGCACTCCTCAGGGAAATTCACGACCTCGTGGCCGCGCAGGCCGATCGCCTGGGCTTCGATCTGGTTTTCGATATCGACGGGACCAGCACTTCCCAGGTTCCCATGCTCCTTTTTGCCAGAGACGCTGTGGACATCACGCCCATGATTCTCAAGGAACTCAACAAAAACTCGCCGTCGAGGGACTGAGAGCCGGGGTTGGGGTTTGACGACTCCATAATTTCTCTCCAAGCTCCGCCTTAATCCTAAGAAACGCTAAGCAAATGACCTTTCGCCAACTGACTCTCGCTGCTGCCACTGCCCTGCTTTTTGCTCTGCCCGCGACCGCGCAGGATGCCAAACTCAAGATCGCCACGGTGGACATGCAGACGCTATTCAAGCAGTATCATCGTACGACCGAAGCTCAGAGGGAAGTCAATGTCGAGCGTGCCAAGATCCAGCAAAACAACAATGAACGGCTGGAAACCATCCGGGCCCTGGAGGGTGAGTTGCAGGGACTGCGTAAGCAGTTGGACGATCCTTCGCTCAGTGACAAGCGGAAGCAGGAGCTTTTCAAGGACTTCCAGATGAAGACCCAGGAAGGGGTGGCCCTTGACCGGGAGCGCCGGGAGTTCCTCCAGCGCCGCAATACTGCCCTCAACGAGAAGATGATGCAGAAGATGCGGGGTATCCTCGAGGAAATCCGGAAACTGGTGGAAGACCGCGCGAAGACCGATGCCTATGATTACGTTTTCGACAAGTCCGGCCTGAGCACCTCCCAGGTCCCCTTTCTGCTCTACACCAAGGATGCCACCGACATCACAGCGGGCCTGCTGGGCGTGCTGAACAAGGACGCACCCGCTCCCACCCCCGAGGGCGGCAAATAGCCTGCACTACGGGACGACTTCGTCTCTAACAGCATACCACTGTGGAATTCCGGGTCGCGGAAGTGATCGCCTTGGCAGGGGGAACACTGGTTGCGGGCGATGAGACGGTCGTCCTGAACGGAGTCGAAACCCTGGAGGAGGCCGGTCCCGGCGATCTGAGTTTCTTCGGTGTTGCCAAGTACCGGGCCCAGTTTGATGCGACCAGAGCTGGGGCAGTCCTGGTGACGCCGGATGTTGATTCCGGTCCAGAGGGCGTGGCGCTTATTCAGGTCGAGAACCCGTCCTATGCTCTGGCCGCTCTGGTGAAGAAGGCGGAAGAGTTGGCGCGTGCCTTCACTCCCGGTATTCGGGCCGGATCCCATGTTTCGGAGCACGCCCGGGTCGATCCCGGCGCAGCGGTTCATCCGGGTGCGGTGGTGGAAGATGGTGCGGTTATCGGGGCCGGCTCGGAAGTGTGTGCTGGCGCAGTGATCGGACGTGATGTGCAGGTTGGCGAGGACTGCGTCATCTATCAGAATGCCAGTGTCCGGGAAGGATGCATTCTCGGTGATCGGGTGATCCTGCAGCCGGGGGCGGTGATCGGCTCGGACGGCTTCGGCTACGAATTTGCTGACGGCAGGCACCAGAAGGTTCCCCAGCTCGGGATCGTGGTGCTGGAGAATGACGTGGAGATTGGCGCAAATGCCTGCGTGGACCGGGCGCGCATTGGCAGAACCGTGGTGGGAGAGGGGAGCAAGATCGATAATCTGGTGCAGATTGGACACAATGTGCAGATCGGCAAACACTGCATCCTGGTGGCACTGTCCGGAGTGGCGGGCAGCTCAAAGCTGCAGGACCACGTGACTATTGCAGCCCGGGCAGGCGTTAACGGGCACATCGAGATTGCCAGTGGGGTGCAACTGGGGGGCAGGTCGAGTGCTTTTCAGAGCATCACCGAGCCGGGGGCCTACATGGGCACTCCAGCCAAACCCCTCAAGGAAGAGATTCGAATCTGGCGCGAACTGGGCAAGCTGCAGGAAACGCGGCAGGAGGTGAAGGCCCTGCGCAAGGAACTGGACGAGCTGAAGGGAAGCTAGATCCTCCTACAGCCGGAGGGGTTTTCCCGGGGATGGGACAACGGCTCGCTCGATCTGATCGGCGAACCACTTCAGAGCCGCCGGATCGCCGTGAACGAGGATGGTCTGACGGGCATTGGTTTGCTGCATGAAATCCAGGAGTTGATTGCGCGGGGCGTGTCCGCTGAAGTCGTAGATCTCCACCCCGCAGTTGAGGGGCACCTCGGGGAGACCCTCGTCGAGCCGGATATTGTCGCCGGGTTGCGCGGAGCGGATTTTTCCCCCGGGGCTGTCGGGATCAGCATAGCCCACGAAAAGGAGCATGTTCTCCGGGTTGTCGATGAAGCCGCGAGCGAAACCATTGGAGGTGGTCTTCTCTGTCATCATACCACTGGAGAGGGCGTAGATGGCCCCCCGTTCGAGGGGAATACGTTTGCGGCCCCGCCGGTTCCCGGTGATGGGATTCATGTCGCGCAGGATCTTGAAATCCGGTGAACAGCGGCGGGTGGAGTTTGAAAACTTGTCGTAGATGATGGTCATCTTGGTGCTCAGACCGCCGATGTAGACAGGCGCGTCCGGAAGGCGTCCCGCCTCCTTGCACTCGTGGATCATGGTGAGCACCTCCTGGGTCTTGCCGATGGCGAAGACGGGGATGAGCACGGAGCCGCCATCGTCCAGGCAGCGGCGGATATCCCCGATGAAGCGCTCCTCTTCGTCCTCGCGGCGGTAATGGGCGGGGCGGGGAGCGTCACCACGAGTGGTTTCGACAATGAGGGCGTCGAGGCTCCTGTCCCCCAGTTCCGGGAAGCGGGCTCCACGGATGAGAGAGTGGTCTTCAAAGTGGACATCACCGCTGTAGAAGACACTTTTGCCGACACCCTCTAACAGGACTCCCGCGGAACCGAGGATGTGACCAGCATCGTAGAAGGTGGCACGGGCCGTTCCATTCCAGTCGAGATCGAAGGGTTTTTCGTAATCGCGTGGCTCGATGCGTGGAGTGAGCTCTTCGAGGGCACGATGGGTGAAAAGAGGATATTCTTCGATGCCCAGCTCCTGCCGCTGGGACTTCATCACATTGACGGAGTTGTGGAGGAGAGCGTCGGCCAGGGCGCTGGTAGCGGGGGTCATGAATACCCGTGCGGAGGGCTGGTCGCGCATCAGGATCGGAAGCGTTCCCACGTGATCGAGGTGGGAGTGCGTGACGATTATGGCGTCGACGCTGTCGTGAGGAATATCTTCGTAGCGGGGGAGAGCCCCGTCACCTCTCTCCTTGGGATGCATCCCGGCATCGAGCACCACCCTCGTATCCCCTATTTCAAGCAGGTAGCTGTTGGCCCCAATCTCATTGGTCCGGTTGAGGAGAGTAAAGCGAACATCAGCCACAGGTGGCGAGGAATCTGAGCCGCAGACTACTGAATGTCAACGTAATGCGTCCATTTCAGCCCGATGTTGGAGGGGAAATAGCAGGGGGCGGATTCGAACCGCCGACCCAAGGCTTATGAGTCCTTTGCTCTACCCCTGAGCTACCCTGCCGATTTGTTTCCCTGTGCGGGGACGGGGGACTATATTCTGACCGTGGCGGTGTCGACAGCAAAATAGCGATCAGTGAGGGGAGCAGGTAACTTGCGGGAAAACCATGGGTTCAGGATCCCAGGTTGGAGTCTACTGGAACGCAGGGTTGGGTAAGACGTCCTGACGGATGGGGTCCTGCAAGCGGCGGTTTTTGAACAAAGACTCCTCCGTGCGTCGGGTGTAATCGCTACTGGAAAAACTGCGCAGAGAGGCGGAAGACTGCAGGAATGGTTTCGGCAAGGAGCTTCACCTGGGCCTTGGAACCTCGCCGGCAGGAGGACAGATGGAGGTGGAGTCTGCTATTCTACTCTTGTGGAGGTGGGTTGAAACACTTCGAAGAGAGAAAAAATCTGAAGAGATTAACGATTTGCTCCAGCACGGGAATCTCCTGAAAAAATTGCCGAAATAGGCCTTGTCAAGAGGGGGTGCGCTCCTATAGTCGCGGCCCCAAAATCGCGGCTGGGATCCGTATTTCCATGCGGAAAACGGCGAAAAACTGCGATTTACCAGCTCATCGGGTGCAGCTCCGGATAACAGGCTTCCTGCGAGGGTAATTCTCGTTGTCTGCCTCCTGCGCTCCATGAGCATGCAATGACCCTACGAGAGACTCTCAAGAAGCAGGAACCATGCCGACCATCAACCAACTTGTCCGCAAGGGCCGCAAGCAGGCGATCCGAAAGTCGAAGTCGCCGGCGCTCTCCAATTGTCCGCAACGACGAGGAGTATGTCTGCAGGTATATACCCGGACGCCGAAGAAGCCGAACTCCGCGCTCCGTAAGGTGGCGAAGGTTCGCCTCACCAACGGCTACGAGATCATCGCCTACATTGGAGGGGAAGGACACAATCTGCAGGAGCACAGTATCGTGCTCGTGCGCGGTGGCCGGGTGAAGGATCTGCCAGGGGTGCGCTATCACATTGTGCGGGGATCCCTTGATACCCTCGGTGTGGAGAACCGGAAACAAAGCCGCTCCAAGTATGGGGCCAAGCGGCCCAAGAAGTGATCTGAACCTGAAAACGAAAAGGGAGATACCAGCATGGCCCGAAGAAAAAGAGTTCACCGCAAGCCCGATCGGCGGGATCCAAAGTTCGACAGCGACCTGATCGGACATCTCATCGCCAAGGTGATGAAGGATGGCAAGAGGTCCCTGGCTGAGCGGATCGTCTATGCCGCCATCGATAAGGCCAATGAAGGAACCGACACCGTTGACCCGCTGGAGGTTGTCACGCGGGCGCTCGAGAATTCCAAGCCGCGGGTGGAGGTGAAAAGCCGCCGGGTTGGTGGAGCCACCTACCAGGTTCCCCTCGAGGTGGCGACCTCCCGGTCCGAAGCCCTCGCAATGCGCTGGATTATCGGATTTGCACGCGGTCGCAAGGGCACCCCGATGCACGTTGCACTTGCCAATGAAATCAAGGATGCCGCCAATAATACCGGTGGAGCCGTCCGCAAGCGCGACGACGTTCACAAGATGGCGCAGGCCAACCGCGCCTTTGCCCACTTCCGCTGGTAAGAAACAGATTTGATGCTCACCACCGCTACAGCCGCATTTCCCCGAATGTCTGAAAGCCCGAACAGCCCTGATCGACCGTATCCGCTTGAGCGGACGCGGAATATCGGGATTGCGGCACATATTGACGCCGGGAAGACGACGCTTACCGAGCGGATCCTCTTTTATACCGGGATGATTCACCGGATTGGAGAGGTGCATGACGGTGCAACGACCACCGATCATATGGAGCAGGAGCGTGAGCGGGGAATCACCATTACCTCTGCGGCCGTGACCTGTGAGTGGATCCAGGAGAAGGACGAGAATGTCTGCAAGCTGTTTGAAGAACAGAAGCAGCGGGTCAACATCATTGACACTCCGGGACACGTTGATTTTACCGCCGAAGTTGAGCGTTCCCTCCGTGTTCTGGACGGAGCGATTGTTGTTTTCTGCGGAGTGGCTGGCGTGCAACCGCAGACCGAGACGGTCTGGCGGCAGGCTTCCAAATACAGTGTTCCCCGTATCGTATTCGTCAACAAGATGGACCGGGTGGGGGCGGACTTTCAGCACGTAGTGGACGAGGTGCGGGAGAAACTGGGGGCTACCCCGCTCCGCATTCTCATCCCAATCGGTGCAGAGGAACAGCTTAGGGGGCAGATTGACGTGCTCAACAAGAAGGCAGTGGTCTACACCGAGAGCGATACCCTTGGTTCGACCTTTGAGATCATGGATCTCGATGATGAGCAGTTGATCCTCGCGGAGGAGGCCTATGTTGAGATTCTCGATACTCTCGCCAACGTTGACGACGAGTTGGGTGAGAAGTTCCTCAAGGATGAAGAAATCACGGTGAGAGATCTCAAGCGTGCGATGCGCCGCGCCACCATTGCCAACAAGGTGGTCCCCATTGCGGGGGGATCGGCTTTCAAGAATAAGGGTGTCCAGTATCTGGTGGACGCAGTGGTGGATTATCTGCCCAGTCCGCTTGAAATCCCTGCCGCCAAGGGGCAGGAGGCAGATGATGAAGCCGTGGAAGTGATCGCTCCCACGGATGACAATGGGAAGTTCTGCTCGTTGGCTTTCAAGTTATGGGCCGACAAGTATGTGGGGAAACTGGTCTTCTTCCGTGTCTACTCCGGCACGGTTTCCAAGGGTGACATGGTCTTTAACCCACGAACCCGCAAGAAGGAGCGGATTGGCCGCCTGATCCAGATCCAGGCTGACAAGCACGAAGAGATCAAGACCTGCTATGCGGGCGACATTGCGGCTGTCGTGGGAATCAAGAATGTGACTACGGGAGACACTCTTTGTGCCCAGAAGTTCGATATTTTACTTGAGCCGCCGAGCTTCCCGGAACCGGTCATCTCGATGGCGGTGGAGCCCAGGACCACTGCTGACCAGGAGAAGATGTCGACCGGTCTGGGCCGTCTGATGGAAGAGGACCCCACCTTCGTGGTGCATAGCGATGAGGAGACCGGGCAGACTATTATCTCCGGGATGGGGGAACTGCACCTGGAGGTCATCATCGATCGTTTGCGGCGGGAGTTCAGCGTGGAAGCGAACGTGGGCAAGCCCCAGATCGCCTACCGCGAGACGATCACAACTGAAGCGGATGGTGAGGGGATTCTCAAGAAGCAGACCGGAGGTCGCGGCCAGTATGGGCACGTGGTCCTTGATGTGGCTCCCAGCGAAAAGGGAAGCGGTCTGACGACCAAGAACCTGGTGGTGGGTGGAGCGATTCCCAAGGAATACCTGAATGCGGTCAACGCGGGCGTGGGAGAGGCCATGACCAACGGAGTGGTGGCCGGTTATCCGGTGGTGGACGTGCACGTCAACATCACGGACGGCTCATCGCACGATGTCGACTCCAACGAGAATGCTTTCAAGATGGCGGCCATTTTCGCCATGAAGGACGCCTTCAAGAAGGCCAAACCCATCCTGCTGGAACCTATCATGGACGTGGAAGTGACCACGCCGGAAGAATACCAGGGGGATATCATGGGCGATATCAACCGCCGCCGGGGACACATTCAGGAAATGGGGACCAAGAGCAACGCGGCCATTGTGAAGGCAAAGGTGCCCCTGGCTGAAATGTTCGGCTACTCGACCGACGTTCGGACCATTTCATCAGGACGTGCCTCTTTTGTGATGACGCCCGCCAGTTTCGATCCCGTTCCGCAGGCGATCGTGGAAGCTATTTGCAAGGAACGCGGAACAGTAGCCGCCTGACCCGCCCGGGAACCGACACACTTCTCTCGTCATGGAAAACCAGAAAATCAGAATTCGCCTCCGGGCCTTTGATCATCGTGCGATCGACAAGTCCGCAGCGGAGATAGTGGAGACCGCCAAGCGCACTGGTGCGAAGATAGCGGGTCCGATTCCCCTGCCCACCCGGATTGAGAAGTTCTCCGTGAACCGTTCCCCGCACGTGAACAAGAAATCGGCCGAGCAGTTCGAGATCAGGACTCACAAGCGTCTTCTAGATATCGTGGATCCGACTTCCCGGACAGTGGACGAACTCAAGAAACTCAATCTCCCTGCCGGGGTGGACATTACGATCCGCATCTAGATCCAGACCGAAATTTTCAACTCTACGCAACCATGTCACTAGGACTGATTGGCAAAAAAATCGGAATGACCCGCTTCTTCGACCAGGAGGCCGGGAACGCGATCCCGGTCACCGTGATTGATGTGGCCGGCAACGAGTTCGTGCAACGCAAGACGAGCGACAGCAAGGACAGTTACAACGCGGTGCAGGTGGCATACTCCGACCAGAAGGAGCAGCGCATGAAGCAACCAGCGATGGGGCATCTCAAGAAGCACGGAATTTCCGCCAAACGTGTGATCCGGGAATTCCACCTGGATGAGGGGGAAGAGCTTCCCGAGTCCCACCCAGGGGCCGAACTCTTCCAGGACGGTCAGTGGGTGGATGTGATCGGCACGACCAAGGGGAAGGGTTTCCAGGGCGTGGTCAAACGCTATAACTTCGCGGGTGGCCCCGCTGCCCATGGTCACATGACTCATCGGCGTCCCGGTGCGGTCGGAGCGGGAACCTGGCCGGGTCGCATCTGGAAGAACCAGCGCATGCCCGGGCACGATGGCCAGCGCAGTCGCACCACGCAGAACCTGAAAATCGTGCAGGTACGCCCGGATGACAATGTGATCCTTGTTTCGGGCGCGGTTCCTGGTTCGAAGGGAAGTTATGTTGTCGTGCGTCCTGCGAAGAAAAAATCCGCTCCCGCTGCCGCGGAATAACTGAACTGAACATTTTAACCAGGAAGCAACATGTCCGCCAAAACGCTCACTATTGAAGCCGCCAAGGCTGCTAACCTGACCATCGTGGAAGACCGCGAGAAGGGCGAGCAGGCTGTGCACGACCTCATCGTGGCCTACCAGGCGAATCGTCGCTCGGGAACCGCCAACACCAAGACCCGTGGTGAAGTCCGGGGAACGGGGCGGAAGATGTACCGTCAGAAGGGCACGGGTAATGCCCGCCACCGCACTTCAAAGGTGCCTCTGTATGTCGGAGGTGGAGTGGCTCATGGCCCACGTCCGCGTGACTACTCGAAGCACGTTCCCAAGAAGATCCGCAAACTGGCCCTCCGGCGTGTGCTGGGCGACTGCATTGCGGACGGCAGCATCCAGGTGGTCGATTCGTTCGAGATTGCAGACGGCAAGACGAAATCCTTCCAGGCTGAGGTACGGAAGATCACCGACGCCACCAAGGTTCTGGTGGTTGCTCCCGAGTTCGATGACAGGACTCTCCTTGCCCACCGGAACCTCCCGGGTGTGATGTGCCTTCCGGCCAATGAGGTTAGCATCGAGGAGTTCCTTTATCACGAGACCATTATCCTTACTGCCGCCGCCCTGGAGGTGCTGGCGACCCGGACCAACTAAGGAACGAACCCCACTGAACCATGAGAGACATTTACTCCGTCATAGATAACGTGAGACTTTCCGAGAAGTCCACCCTGCTGCAGGAGATCAACAATGAATACGTCTTCAAGGTGGACCGTCGTGCCAACAAGATCGAGATCAGGCGTGCTGTTGAGCAGGCCTTCGGAGTGAAGGTGATTGGCGTGCGTACGGCCAATTACAACGGCAAGGCCAAGCGCGTGCGTCGTGCGGACCAGGGCAAGACTGCATCCTGGAAGAAAGCCATGGTTCGCCTGAAGGACGGAGATACCATCGATCTTATTTAGCGATTCAACCCATTGAATGAATTTGAATTAGGGAAACCGGATCCGAATCAACAAATTGACGATTTAGCGATTTAACCAATTTCCAATCATGCCACTTAAAAGCTTCAAACCAGTGACTCCGTCGAACCGCTACAAGATGTGGCCGACCTACGAGGAGATCACCAAGAAGAAGCCCGAGAAGGGACTGACCGAACCGCTTCCCAAGAGCGGGGGTCGGAACAATCAGGGCAGGATCACCTGTCGTCATATCGGCGGAGGTCACAAGCGCAAGTACCGCCTGGTTGATTTCAAGCGGCGGAAGCGCGAGGTGGAGGCCCGGGTGATCGCGGTGGAGTATGATCCGAACCGGACCTGCCGCATCGCTCTCATTCACTACTCCGATGGGGAGAAGGCTTATATTCTCTGCCCGGTGGGACTTCAGGTGGGAGGAACCGTGCTGGCAGGGGATAACGCTCCGCCTGTTCCCGGCAACGCGATGCCTCTCAGGAGCGTGCCGCTTGGAACGGCGGTTCATAACATTGAATTGCGTCCGGGAGGAGGGGGCAAGGTGGCCCGGTCCGCTGGTCAGCAGGCAGTGGTCTCCAACCGGGAAGGTGGATACGCCTTGATCAAGATGCCCTCGGGCGAAATTCGTCGCTTCCACGAGAATTGCTATTGCACGATCGGCCAGGTTGGAAACCGCGATCACATGAATGAGGTCTCCGGCAAGGCCGGTCGGACCCGCTGGAAGGGTGTTCGCCCGACTGTGCGCGGAATGTGCATGAACCCGGTCGACCATCCCAACGGTGGCGGCGAGGGCAAGTCCAAGTCCGGCGGTGGTCGCCAGCACCTGAAGTCACCCTGGGGTCACACCAAGGGGCAGCGGACGCGCTCCAAACACAAGGCCAGCAACAAGTTTATTGTCGAGCGCCGTAAATCGAAGAAGCGTTAACCACTCTGAATCATGCCACGTTCCCTTAAGAAAGGTCCTTTCGTTGACCAGAAGCTCCTGGCCAAGATCGATGCTGCGGTCGCCCAGGGTGACAAAAAGCCCATCAAGACCTGGAGTCGCCGGTCCATGATTACACCGGATTTCGTAGGGCTCACCTTCCTCGTGCACAGCGGGAAGGTGTTCACCAATGTCTATGTCACCGAAAACATGGTGGGTCACAAGCTGGGCGAATTTGCTCCCACTCGTATTTTCAAGGCTCACGGAGGCGTGGGTAAAAAATAACGCGTCGTAGAATCCTGCAACTCCATCCTCCTCTCGACATGAAGAACACTCCCGCAAAGTTCATCCTCGGCGCCATTCTGGCGGCAGGGGCGGGAGTTTTCGTGGCCGGAGCCCAGGAGTTGGACGACCTGGCCCGGTTCAAGGCCGAGAACGCCCGACTGAAGATCCGGAATGTCAGTCTGCAAAAAAGCCTGGTGGAAGCGAACAGGCGCGAGAAGGAATCCGCCGAGGCACTGGTCAAGATCAAGGTGCGACTGCAGGCCCTGGGCAAGGATCTCCTCAGCGATGGCGACGAGCGCACGGTGGAGGCCTGGCAGAACGTGACCGTGCTGGATCGCCGTCTGCGTCGGTTGGAGGAAACGTCCATCCGTCTCTCGGCTGCGGCACAGGCCTTTATTAAGACCGCCATCACGGCCGATCCCGAGGCTCGGGCTCAGCTTGAGGCTCACCTGCGGGCTCTGGAAGTGGAACTGGGATTGCGCAACAAACCCGAACAGAATATCGACCATGGAAATCTCCAGCACGCCCTTGTCAAGAGCATCGACGAAAAGAGTGGTCTGGTGGTGCTTAATGTGGGCGCGAAGGAGAATGCGCGGATCGGAATGATCTTTAACATCATGCGCGGCGACCAGGTAGTGGCCGAAGCGATGGTGGCCGATGTGCGCCCCGATATTTGCGGGGTGTTCGTTCAGCGACTCGAAAACGACAACAACCCGGTGCGGTTCAACGACACCGCTTCCCTTAAGAAGAACTAAGCTCTCCCCCTCTGTCATGGAAGTTCGTTCAGTTTACAAATATGCGCGCATCTCGCCCAAGAAGGCACGGGATGTGGCCCGTGAGATTCAAGGCCTCCCGGTATCCGACGCCATCGATACTCTCAATTTCACTCCCAAGAAAGCGGCCTTTCTGATCGGAAAGACGCTCAAGAGTGCGGTGGCCAATGCCGAGAACAATCACGACCTGGCGGCTGACAGCCTCCATGTGAAGGAAGCAAACATCTCGGATGGTCCCTCCTTCCGCCGCTACAAGCCGCGTGCTCGCGGATCGGCCAGCGCTATCCGCAAACGCACCAGCCATATCTACATCATCCTCACCGATGAAATGGCAGTGGAGGAGAAGCCTGCCCGCGACCGCAAGCCCAAGAGTAAGAAGAAGCCCGCCCCGAAGGCGAAAGAGCCTGAGGTTGAGGAGATTGAGGAGGAGGTGCCGGCTACGGAGGAAACCGACGACCCGGCCAATGTGGAGTCTGCTCCAGTCGCGGAGGAAACTCCTGATGAATCCGAAGCGGAAGCAATCGACGAGGTGAGCGATACCGCGGAGGAAGTTTCCGATGAGTCTTCCGAGGGCCAGGAGGCCGCGGAGGAAGAAAAGAAAGAAGAGTGACACCCTTTCCCCAACACCAATAATTATGGGACAAAAAGTAAATCCCGTCGGATTCCGACTCGTTGTAAACCGCGATTGGCGTTCCAAGTGGTACGCTGAGGGCGAGGACTACCGCGAGAAGCTCCATGAGGACCTCAAGGTGCGTAAGTATCTGAGTGGCCGTCTTCAGTTTGCAGCTCTCTCCAAGGTGGTTGTCGAGCGGGCATGGAACAGCGTTCGCGTCACACTCCATACCTCCCGCCCTGGTCTCGTGATCGGACGGAAGGGATCAGAGATCGAGCGTATGACGAGAGATATCTCGAAGATCTGCGGTGAGGCCCAGGTGAAGATTGACATCGTGGAAGTCCGGGATCCGGAACTAGACGCTCAATTGGTGGCCGAAAACGTGGCCGTCCAGTTGGAGCGCCGGATCAGTTTCCGGCGCGCCATGAAGCGTGCACTCCAGACTGCCATGGATTTTGGAGCGGAGGGGATCCGGATTCGCTGTGCAGGTCGTCTCGGAGGTTCCGATATCGCGCGGGCCGAGTGGCACCGGGAAGGGAAAGTCCCCCTGCAGACCTTGCGGGTACCCATCGACTACGGATTTGCGGAAGCCCAAACCGTCTACGGAATCATCGGTGTGAAATGCTGGGTCAATCGCAAGGAGAAGAGTGATAAAGAGGGCGGTGGTGGCCGGGGATCCCGGCCCCAACGTCGGGATGATCGTCGCGGTGGACCTGGTGGACGTGGACCTGGTGGGCGCGGGCCTGGCGGGCGCGGACCGGGCGGACCTGGCGGGCGCGGACCGGGTGGACCTGGCGGGCGCGGACCGGGTGGACCTGGCGGGCGCGGACCGGGTGGACCTGGCGGGCGCGGACCGGGTGGACCAGGCGGACCAGGCGGTGGAGCTCCCACCGGCGGCAACAAATCCAGCTAGTATTAAGGAACCAGAAACATGGCACAGATTCCAAAACGTGTTAAATACCGCAAGTCGCAACGCGGCAACCGGGGAGGCAAGGCCAGCCGCGGAGTAAACGTCAGCTTTGGCGATTTCGGTCTGCAGGCTCTCGACCGGGGCTGGATGAGCAGCCGCCAGATTGAAGCCTGCCGGGTTGCGATCAACCGTGAACTTAATCGGAAAGGAAAAGTGTGGATTCGTGTCTTTCCTCATAAGCCGATCACTTCCCGCCCTCCCGAGACACGGATGGGTAAGGGCAAGGGTCCGGTGGAAGGTTGGGTGGCTGTAATCCGGCCCGGAACAATGCTCTTTGAAATCGCCGGAGTGCCTGAAAGTGCGGCCCGGGAAGCAATGCGCCTGGCGTCCTACAAGCTCGGCATCCGCACCCGCTTCATCTCCCGCTCCCATCACTCCGCCTAGACCACCAGCGTCATTTCTTTTAACCAAACGCCAGAACGATGCCCCAAATCAAGATTAGCGAAATTCGCGAGCTGAGCACTGAGGAACTCCAGGTGCGCCTGCGGGATCTCAAGCAGGAGGGACTGAACCTCCGCCTTCAGCAATCGACTGGACAACTGGAGAACAGCGCCCGTCTGTGTCTGGTGCGTCGGGAAGCCGCTCGGGTGATGACTACCCTGAGCGAACGTCGTCACCAGACAGGGGCATCCGAGCAGGGCCAGTGAACAGAAACAAACTGATTTCAATCCATGTCTGATACCGAAAAGAAGCAGGGCCTGCGTAAGCAGCGGGTGGGAAATGTGATTTCCATCAAGATGGATAAAACCATCGTGGTGGAGTTTATCGTCCGCGTGCCGCACCCGAAGTTCAAGAAGATCATCAAGCGCACCAAGAAATTTTACGTGCATGATGAGAATGGGGAGGCGGCTGTCGGAGACAGGGTGCGAATCGAAGAGACCCGCCCGATATCCAAGATCAAGCGTTGGCGTCTCGCTGAGGTTCTCACCCACCACTAAATCACCCGTTTCAACCTCCTACATCACTCATAGCCATGATCCAGATGGAATCCAAAGTCGAGGTCGCCGACAACACGGGGGCCCGCATCGCCAAGATGATCGGGGTCATCGGTAAGGGCGGCACGAAGAGCGCCGACGTGGGCGACATCATCACTGCTCACGTGCGGGAAGCTATTCCTACCGCTGCCATCAAGAAGGGTTCGGTGGTGAAGGCCGTGGTCGTCCGGACGGCGGCCCCTATTCGTCGCCGCGACGGCTCCATCCTCCGCTTTGACGGTAATGCGGTTGTCATCATTGACAAGGATGGCAACCCGCGTGGTACCCGCATTTTTGGTCCGGTAGCTCGTGAGCTCCGTGAAAAGAATTTCATGAAAATCGTTTCTCTCGCTCCTGAAGTTCTCTGAGCCGCGAGAATTAATTGCTGAAACAAGCCATTTCCATCTCATGTCCCGCATCAAGACACACGTAAAACCCGGTGATGAAGTCAAGGTCATTGCCGGCAACTACAAGGGCAAGCAAGGCAAGGTGCTCGAAGTGCACGCCGAGCGCGAACAAGTCATCGTGGAAGGTGTCCGCGTGATGAAGAAAGCGGTGCGGCGCTCTGAACAGGATCCCGATGGCGGAATCCTCGAAAAGGATGGGCCAATCCACATTTCCAACGTCAAGAAGATCGACTGAACCGGATTTGCTCCGCTTCGCCGCGGCAAATCCACCTTCTGTGCAACCAACCAAAGAATGCGCTTAAGCCGAAATCAAAGCTGACCCGCTACCATGACCCCAACCCTACTGACATACTACAAGGAGACCGCCATTCCGGCGCTCCAGGAACAGCTGGGCCTGAAGAACGTCAATCAGGTGCCCAAGCTGGACAAGATCGTGGTGACCAGCCACGTCGGATACACCCAGTCCGAACGGAAAACTGCAACGGAAGATGCGGTTGAAGAAATTTCCCGCATCACGGGCCAGAAGCCGAGCGTGGTCTATGCCCGTAAGAGTGTGGCCAACTTCAAAGTGCGAGCGGGCGAGATGGTGGGAGCCCGGGTGACCCTGCGGGGAAATCATATGTGGGAATTCCTGGACCGCTTCGTAAACATTACCACTCCCAACATTCGGGACTTTCGAGGATTCTCGCCGAAGAGTTTTGATGGAAGGGGAAATTATGCCGCAGGCGTCTCCGATCAGACCATCTTCCCGGAAGTGGAACTTGATAAGATCAAGCGTAATCTCGGCTTTGACATCATCTTCGTGACCACCGCAGACAACAACGAACACGGGAAGGCGCTTCTCGATGCACTGGGCTTTCCCTTCCGGAAGCCGCAGCCCCAGGAAGATCAGGAGACCGCCGAAGCCGCGGCCTAGCCCCAAGTAACGACGAACCAGATTGAATCATGGCTGTCCTTTCAGATCCCATCTCCGATTTCCTGACCCGCTTGAAGAACGCTTCGCGGGCCGGGAATGACCAATTCTCCGCACCTTTCTCAAAGGCCAAGGCGGAGATCGCCCGTATCCTCAAGGAAGAGGGTTACATCTGGAACTACGAGGTCGATACCTCGGAAAAGTTCCCCCAATTGCAGGTGAAAACCAAATTCGTGGACGGAACCCCGGCTCTTACTGACTTGAAGAAGGTCTCCAAGCCGGGGCGTCGGCGTTATACCGGCTCACAGGAGATTCCTCGTGTTCTCAATGGCCTTGGGATTTCAATCGTTTCGACCTCCCAGGGAATCATGACCGGGTCGCAGGCCAGGCGCCAGAATGTGGGCGGCGAATTGCTCGCCTTTGTGTGGTAACTCCAACCCAGAATTAGAACAATGTCACGAGTTGGACAGAAGAACATTTCCCTTCCCGACAAGGTTTCGATCAACATCGGGAATAATGGAGAAGTCACGGTGGAAGGCCCGAAGGGCAAGCTGGAATGGCAGTTGCCGGTCGGTATCTCCGTTGACCAGGAAGACAGCGAAGTAACGGTGAAGCGTGAAAACGATCAGCGTAGGCTTCGCGCCCTGCATGGCACAGCCCGCAGTCTCATCAACAACATGATAGAAGGAGTTTCCAATGGCTTCACCAAGGAGTTGGAGCTTCAGGGCGTCGGATTCCGAGCTGCAGTGAAGGGCAACAAGCTCGATCTGAGCCTTGGGAAATCCCATCCCATCCTCCATCCCATTCCCGATGGAATTACCGTCACAGTGACCGACAACACCAAGATCAAGGTAGAGGGAACGAACAAGCAGGTGGTGGGCCAGTTTACGGCCGAGGTGCGCAATTACTATCCGCCCGAGCCCTACAAGGGTAAGGGAGTCCGTTATGTTGGAGAATACGTTCGCCGGAAGGCTGGTAAGAGCGTTCAGGCGTAATCCTCTAACCTTAAGAAGTCCATGAGCATTCTGAATCGAAAGGAAATCCGCCGGAAGATCCACCGGCGCATCCGCAAGAAGGTGTCCGGGACCGCAGGCTGTCCCCGTCTGGCGGTGCACTACTCCAATAAGAACATTTACGCCCAGATTATCGACGATGTGGCAGGACGCACGGTCTGTGCCGCTTCCAGCCTCGACAAAGAGGTTGAGGGTTCAGGCTCAAACGTCGCTACGGCCGAGAAAGTAGGTGCTCTCATTGCAACCCGGGCTGGTGGAGCCAGTGTGTCTGCCGTCGTCTTTGACCGCGGAGGGCATCTTTACCACGGAAAAATCAAGGCTCTGGCCGATGCTGCGCGGGAAGGCGGATTGAAATTCTAACACTCTTTTCATCATGGTTACCAGTAACGACAACCCGCCCTCCGATCAGGATACTCCGGCTCCGGAGGAGAAACCAGTAGAGGAGTCTCCTTCCACTCCGGCCGAGGAAGCAACCCCGGTAGAGGAAGCAACCCCGGTAGAGGAAGCAACCCCGGTAGAGGAAGCAGCTCCGGCCGAGGAAGCCGCCCCGACCGAGGAAGCAGCTCCGGTAGAGCAAGCAGCTCCGACCGAGGAAGCCGCTCCGGCCGAGGAAGCAGCTCCGACCGAGGAAGCCGCCCCGACCGAGGAAGCAGCTCCGACCGAGGAAGCCGCCCCGGTAGAGGAAGCAGCTCCGACCGAGGAAGCCGCCCCGGTAGAGGAAGCCGCTCCGGCCGAGGAAGCCGCTCCGGCCGAGGAAGCCGCTCCGGCCGAGGAAGCCGCCCCGGCCGAGGAAGCCGCTCCTGCCACCGTGGCAGCTACTCCTGTTCCGGCCGCTGTGCCATCGCGCCGTGACTTCGGCTTTGGCGGGCCACCTCAGGATGGGGAGGGCCAGGAACTCAGTGAGAAAGTGGTTTTCATTAATCGCTGCGCCAAGGTCGTAAAGGGTGGGCGCCGTTTCAGCTTTTCCGCCCTGGTGGTGGTTGGTGACCATGCCGGTAAGGTGGGTTACGGATTTGGGAAAGCCAAAGAGGTGGCCGAATCGATCCGCAAGGCGAGTGAACATTCCAAGCGCAACCTCGAGACCATGACTCTGGCCGGGCACACGATTCCCCATGAGATCTATGCGGAATTTGGTGGCGGCAAAGTGCTCCTCAAGCCCGCTTCGCCGGGGACGGGAATCATTGCCGGTGGTGGGGTGCGTGCCGTGTGCGAGGCGGTAGGCATCAAGGATATCCTCGGCAAGTCGCTCGGCTCGAACAATCACTCCAACGTGGTGAAAGCCACTCTCAAGGCGCTCTCGCTCCTGCGCAACCGCGACGAGGTTATGAGCCTGCGTGGCAAGAAAAAGGAGAAAGCAATATAATCGCGCAACACTGCACTCTCAGAATCACCGGAGATCCGACCTGACCGACCCTGGAGCAATGGAGTAATGGAACGCTGAAACAGGGTTCCAGGGGTTCAACTGCCACCGCTCCGCCACTCAATCACTCCCTCATATACAACATGAATCTTTACGACTTAAAGCCCAACTCCGGCGCGAAGCATCGCCGGAAGCGCGTCGGCAATGGTGAAAGTTCCGGACTGGGCAAGACCTGCGGTCGCGGCCACAAGGGACAGAAGTCTCGATCGGGAGGTGGAGTGCGTCCCGGTTTCGAGGGTGGTCAAATGCCCCTGCATCGCCGTCTTCCCAAGAAGGGATTCAGTAATGTGCAATTCCGCCAAAAGATCGCAATCGTCAACGTCTCCCAACTCAACCAGAAGTTCGAGGATGGTGCGACGGTCAACGAGAAGGCGTTGCGCGAGGCGGGGTTGGTCACGGGTCGGTGCGATGCCATCAAGATTCTCGGCCAGGGAGATCTTGAACGAAAACTGACGGTGGTGACTGATGCCGTCAGTGCTTCTGCGCGGGCCAAAATCGAGAAGGCCGGAGGAACGGCCGAAACTGGCGCCTGACTATCTCAACGGTATGCAGCTTCATTCGATTTTCAGTTTACGCTGCTTGCAACCTAACTTCGCCCACCCCGGTAATAAATGATCACGGCCTTCGCGAACATCTGGAAAGTCCCCGAACTCCGCGACCGCATCCTCTTTACCCTGGTCATGGTGGTGATCGTCCGCCTTGGCGTGGCCATCACCCTTCCGGGAGTGGATGCGAGTGTGATCGATCGTTGGCTCGAATGGCGGGTGGAAAACGATGAGGGTGGAAACGCTGTTGGAGTTCTGCTGAATGTTTTTTCCGGTGGTGCCCTGCAGCAGTGCGGGATATTTGCCCTGGGAATCATGCCCTACATCTCCGCATCCATCATGATGCAACTGATGTCAGCGGTGGTACCCAAATTGGCCAAACTTCGCCGCGAAGAGGGAGGACAGCAGAAGATCAACCAATACACCCGCTTTATCACCATCGTCATTGCGGTGGTGCAGGGATTCCTGTTGGCCCAGACTCTTCAGAATCCCGAGAACATTCCCTACATGGAGGGAATCGCCCAGCATGGCGGAGGGAACCTTGTGCCTGAAGGAGGGTTTGGCTTCACCATACTTACGGTGCTCACCATTCTGGCGGGAACGATGCTGTTGATGTGGATTGGTGACCAGATCACGGAGCGTGGAATCGGGAACGGGATTTCGCTCCTTATCTCGGTAAACATTATCGCCGCACTGCCTGGTGCCCTGGTCCAGGCGTTCAACACCTACGTCCGGAATGCGGAGGCCAATCCCTTCAAGCCGATGATTCTGGTCGGTCTCTTTGCGCTTCTCCTCTTCATCATAGCGGCCGTAATTGCCATTACGCAGGCCCAGCGCCGGATTGCCATTCAGTATGCCAAGCGGGTGCGTGGCAAGCAGTTGACCGGCCAGCAGACACAGTATCTTCCGCTCAAGGTGAACTACTCCGGGGTGATGCCCATCATCTTTGCCAGCGCGATCCTTTCACTTCCCACCATGCTGCTGAGTTCCATTCCCGCCTTCAGTAATAAGGAGTGGGTATCATGGCTGACGGAAACCCTCAATCCGCCGAGCATCTCGTATTTCATCATTTCGGGGGCGATGATCTTCTTCTTCAGTTACTTCTGGGTGGCAACAATGTTCCAGCCCAGTGAGATTGCAGAGAACCTGAAACGAAGTGGAGGGTATGTTCCCGGGGTGCGTCCCGGCAAGCCGACGGCGGAGTTTCTCGACTTCACCATGACGCGGCTGACCTTCGCGGGGGCCCTCTTTCTCACTCTCATCTACATCCTGCCCATGTTGCTGACCATCACCCTCAATCTGAACTTTGTGGTGACCAGTTTCTTTGGGGGCACAAGTCTCCTCATCCTGGTGGGGGTATTGCTTGATATCCTCCGGCAGACGGAGACGCATCTCCTTCAGCGTCACTACGACGGCTTTCTGCGTAAGGGCAAGATCCGGGGCCGGGGACGGGCGTCGGGAGCGGGAGCGGTTGCTTCCGGTTCCGCGTTGGTTTACCTATGGGCCTTTGCAGCGGTCTTGATCCTTCTCGCAATTGTGGCCTGGATCATAAACAAGTGATCTTGCTGCCGGTCCGGTGGATGCTCCTGCCATAGTTCTGCTGGGTCCCCCGGCTTCGGGAAAGGGAACGCAGGGGCGATTGCTCGCAAGGGAGGAAGATCTCTCCTATTTCAGTACCGGCAAGCAGCTCCGACGGGAAATGAAGGCGGCATCTCCGCTTGGCAAAGAGGTCGAACCCTACCTGGCGGCCGGCCAATACGTGCCTGACGAACTGGTGCTCGCTCTTGCCATCGGCTGGATCCGGAAAGTGAAGGGGGGCTGGGTTCTTGACGGCTTTCCGCGCACCCTGCCCCAGGCCGAGGAACTCGATCGGGTTCTCGGTGTGGACGGTGCACGTTTGAGGGCCCTTCTCCTGGAGGGACCGGTAGCGGAACTGGAACGCCGCGTGACCGATCGCCGGGAATGCACGGCGTGTCCCTGGACCGGGACAAGGGTGCAGGCCGAGTTGTCCGGGGGAGTCTGTCCAACCTGTGGTGCCACGCTTGGACAACGGCACGACGATGATCTGGAGAACTTTCGTCAGCGCCTCAAGGCGTTTGAAGAGTTGACCTTGCCTGTAGCTTCTTATTACGAACAATCCGGACGTCTTCTCCGGGTTTGGGGCGTTGGCTCCCCGGAGGAAGTTTTCCAGAATGTGCAGTCTGAGCTCGCCTGATTTCATGGGTAAACGCATCAAGATCCCGATCAAGAGCGAAGCCGAGATCCGCAAGATGCGGATTGCGGGAGAGATTGCCAGTGACGTGCTTCAGGCCACTGCCGGATTCGTCGAACCCGGGCGAACCACTGCCGAGGTTGATGCCTACGCCGCCGAACTGATAGCGGAGCGCGGGGGAACGCCCACCTTCCTGGGCTATCGGGATTTTCCTGCCAACATCTGTATCTCAATCAACGAAGAGGTCGTGCACGGAATAGGAGGGTCCCGCCGTATTCAACCCGGAGACCTCATCAGTATTGATATCGGGGTCACGATGGACGGGTGGATCGGTGACAATGCCGTCACGGTGCCTGTCGGTCCTATCACCCAGGAAAACCGCCGCCTGCTGGCTGCCACCGAGCAGAGCCTTTATGAGGCCATCGATCATGCCCGGGACGGGGCGCTTCTGGCCGATCTCTGCGGGAGTGTGGAAGCCTACGTAAACCACCATGGCTTCACGGTGGTTCGTAAACTGGTAGGTCATGGGGTGGGGCAGAACCTGCACGAGCAACCCGAAGTTCCGAACTTCCGGCCCGAGGGGCGCTCTCCACGACTGAAGGCGGGCATGATTCTCGCCATTGAGCCGATGGTGAATGCCGGGGTGGGAGAGGTGGACTGGCTTGATGACGGATGGACGGTGGTGACCGCTGACCGGAAATCATCGGCTCATTTCGAGCACACCGTTCTGGTGACGACCGGTGATCCTGAGATCCTCACCTCGCGTCCCCGCACTGCCCTGCCGGAGCAACTGGGAGTGACATTGTAACCCGGAGGACTGGAGGTTGCGGTATTGCCCCGGGGGATTCAGGGAAGGTGAACTCAGGCAACTTGAGCAATACCGCCGCCTGTTACTTGAGCGACATAATCCAGGCCGAGAGATCGGCAACATCCTGCGGATTCAGGGTATAGGAGAAACTGGAGGGCATGCCCGAGTGCTTGGCGTCGGACCGTTTCACGATCTCCGTGGGTTGCACCACCACACGTTCGCCGGTGGGAAGGTAGATCTTCATGCTCAAAGCCGTTTCCTCCTGAATCATGCCGAAAAGTTCACGACCGTCCTTCAACTTGAGGCTGGTCTGCTGAAATCCCTCCACGATGTAGGCATCCGGTTCGAGAATGGACTTGATGATGTAGTTAAGATCCTGCCGTTTGTGGATTCCAACAAGGTCCGGTCCCAGCACCACTCCTTTGCCGTGAACATGGTGACAGGCGAAGCAGGTGCCCCGTCCGAAGAAAATCTCTTCGCCGTGCTTCAAATTTGCCCTTGGGAGCATAGCAACTGCCGCGGCCACCTCGGTCTTCAAGTTGCCGGCTTTAGTGAGAAACACCTGATACATCGATTCACCGCCCCTGCCGCCAACCTTGTTGCCGCCGAGCACCACCTCGCCGGCCTCTAACGGGCGGCGATAGACGGGGAATTTTTCGCCGTTGCTCATGCGCACCACCATGTCGGTCTTCTCCATACCATCGATCAGGGGTTTCGGTGGGCTGGCACGGCCGTCATACGCAAGGTAGAGCGTTGCAGGCAGGTTAATCTTGAAGCGCAGGAACGATTGGTCGCGGTTCGCCTTGTCGTCGTTGTGGGTGCGGATGTAGGTGGCTCCAGCGAGAGCTTCAGGGATCTCGGTGAAGGTGTAAGTTCGGTCGGCGTATACCAAGACCCCGCGCTGCAAACCACCGAGTTCCGCGCGGTAGGAATTGGCCGTTCCTTCGCCGCCGATGGCGTTTACGAACAGGCGGTTTTTCCACTCAGAATCCGAGATCTTGTGCACGGTTAGCGATTCGACACCCGAAACTCTCCGTTCGCCCTCGAAGGCTGCGGCCTTGATCGTGGCACCTTCCTCGACCGTAATTTGCTTCCCCGCCTTCGCCGATTGGTGACTCGGTTCCAACCCGTCCAGAGTGAAGTGGACTTGGAACGGTGATCTTGCTTCAAAGCGAACGATTGTCGAATCGCGGAAATTGCGTTTCTCCGCCGAGATTCTGAGCGTGATCAGCCCACCTTTCGGAGCGGCACCGGTATCATCCAGGAACTCGTTTGCACGACGCTGCAAATCGCGATCCCCTTCCTCCATCAGGCCGAGAGCGGCCATTCGGCGGATCCCGAAGCGCTCATCGGCGAGCAACTTGCGTCTCTGCTCCTCCGGCAGCTGGCGCCGCATGACCTGCCAGCTGGTGTAGTAGGTCACGCGATCCCTCTCGTAGGCGACGGCGTCGAGGATCGCCTCGCTGTGATCTCCCCAGCCGATGCGGTCGAGCGACTGCATCGCCGCGGCCCTGACGCGGGGCTCGCTATCTTCGAGCAACTTCACCAGCAGCGGAGCCGCGGAAGCTGCCCCGTTCTCGCCGAGGATGCGTGTCGCCTGGATGCGGATGTTGAGCTTGTAGCGCTCGAGCGCTGCGTCGATCGTCCCCTTCAAAGTCAGTCCCTCGCCGCGGGCGAAGGTTTCCATCTGCCCGTGGCCAAGGTCGGCAGTCTTATCGATGTGGCCGATCGCCCAGATCGCCCAAGTCGCCTGCGTCTCGGTGAGGCCGCCGGTTTGGATCGCCATCACCAGCTTTTGCCAAATCTTCTCACCACGCTGGACCAACTCGTCCTGCGCATGCACGCGCCAGACGTGGACGTTCGAACCGAGATCCTCCAACAGCTCCTCGACGCTCCAGGTCCTGATATCCTTTTCCCGCTTCGCGGTATCCCACTTTGCCCGCGGGACGAGCGGTGATTCCTTGTGAATCAGCCGGAACACCCGCCCCTGATACTTCGCGTTCTCCTCGGGCGTCCATTTGTCCTTGGGGACATACTCGGTGCCGTAAACGGACCCCCAGCCGGCGATGTAGAGAGCGCCGCCGGGGCCGATCTCGATATCTGTCGGTCGGAAAAGCGCCCGCCCCTTCGCGCCCTTGTAACCGAGATCGCCGCCCTGCGTCGCCCCGCCATCGACGATTTTCCACATCTTCTCAGCGGGCACCTGTAACGCACCGTCCCACTTAGGGTTGTAGAGGAAGATGCAGTTGTTCGTCCAATCGGCGATCAGGTGATGATCGCGATACTTCTCCGGGAAGTGCTCGGAGGAGTAAAAGGCGACACCCGTCCCGGAGCCGCTCACGCTCGGAAACAGATCGGAGGATGGTGCGATCGCGATGTGCCTGCCCATCCAGTCGAACTTCCACGGGTGGCGCATCGAGTAGTGGCCGTGGCGGATCGGCATGAAGATGCGCTCGCCCGGTGCGCCGGGGTCGTTGTCGGTGGCGAGCCAGTTGAAGCCACTGTCCATGCACATGTCCCAGGGGTTGCGCATGCCGCGGGCGTAGAGCTCAAGGTCGTGCCCGCCGGCCCGGCAGCGGAACACCCCGCCCTCCTTCTCGTCCTTGTTCATCGGGTGGTAGCTTTTCGGGTAGGTGTCTTTGGTGAAGATCTCCGTCAGCGGGTACTCCGTCTTGTCGTCCGACTTGATGCCCTGCAGGTCACGGACCGGCTTCGGCGCGTTCGGTTTCACCCAGGTGTTGCCCATGGTGAAGTAGAGCCAGCCGTCGGGCCCCCAGTTGAGCCCGTGCACACTGTGACGCAGGTTGTTGAGACCGGTGTAGATGATCCGGTACTCGTCGGCGACATCGTCGCCGTCGGTATCACGCAATACGGTGAGTTCCGGGGCATTGGCGACCCAGAGTTCGTCGCCCTTCCAGGCCATCGATTGCACGCAGTTCAGCCCCTCGGCGAAAGTCTTCACCGTCTCGGCGATGCCGTCCCCGTCCGCGTCGATCAGAATCTTGATGTAGTCTGTGGGCGAGTCCGGTTTTGGATGCCGGTATTGGGGGCCGGCGCCAACGTAAAGGCGTCCGCGCTTGTCAAAGCACAGTGAGGAGGGGTTGATGATGTGGGGTTCTTTGACAAAGAAATTGATCTCGAACCCCTTCCCCACTTCAGGGAGCGCATTCCTGTCGATTTCGGCAAAAGCAGGCGAGGCGATAACGAGGGTCGTCAGAGTGGCGGAGAGAATGAGGTGGGTCGCTTTCATGAGCTAGGAGTCGGGATAGAATACATCGGAATCATCAATGTCGGGAATGCCCACCACCAGGACGCGCATTTTCCCCACTGCGCCGTGGAGGACACCGGGAGGAATATGGATCATGGTGCCGGGGTGAACCGGATGTTTCTCACCATCAAGAATCACGGAGCCTTCCCCTTCAAGCACGTAGTAGAGTTCGGTGGTGCGCTTGTGGTAGTGCGGTCTGGCACCATCGATATCCACGGTGTGAGCCCACGCGGCAACATTCTGATCGCCCTTGCTGATGAGTCGATAGCGGTGTCCACAGGCGCTGCGTTCCCGCGGGGCGTCCTGCTCGTGGCGAAGAATGAGCGTCCCTGGTGGCGGGGGAGTCGGTCTGTTTGCCATCCTGCAGATTGCATGTGCTGGAACCTGATCCGTCGATTCCGAAATTGCGGGAGCATAGCACTTCCGGGTGAGAACATAGTTCAGGATCAAGTGCACATGCATGATCAACGCTGCCGGTTCATCTTGTGATGAAGTGGAAACTCATGGAGTAGCGAATCCGTTTTCCGCAGGGCGAGTGGAAATTCAGCCGCCCCGGTTCGCTCGTCGCACCGGGCCTGCACCGCGAGACATCTCCGCTGCGAGCGATCCTGCAATCCGCAATATGTCCTAACGTTGCGGCCGGCGCATGGTGGCGAACCGGTATTTCATGACCGCATCCGCGATGGCACTGGCGATCGTGCGCTGATAGGTCGTGTTGGCTATGAGACGGGCCTCGTAGGAGTGGCTCATGAATCCGCCTTCCAGGAGGATGGCAGGATGCCTGACCCCGGTGAGAACACTGAAGCGGGCGCGCCGGATTCCTCGATCGGGTCGTTCGGTCTTGAGCAGGCAGGTGCTATGCACGGCAGTGGCCAGGGCGATGTTGGCGGAATCCTGGGTGTTGCCATCGCGGAGTTTGTTGTCATCCAGGCGCGGCCCGCGTCCATAGTGGGCCACCCCGGCGGGAGAGAGGGTAAAGGTTTCGATGCCCTGGGCGCGTCCACGGCCTCCGGAATTGAAGTGGATGCTGATGAAGATCGCATTCTGGAAGCGGTTGGCGAGATCGACACGTTCCGTGAGGGAAAGGGTGCGGTCGGAGTTCCGGGTCATGATCACCTTGAAGCGGCGAACCTCAAGTTGCTGTTTCAGGATACGGGCGACGGCAAGATTGTAGTTGGCCTCTTTTCCGTGTTGATTGACTGCCCCCGGGTCGTTGCCGCCGTGACCGGGATCGATGATGACGGTGTCGAAGGGATTGGAAGTCTTGATGTAGGAAGGGCGCAGGACGGGATCGACCAATTTACCCAGGTCGATACGGGAGACGAGGTAGCGTCCCTGGTGAGGAATGACCTTGAAGCTGAACACGAACTTCACGTTGTTCATGAAGACTTCCTGTCCGCCAATGCTGAACCTGATCTTGACGGCCCGGTTCTCTAGTTCAAGGAACGAGCCGTTCACCTTCATGGACTGGAATTTGTAGAAGTCCCTGATGCTGCGGACAGTGACGTAGTCGCGGCCGTCATGCCGCACCGGCTCCCAGCCAGCAGCGGAGGCTGTTAGTGCAGGGAACAGCAGTCCGCCCAGGAGAAGCAGAAGGGATCTACGGAAGGATCGGGAAACGAAACTCATTGACGGGGGTGACCGCTGGAGAATACACGCCGTAATCGGCCGGTTTTGCGGGTCTTTGGGAATAAGATTGGCCTGAAAGGGAGACTCTCGCAATTAGAAAGCTTCTCGACACTGGAGCCCCGCGCTTTTACGGCTCCCTGCGATGTGATTGCGGAAGTTGCCGGAAAATACCGTGCACAGTGGGGCGAGGGGCCACTCTGGTGGCAGGGATGCCTCTATTACGTTGATATTGAAGGATGCAGGGTGCTCGCGTTTGACCCACATTCGGGGGAGGAGAGATTGTGGGAGACTGGAGAAAGGGTCGGTACGGTGGTGCCCCGCCGGAACGGGGGACTTGTGATGGCGGGAGACTCAGGTTTCGCCTTTCTCGATCCGGGGAGTGGTCTCCTGACTCCGCTGGGGGATCCTGAAGCTGACAAGCCCGGGAACCGGTTCAATGATGGAAAATGTTCGCCTGATGGACGTTTCTTTGCGGGTTCGATCAGCCTGGCGAGGAAGCAGGGCGACGCCGCATTCTATCGACTCGATCCCGATCGACAGATCAAGAAGATCTTCGGGGGAGTGACTAATTCAAACGGGGTGGTGTGGACCGGGAATGGAGACACCATGTTCTATATCGACACGCCACGTCTCGCCGTTCTGGCATTCGACTATGATGCGGATACGGGCCAACTGCACAACAGGCGTGAGGCATTTTCAACCTGTGAACGGGTGCCCGGTGTTCCGGATGGCATGGCAATTGATGCTGAGGGTCATCTGTGGATCGCCTTTTGCCATGGAGGTTGCGTAGTGTGTTTTGATCAGAACGGCAAGGAGTTTGAGCGTCTCATCCTGCCCTGTCGCGAAGTGACCGCGCCGGCCTTTGGGGGAGAAGACCTCGGCGATCTTTACCTGACCACGGGCCAACCTCATGAGGAGGTAGAGGAAGAGGCGGGTCGCTTGTTCGTATTTCCCTCAGTGGGAACCCGGGGACTGCCTGTCAGTGCCTTTGCCGGTTGACTGGGAGTTACTGCGGCAGGGGGAGTTCCATCACGATGGGGCGATGATCGGAGGCGAGGCGCTCATCGAGCACGTGGGTGAGCGGCGGAGTTCCAAAGACGATTCCCCGCGTCATGAAGTAATCGATCTCGACCCTGGGGGACGGAGAGGGGAAGGTCTTGGCGCCGTTTTTCTTGGCAAGAATGGTGAAGCCCGAGGCCTTGAGCTTTGCCAGCGATCCCGCCTCCGGTTCGGCATTGAAGTCGCCCGCCAGGATGACGGGATGCTTGCGTCCGGTAAGGCCCATTATGAGGTCGTTTACCTGCGCTACCCGGAAGGGTTCCCGGGTCCAGTCGTTGTGAATACTGACAAAGGAGAGGAGCGGACCGGAAGGAGTTGGGCGCACCATGACTTCCAGTGCACAGCGTGGTTCCGCGCCGGGGGCGAGTTGATGTCGAACAGATTTCTGGACGGGAAAGCGGGAGAGGATCGCAAGCCCGTATTGGCCTCCCTGGAAGTCCATGAATTTCCCGAACCGATGATGCATGCCGAGAAGGTTTCCCAGGGTTGCGGCCTGATTGACTTTTCCGGATCGAGTACAGGTGTGATCGATTTCCTGAAGGGCCACCAGGTCCGGCTTGATCTTGCGGAGTACTGATGCGATTCGCTTCAGGTTCACCTTGCTGTCCATGCCACGGCCGTGCTTGATGTTGTAGGAAACCAGTCGGATCGTGGTGGTCTCTGTCGCCTGGAGAGAGGGGTTGCCGGTGAGGAAGGCACAGGCGACGAGAAAGAGACTGGTCAAAAAACGGAACATGTGGCGATCGTTCACTTTGGATCCCTGCTCTACACCTGTGTCTCTGTTCCCGGGAAGATTTTCTCGATTTCAATGTCATCGCCGAAGAGGCGATCAAAGGAATCGTCCTTCGGGCCAGGGTCGGGGAAGAGACCGGATCCGTTTCCGGCGATGAAGTCCGGTTGCCTGACTCTGGGGGGCGGCAGGGCCCCCTTCTCTTCTCCCAGGCGAATGGGAATGAGTTCATGGGGTTCTTCCTCGACCCTGTGCCGGGGAAGAATGGTGCGATCTCCACCATTGCCGGTGTGGGTGATGCGAATGGGTTGGGTGTCCACTGATTCGAGTTCCTCGTTGGAGCATTCCTCCGTATATGGGTTGTCGAGGCAACGATCCTGGTTCTGCACTGGTTTCCGGTCGGTTTCCGCCGAAGTGGGATTCATCTTGGCCTCCTCCCCGTGCATTTTCTTTCCCCGGGGTGCGGCTGCAACTGCATGGCATGTCTCATCGAGGAGGAGCAATTGTTCGGGTTGCCCGGATGCCGGGTTTGCCGCGCAGGGCTCCAATTCGAATTTCGGGAAGAACTCATCTCGTGCGGGGACCGCAGAGGAGAATGGGATCTCCTGTGCAGGAGCTACGGAGTGCGGACCGGGGACAACATTCTTCTTCGAGCAGATCGGGCAATTGAACCGCTTGCCCGCGAATCCAACCGGGCTGGAGAATTTCTGCTCACAGTGACCGCAGAAGAACTTGAAGATTTCCCCGTCTCCGGGATGCAGAACCTTGCCAGACTCTTCGGATGCACTGGTGGGGATCGGGATCCCGATAAGACACGAAGAACAGGCGATGCGGTTGTCGGGTGGTCCATTCAGGATTTTCCCGCAGGTGGAGCAGAAGAAGTTGATGGTGACGGATTCCCCGGTCGTAGCGTCCATGAGCAAGGAGGGCTGGATTATGTGGTCGGCATCCGAGGGATGCGGACCGGGCTCCAAGGGTGGCAGTTGAGCAGTCACCACCTATCAGGTCGCCGGAGTATTAACAGAATATTAACATTGCTTAGGGCTGCTTAAATAAGAACCGGGAATGACTGATGTGCAGGTTGCATGTTGAAGGCAGGGATTCCTTCGGGGGAATCCCGAAAAGGGGAGAGAGAAAAAGGGACTGTCGTCCGTGTCGCCTAACCGAAGTCGTAGGCGTCCATGTCAAAGACAATGGTAACCTCTTCCGGGAGCGTGGTGGCGGCGAGGACCTTTTGCACGTGCCTGGAGAGGGTGCGCGGGTTGGTCGATTTAAGGAGGAGTTGGAAACGGAAGAGGCCATGCGCCTTGGGAGTGGGGGCCGGATTGGGCACTCCGAGTTCGATGCCGGAGGGAAGGTCTTTGGAGAGGCGCTGGTGGAGATTTTGCAGGGTGAACTCGGCCAGACGTTCGTGACTGCACTTGCTGGTGAGAAGGGCAGCGTGACTGAAGGGGGGGAAATCGAACTGGCGACGGAAATCAAATTCCTGGTCAGCGAATCCCTCGTAGTCGTGATGGCGCGCGAACTGAACGGAGGGAGAATGGGGAGTGAAGGTCTGGATCACCACTTCGCCCTCCATCTCGCCACGCCCGGAACGGCCCGCCACCTGGGTGAGCAGTTGAAAGGTGCGCTCACCAGCCCTGAAGTCGGGGGCATGAAGTGAAAGGTCAGCGTTGAGGATGCCCGCCAGGGTGACGTTGGGAAAGTCGAGCCCCTTGGCGATCATCTGGGTGCCAAGGAGGATGTCGATCCTGCAGGCACGGAAATCCCGCAGGATGTCGCGCACCGCATTCTTTTTGCGGGCGGTATCAGCATCCAGGCGAGCCAGCCGGGAGCGTGGAAATACTTTGCGAAGAACTTCTTCAACTTTCTGCGTTCCGTAGCCCTGGAGGAGGATGGAGCGGTCCTGGCATTTGGGGCAGGCGCGGGGGACGATGGACTGGTATCCGCAGAGGTGACAGATCAACCGTTCTTCGGTCCGGTGGTAGGTGAGGGGCACGGTGCAATGCTGGCATTCGCAAACGTGACCACAGCTGGGACACTGGAGAGAGCGGGCGAAGCCGCGGCGGTTGAGAAAGAGGATGACCTGCTGTCCTTCTTCCAGTTTCTTCTCCATGTCCATGCGGAGGCGATCAGAGAGGATGGTGGGACCGCCCTTGTGTTTGCGCGTCTCGGTTCGCATATCCACGATACGGATGAGCGGCAGGGATTGGCCGTCTGCGCGTTCGGGCAGGCCCACCAGGTCGTATTTGCCGGATTGAGCATTCTGAAAGGACTCCAGGGACGGAGTGGCCGACCCGAGGATCACGGGGCAGCGTTCCAGATGGGCACGCACCACTGCCAGGTCGCGGCCCTGATATTTGGGCGGATTTTCCTGCTTGTAGGTATTCTCGTGTTCCTCATCGACGATGATGAGGCCTGGTCTGGGCAGGGGAGCGAAGATAGCGGAGCGTGCGCCGACGACCACTTTCGCTTCTCCCTTCCGAATGCGGTGCCACTCGTCGAAGCGCTCGCCTTGCGAGAGATGCGAGTGCAGTACGGCGACCTGGTCCTGCAAGGCGGAGAAGCGCGATTTGAAATGCTGAACGGTCTGGGGGGTGAGAGCGATCTCGGGGACGAGGACAAGGACAGATTTTCCGCGGTCCAGACAGTGCTGGGCGGCCTGGAGATATACTTCGGTTTTCCCCGACCCGGTGACCCCGTGCAGAAGGATGGGTTTCGGGGAGGAGGCCGGGTCTTCAGTTCCGGTTTTACGGTCGAGGGAGGCATCGATGGCATGACAGATGGCTTTGTAGGCAGCACCTTGTCCCTCATTGAGCTTGTGGGGTTTGCTCTCCAGGAATTCATCCCCGGCATCGGGATCGCGGCGGACTTCCTCGTTCCTCACAGTGATGTAGCCAGCTTCCTGGAGGGATTTTACGCTGGGGCGCACTGAAGCACCACCCAGCTCAGTGATCGGGATGGGACCGGAATCCTTGAGTAGTTGAAGAATAGCATGCTGACGTGAGGCACGACGGGAGAGTTTTTCGAGGGTCTCCTCGTCGGGAATTTGCACAAGTTCGGCCACCTGGCGTGTTTTGGCGGAGTGTGTCTCCTGGCGCACCGCGCCGGGCAGAAGCGAACGCATGATCTGTTCGAGGGGCGTGCCGTAATAGGTTGCCATCCACTGGGCGAGTTGGATCAGTTTTTCCGTGATCAGTGGTTCGGGGTCGATGAGAGAGTTTATGGGCTTCAGTTCAAAGTCCACGGTCCCGTTCTCTGCGACACTCAGGATGGTGCCAGTGGCCGACTTGTTGCGGAGGGGCACACGCACGCGGCAACCGGGGAGGGCGGTCACCTCCTTCGGGACAGAGTAGTCAAAGATGAGTTCCGAGGGGCCATCGATCAGGACTTTCGCGGCGGTTGGCACAGCAGCACGTTACGCGGAAATGAGGGGCGATCCAACGCTGCAGATGGTATTCCCACGCGGATCCATTCGGTGGACTATCCGGCCTGTTTCTCCACGATTGAGGCATGGCGCCAGGTGCAGCGGAGCACGGGGAAGCAGCCAGCATTTCGGGTCTACGCAGTAGCCGCCTTGCGGGGGAGGTGGGGGAGGACTTTCTCCACCGCAGCATCGGAGGTGATGCCGTGCTTGTCGCGGAGGATGTCGACTTTGCCGTGTTCGACAAATTCGTCCGGCCAGCCCACCCGCTCGACCGGGGTGTCGATTCTGGCGTCGTGGAGGCATTCGATGACGGACGCGCCGAATCCATTCTTGATGACATGGTCCTCGAAGGTGCAGATCACCTTGCAGCGCCTGGCTACATCCAGGATGAGTTCTTTGTCCAGCGGCTTGATGAAACGCGGGTTGACGAGGGCTGCCGAGTAGCCCCGAGCTTCCAGTGTTGCCCTGGCTTCCACGGCGAGATCGTGGACGGCTCCGAGACCGATGAGGGCCACATCGCAACCGTCGTGAATGAGTTCTCCCTTGCCGATCTCAAGGAGGCGGGGTTTCTCCTTGGGTTGAGCCCCTGTGCCCGCGCCACGTGGATAGCGAACGGCGATCGGGCCATTCTCATAGTGCGCCATGGTCCAGAGCATGTCGACGAACTCGTCTTCGTCAATGGGTTGCATGTGCACGATGTTGGGGATGTGGCGCAGGTAGCCGATATCGAAGAGTCCATGGTGAGTCGGTCCATCGTCTCCGGAGAGTCCCCCGCGATCCATGCAGAGTCGGACGGGGAGTTCCTGCAGGGCCATGTCATGTATGATCATGTCGTAGGCCCGTTGCATGAAGGTGGAGTAGATGGCAAGGAAGGGTTTGAGGCCCTGGGTGGCCAGTCCACAGGCGAAGAGGGCGGCGTGTTCCTCAGCGATCCCGACGTCGAAGTAACGTTCCGGGATCTCCTCCTTGAAGATCTCAAGTTTGGTGCCGCCGGGCATGGCGGCAGTGATTGCCACGATTTTCTCGTCCTTCTTCGCCAGGTTGGTGACAGTGCGTCCGAAGACTTCAGAGTAGGATGGCGTGCCGTCCCCGCGGGTGGAACCATCCTCCACGTTGTAGGGGCCGAGCCCATGAAACTTGCCGGGCTTGTCAAGGGCCGGTTTATAGCCTCGTCCCTTTTCAGTGATGATGTGCAGGATGACGGGTTCCTCCTGATCCTTCAGGTAATCAAAAGTTCTGACCAGAAGGGGCAGGTTGTGTCCATCAAGGGGGCCGAAGTAACGCACGCCAAACTTCTCAAAAAGAACGTTGGGAAAGAGGAGGTTCTTGGCACTGCGCTCGATCTTGTGAGCAAGTCGCCGGACACCTGGGCCGACCCTCGAGGCGAAGTCAGCGGCCTTCTGGCGTACGCCTGAATAGGCCTTGTTGGTTTGCAGGGCATTGAAGTACTTGGCGATGGCTCCCACGTTTTTATCGATGGACCACTCGTTGTCGTTGAGGATCACGATGAATCGTTTGGTGGTTCCCTCGATATTGTTGAGTGCTTCCAGAGTCGGGCCACAGGTGAAGGCGGCGTCACCCGCAATTGCGACTACATGCTCCTCACCTCCCTTGAGGTCGCGGGCGGCAGCCATTCCGAGGGCGGCGGAGAGTGCAGTCCCGGCATGGCCGGCGCCGTAGCAATCGTGTTCCGATTCGGTGCGCAGGAGAAATCCATTGAGTCCCTCATACTGGCGGATGGACTCGATCCGACCACCCCGACCGGTCAACATCTTATGGACGTAACCCTGATGGGAGACATCCATTATAAACTTGTCGGCTGGAGTGTTGAAAACGCGGTGGAGCGCGATGGTGAGTTCCACCACTCCGAGGTTGGGTCCGAGGTGGCCGCCGGTGCGGGACAGGGTTCGGATGAGAACTTCACGGATTTCCTCCGCAAGCGGTACCAGCTGGTCGTCATCCAGGGCTTGTAAATCCTCCGGACCGTTGAGATCAGAGAGGAGGGAGGTCTCGGGAGCAGGCCGCGAACTAGAGGAGTCGGATGTCATCGTCGAGGGATTCGGCGGCCGGGGAGCTGTCGGGACTCGGAGAAGCATCATCTTCTTCCGGGGCGGATGCCAGATCCTTTTCAGATGAGTTGCCCACCTCGATCAA
>PVBE010280773.1_pt1 | contig 98767 bp, 106 predicted proteins | sample 1631181 | NCBI WGS metagenome assembly PVBE01 (sample SAMN08397723, study PRJNA350692) | Marine metagenome, whole genome shotgun sequencing project. | isolation source: water | place: Pacific Ocean | collected 2012-04
CCTTTCCACACGTGGGTGTAGAATCAGAAGATATGTCAGAATCACCATCAAGGACCCAGCAAAAAACACGGCACGCCAGGAACGACCCGTAGACTCTCGGCAGGACTTCGAACAGATATCGATCGATGCGCCGCTTTGGGAGGTCAGTCCTCAGATTCAGCGTGTTGGCGTGCCCCCCCGTCAGATGCCCGAGGATGGCGCCATTGTGGAGCAGAATAGCCACCGCCGCAGGCAGCATCGAGGGGCCCCATAGCTGCAGCAGTGCGTAGGCGAGGATATATTCGGGCGTCGTGCGCAGGACGATCAGCCCGTAGTGGGACAGGGCTCGTGGCACACGAGAGTAGAAGTGCCGACAGATCCCGGGAAAGACCACGAGTGTGAACAGACCGGTGCCCACCAAAGCGATCTGTGTCAGAATCAGCGTGTTCCACGCACCCGGGACCACCTCCGACAGCGTCAGATCCCACGCCCAGCGTCCCACCTCCATGGCATCGAAAACGATCTGCCCCGTGCCGGCATAGTAGCCTTCACTACGCATCGGCCACGGCAGAATCTCGTAGGTCAGGAATCGTCGGATGTTGTCCCACGAGACGTGGACCTCCGTCGAAATCAGTGCAAAGGAGGCCGCGACATAGAGCGGAACCAGTCGTGGCTTCACCCACCAGCGCAGAGATGCGATGAGCAGGTAGAACGCGTAGAGCAGAGCCGGTGCCTCCGCATACAGCCCTTCGCGGAAGGCGGTCTCCAGATGAAATCCGAGGGTGGGTAGACCGATGAATCCAAGAATCGCGCTGGATCGCAAAGCGCACTCGAGCCGATACGACGTATAGGCTCGAAGATCGGGGTAGGCGACGGGGAGCACACCGTAGAAGAAGCGACTCAAGCCGCCGGTGCGGGGCGGCAGGCCATTCAACGCACGTCGGTCTGCCTCTTGCAGAATCTCGGCGTACACCTTGGCAAAGACGCCGGCATAGGGAACTCCGATGGCGAGGATTCCGCAGATCGGATTGAGCCCCACGACTGGAAGAAAGAGGAAGGCCCAGAAGAGTTCGTGTACCGCACGAATGCAGGCACAGAAGCTGCGGACCGCTGCGGATCGGCTAAACACGGCGGCCAGCAAACTGCCACCGGTGACGCCGAGGGCGAGCCCACAGAAAGCGAAGGTGATCGTGTTGAGCAGAGCCTGGCTGGCACCGGTCAGGGCGCCCGCATCGGGCGTGACGAAACCGACAGCGATACGGCGCAGTTCATCCCACGGTTCGAGGGTGGCAATCTCGAGATCTGCCAGCCCCACACAGACGGCTGCGATGGCAACGAAAACGAGACTCGTGCGCAGCACGCTCCACTATCCTTCGGCGCGGTACAGGTGACTCAACATGTTTCGATCAACCTGGGCGGCAGGCAGGTCGAACGTGATCTGCCCGTCTCGCAGCGCAACGACTCGGGAGAAGTGCTCTAAGGCAAGCTGTACATCGTGCATGGCCAGCACGACGGTGGCGGCACTCCCCTTGATCAGTTCAAGGACGCGACCCGCCTGATGGGGATCGATGGCAGAGACAGGTTCGTCACCGAGAAGAATCTGCCCGTCCCGATAAACGGCACGGCCCACGGCCACCCGCTGCTGCTGCCCTCCCGACAGGGCCTGAACGCGTTCGTGGGTCTTGTCCTGCAGGTCGAGGGCTTCTATGATCGGCTGCACGGTGTGCATATCACGTGAATCCGGCCGCAGCAATGTTCGGAAGTTTCGCCAGGCCGTATGCTGGTCGAGGCGACCTGCATAGACATTGTGAAAGACGGAAAGCTGAGGAATGAGCGAGTAGTCCTGATGGATCAGCGCGCCTTGCTCTCCGCTGAGTTCATACAGATGGCGGAGCAGGGTCGACTTCCCCGCCCCACTGGGACCGATCAGAACGACCTTTTCACCTTCTTCAATTCGCAGAGAGACTCGCTCGATCGCCGGGACTTCGTCGTAGGCGACGGTGACATTGCGCAATTCGAAGACGGCGCGGGCGTTCGCGCCGGAGACGGGGCGATTCGCCTCGCCTCCGGCGGTGGGGTCGACGGTCACGGTTACTTTCGAAGAATGCCGATCGCCTGGCCCGTTTTCAGGATGGGAGCATACATGCTGTTGTCGGCGGCGATGAAACGAGATCTGGGGAAGGCGTCCAGCAGCGCACGATCCTCCAGACCGATGAGTGCCTGCTGCAATCGATCGGCGAACCCCTCGCCGTAGGTCGCATCGACATCGCCACGGACCGTCCAGTTGTAGTCCGGATAGGCGGGTGTGCGCCAGATGATGCTGACCTTGCTCGTATCCACCTTGCCTTCGGCAACTTCGTTGTCCCAGACCTTGTAGTTCAGTGCGCCCACCTGGTAAGCACCTGACTGAACCAGGGCCAGGGTCTTGGAGTGATCTCCACTGAAGCCAACTCGATCGAACACCTCGTTCGGTGCCTTGCCGAGGTGTTGACGGACGTAGTACTCCGGCATGAGACGACCGGATGTGGAACCCTTGGATCCGAAGGTGAAGGTGCGCCCCGCGATCTGGGCCGGGAACGCGTCAGATGTGGTCAGCCCCGTGCTGTGATGGGCGATGAAATAGGAGACGAAGGCGAGATCCTCCTCGCCCTGCGCGATGGCTTTCGAACCGGGGACAGCCAAACGCGCCTGCACGCCGGACAGACCGCCAAACCATGCCAACTGGACTTCCGAATTCTTGAACGCTGCCACCGACGCGGCATACGATTTCACCGGGATATAGTCGACCTGCACGCCGAGTTCCTCAGACAGATAGGCAGCCACACCGCCGAACCGTTCCTGTAGTCGGGCCGTGTTCTGATCGGGAATGGCTGTAAATCTGAAAACGGACTGTGCAGTAGCCGGTGGAAGGGTAGCACCCCAGATGGTGAGAGCGAGCAAAAAACGACTCCCCAAGCGCATGTATCAATCTCCTCAGGTTGGCGGGCGTAACGAAAGTTGGATGACGGTTTGTGGGCGTCGTGGGTACGGATGGGTCTAGCGAATAACGAGAGCGGTGTCTCCAGAGCGCGGCTCTACGGTGCCGACAAGACAAGCGTCCTCTACACCTGCGTCCTGCATCTGTTGGACCGCCTCGCCCGCTTGCGCCGATGGGAGAGCAACAAGCAGCCCTCCACTGGTCTGGGGATCGACGAGGATCTCCTGCTCTGCCGATGTCTGGTCACCGTCGAATCGGGTGAAACGGTCGATCTGTTCGTGATTGGCGACATTCACGCCCGTCGTGACACCCTTCTGATACATATCCAATGCCTCGGCCAGCAGCGGTATGCTGGCAAAATCGAGAGTCAGCGTCACATCCGACCCCTGAGCCATCTCGAAGCCGTGCCCGCCGAGACCGAAACCCGTCACATCGGTGGCCGAATGGACATCGAAGTTCGCCAGAGCACCCGATGCGGCCTGATTCAGCGTCGTGATTACGTCGATGCACGCATTCATCGCTTCAGGCGATACGAGCTTGTTCAAATTGGCATTGAACAGAACTCCACTGCCGATCGGCTTGGTCATCAACAATGCGTCACCTGCCAGTGCACCGGCATTGCCCCAGTATCGATCAGGGTGAACCATGCCGGTGACGGACAGACCGAACTTGGGCTCTTCATCATCTGTCGTATGTCCACCGGCCAGAACAGCACCGGCTTCGGTGATCTTTTCTAGGGCCCCCTCAACGATGCCCGCAAGAATCTCAGGTCCCAGGTCCTTGCTCGGGAAGCCAATGAGATTCAAGCAAGCCAGTGGCCTGCCGCCCATGGCGAAGACATCGCTCAGGGCGTTGGCAGCAGCGATCTTACCGAACAACACCGGATCGTCGACGGGTGGCGTGATGATATCGGCGGTGAGCACGAGGGCGCGCTCATCGTCGATCTTGTACACGGCTGCGTCATCGCTGGTCTCGAAACCGACCAGCAGATTCGGGTCATTCTTCGACGGCAAACGCGACAACAACTTGGCGAGTCCGACCGGACTCACTTTCGCTGCTCAGCCGCAGGTGCGCGCCAGGCTCGTCAGTGTCTTGTCTTTGCCAAACAGGGCCATGAAGGCTCACTTGGGTGACGGTCCGAAAGAACGAATCTCGAAAGCGATGGCTGAACCTACTCGGCCCCGGGCACGTCCGCAATGCATTGAGTCCGTGTCCTGTGATCCCTATTCTCCTTGCAGAATCCAAAAGGAAGATGACATGTCTCCATCGCACCGCATTCTCGACATGATGAGCCTCGAGGAACTCGGCAATCACGTTGCCGACGCCCGGGCTCGTGCACTGGATCTGATGAGCAACCTGTCCGATGAGCAGCTGCTCGGACCGAAGCTCGACTGCGTCAATCCCGGTCGATGGGAGATCGGTCACCATGCGTGGTTCCAGTCACAGTGGGTCCTGCGCAACGCGGCGGGGCAGGATCGGGTACGCGCCGATGAAGACTATCTGTACGATTCGATGGAGATCGATCACGCCACTCGCTGGGACCTGCCCCTTCCCTCCCGGCCTGATACACTGGGTTACGTCGATGAGGTCCTGCAACGCACGCTGGCAGTGCTCAGAGACAACCCCAGCGATGAGGTCGTCTATCACGCATTGTACAGCACCCTCCACGAGGACATGCACACCGAGGCGTTGACCTATACGCGACAGACGCACGGGTGGCCTGCGCCGACGTTGGGTATCGAGATCGACCCCGACGATGTGGGAGGGAATGGACCCCTCCCCGGAGATGTGGAGATCCCCGGTGGCGCCCTGCAACTGGGCTCCAGTCCCGTCGATCCCTTCGTTTTTGACAACGAGAAATGGGCCCATCCGGTCGCGGTGGCTCCCTTCTCCATCGCCAGGGCCGCGCTCACACAGGCCGAGTTTGCCGAATTCGTCGATGCCGGTGGATATACCGACGCGAAGTATTGGACCGATGCGGGGTGGGAGTGGCGACAGAGTCGAGAGGCGGAACACCCCCTCCACTGGCGCCGCAATGGCCAGGAATGGCAACGCCGTCATTTCGACACCTGGCATGGGTTAGAGCCACACCTGCCGATCATCCATGTAAACTGGTTTGAAGCAGACGCCTATTGCCGCTGGGCAGACCGACGACTCCCGTCCGAGGCCGAGTGGGAGACGGCCGCCGCCGTCGAACCCACGCCAGACGGTGGCCTGTCCCAGGACAAACGGCCGTACCCCTGGGGTGAAGGAAGCCCTTCACCCCAGGTGGCCAATCTCGACTGGCACGCCATGGGGACCGTCGATGTGGGCGCCCTGGGCGGCGGCGACAGCCCATGGGGTTGCCGGCAGATGATCGGCAACGTATGGGAATGGACATCGACGGACTTTGGGCCCTTCCCAGGATTCGAGGTCGATCCGTACGAGGACTACTCCTTGCCCTGGTTCCACACGCGCAAGGTGATGCGAGGCGGCTGCTGGGTGACGCGGTCGCGTTTGATCCGAACTCAGTATCGGAACTTCATGACCCCCGATCGCCGGGACGTCCTCACCGGTTTCCGCACCTGCGCGCGGTAACCTTCCTCTTTCGTGCGCATCCTCATCGTGACACCGGCAGCCGCGGGATCGCGCAGCGGCAATCGCGTCACCGCCATGCGTTGGGCGCGGCTGCTTCGACAGTGTGGCCATCGAGTCTCGGTGGCGACGCACTTCGAAAGGCAGCGCCCGGATCTTCTGATCGCCCTGCATGCGCGCCGAAGTCACGCATCGATGGTTCAGTGGCGTGCCCGATACCCGTCAGCACCGTTGGTCCTGGCCCTGACCGGAACCGATCTCTACAAAGACATCCACAACGACGCCGACGCGCAGCAATCGCTCGAACTGGCAGACCGATTCATCGTCCTGCAGGAGGCCGGGGTCCATGAGGCCCCGGAGCAATGCCACGCCAGGATCCGGGTCATCGTGCAGTCCGTGCGAGCCCCACGCGGCCAGTTCCCCCATCGCCGTGGGGTCTTCGAAGTATGTGTTCTGGGTCATCTGCGAGAGGTGAAAGATCCCTTCCGCACCGCCGAAGCCGTCCGGAGATTGCCAGCAGCCTCGAAGATCCTTGTCCGCCAGGCAGGCGGTGCTCTCAGCCCTGAGATGGAAGCCCGAGCGCAGCGCGAGATAGACGAGAATTCACGCTACCGCTGGCTGGGTGAACTGCCACGCTGGCGAGCGATGCATTTGCTGGCTCGATGCCGGGCGATGGTGCTCACATCGGTGATGGAAGGAGGGGCCAACGTCGTGTGCGAAGCGATCGCCTGTGGCGTCCCCGTCATCAGTTCGCGCATCTCGGGATCGATTGGACTGCTCGGTGACGACTATCCCGGCTATTTCCCCGTAGGTGATTCAGATGGGTTGGCGCAGCAGTTGCAGCGACTTGAGGAGGATGCGCGCTTTCGTGATGACCTGCTCCAGCGTATCCAGGCGTGTCGTACGATGGTTCTGCCAGCCACTGAACGTCGACTACTGAACGACCTGGTCGAAGAATTCTGAAAGAGGACTGGACGCAATGACCATTCGATTCGTCGTGATGACGGACTCCCACTACCACCCGACAGCGATTCGGGACTGGGGTGCTCCCAAGATGCTGACCCAGTCTGGTGAGGCGCTTGAAACCAGTGTACCCGCCGTGAACGCGCTGGATGCGGATTTCATCATCCACGGAGGGGATCTGGTGTGCGGCGGAGGATCCTTTGATCTGCCCACCGACGAATACGAACACTCCATCCGCCATGTGGCCGAAACCTACGGGCGCCTGCAGGCCCCCATCCACTATGTACCCGGGAATCACGACTGCGATGCCCAGACGGGCTCCTTAGATTCGCTGTTCAGCGCCTTCACCATGCCGCAGATCCTCGATGTGGTCGAGGTGGCGCCGGGTGTGCGCCTGGCACTGGCCAATCTCTATCACCGCGATCCGGTGACGGGGCACTGGACCCAGGAACTGGACGAGGCGTTGCGTGTCGCCGATCTGGCCGCGAAGAAGGACGGCGCAGCCCTGCTGTTGGTCCTGCACGAATGGATCGTGCCCGGCCACGTACGCCCTGGCGACGACTACGACACCGGCTGTGTCGTTCATGCCGATCGACTTCGTGCGACCCTGGTGGAGTGCTCGAGTGTGGTCGCCACATTCTCGGGGCACCGACACGTCAATCGGCTGCGTCTCTGGCGGGACATCGTACTCGTGGACACGGCGTGCCTGGTGGGTCACCCACTCGGGATTCGAGAGATCACCCTCGACGACGATGGTTTTCTTCAGAGCCGCTTTCACGTGCTCGACTGCCCCCAACTGCTGGCGTCGTCCCGGGCACGGTGTTCGAACGAGATGAATCAGCACTATGCAGGCGAGGAACTGGATCGCAACGGCGTAGTGTTGGCCCCCCGCTATCAACAAATCACCGGGGGGTAACAGGCCCGAGGCCCAGCGGTCGTTGCCGCCTGGCCCTCGAGGGTTTGCCCCCTCCGAGCGGCCCGTCCTATATATTGAACGCGTGCTTTGATCCCTCATTGTGAGCGTTGCCCATGTCCCTCAGCCAATTCCTGCGCCAGGTGCCCCTGTTCGACTGCCTTGGCGAGTCCGAGCTCGACGCCTTAGCTGAGCTGACGTACACACGTACGTTCGACAAGGGGCAATTCATCATTCTCGCTGAAGAGCCCGGCGATTCTCTCTTCATCATCCGCTCAGGACAGGTGAAGGTCAGCCTCATCCACGAAGACGGAAAAGAATTCATCCTCTCCCTGTTGGGTGAAGGTGAGGTGTTTGGCGAACTGTCTCTTCTGGACGATCAGCCCCGCTCGGCGAATGTGACGGCCATGACAGAAACCCAACTGGTCATGCTCCAACGTTCGGACTTCCGCGCCTTGCTGTCGAAGATCCCGCAGATCGCCGTGTCACTGCTGGAGGAATTGGCCCAGCGGCTGCGACGTACCGACGATCAGGTGGAGGGACTTGCTCTGCTCGATGTACACCATCGAGTGGCCAAGACCATCCTTCGCCTGGCCACCGACCAGGGCGAACCTGCCCCAGGTGGCGTCATGATCACAGGCCGCCCAACGCACCAGCAACTGGCCAATATGGCGGGAACCACTCGAGAGACGGTCACGCGCGAACTGAAACAGCTAGAGCAACAGGGCTACATCACCACCCGGGGTCGAGACATCATCGTGCTGACGCCGGACGAGGCGGGCAAAGAGGGATGACATCGAGTCCCGCCCCTGCCCGTCTCGACACTGACCCAAAAACCACATCCCCCCTATCCTGGCGCGTCCATCCCCTGCGACAGGAGTCCGCCGCTCGCACGACCTGCCTGCTTGCGCTGATCTTCGCCGTGTCGGCCATGGCTGCCTGGAGCCTTGAGCACATTCTGTTCGGTCTGATCTCGCTGGTGGTTCTGGCGCTCTCCATGGCTCGTTATCTTCTTCCCACCGACTACGTCGTCGATGACCAGGGCGTGACGACAAAAAATCTGGGCGTCGCCCGTCGACTGACATGGCGCCAGATCAACCGCATCGACGTACATGCAGACGGTCTATTCATGAGCCCTTTCAGGGTGCCCTCGCGATTGGACGGGTTTCGGGGGCTCTTTGTTCGCTACGCCGACAACCAGGCACAGGTCGCCGTCGCCATCGACGATCATCGGCCGGCGCACGATGGGACGGCCTCATGAGCACGTGGCGAGACAGATGGGCCCACGCATTTGCCATCGAGGATGCAGCCGATGAGCCACTGGAAGCGGACGAGCAAGAGTTGATCGAACGGTTGGCAGAATTCGTCGTGCGGCGTCGAATGTCGTCCGTCGCGCTGATGACGCTCGAGTCGAGTCGCCCCCTGAATTTCGTCGGCAGTCAGGCCCTGGCTTTTCTCTCTCCCCTGTTGACCCTTATTTTCAATTCGTCGGACGTGGACCGCTTCATTCGCCTCCTCGAGAAGCGGCGATCCGTCGATCTCATCTGTGATACGATCCTCGAGTTAGAAAACGCACGGGATGACTGAATCCGTACCCGCTGCAACAGCTACCGAAACACCCGACAAGATCGATGTCGTCATCGCCACGGACTGTGGATCGACGACGACCAAGGCGATTCTCATCGAGCGCAAGGGCGATGTCTACCGCCAGACGTTCCGAGGAGAAGCGCCGACCACGGTCGAAGCGCCTTTCGAAGACGTAACCCGCGGCGTCCTGAATGCCATTCAAGAGGTAGAGGAGTTGTCGGGTCGCCGCATTCTGGATGGCGAGCGCATCATCACTCCCGCCAAAGGCGTGGAGGGGGTAGATGTGTATATCTCCACCAGCTCAGCCGGTGGCGGACTGCAGATGATGGTCGCCGGCGTGGTGCAATCGATGACGGGCGAAAGTGCACAGCGGTGCGCCCTGGGCGCGGGCGCCATCGTCATGGACGTGCTGGCCTCGAATGACGGACGCCTTCCCCATCAGAAGATCGAACGAATCCGTCAGCTTCGACCTGACATGGTCCTGCTATCCGGCGGCACCGACGGCGGCACGCTCTCTCACGTCGTTGAACTGGCCGAGTTCATCTCCGCCGCCGACCCGCGCCCCCGATTTGGCAGTGGTTTCCAACTGCCCGTGATCTATGCTGGAAACAAGGATGCGGCAGAGAAGATCGAGGAAACCCTCGGCGAGAAGACGGCGCTCACCCTGACGGAGAATCTGAGACCTGTTCTCGAGCAGGAGAATCTCGGGCCCGCCCGTCACGTCATTCACGATCTGTTTCTCGAGCACGTCATGGCGCAGGCTCCGGGCTATCGCAAGCTCATGGGATGGACGGGGGCCCCAATCCTGCCGACCCCTGCAGCGGTGGGCCAGATCATGCAGACCATCGCCAGGCAGCGGGGCATCAATGTTCTTGGCGTCGATATCGGTGGGGCCACGACCGATGTGTTCTCCGTGTTTACCGTCGATGGCGAATCGGTGTTCAATCGCACCGTGAGCGCCAACCTCGGTATGTCGTACAGCATTTCGAATGTCCTGTCAGAGGCCGGACTCGACGACGTCATGCGCTGGATCCCCTTCGAGTTGGACGAGGCTGATCTACGAGACCGGATCAAGAACAAGATGATCCGCCCCACCACGATCCCCCAGACCCTGCAGGAATTACAGATCGAGCACGGCGTCGCACGAGAAGCCCTGCGACTGGCCTATGTCCAGCATCGCCAACTGGCTGTCGGGCTCAAGGGCGTTCAGGCTGAACGAACGCTGTCTGACGTGTTTGACCAGACCGAAACCGGTGCGTCCCTCATCGACATGATGGCCCTCGATCTGCTCGTGGGTTCCGGTGGTGTTCTGTCTCACGCGCCGCGGCGCTCGCAGACAGCGGCGATGATGGTCGATACCTACCGACCCGAGGGGATCACGCGACTCGCCGTAGACAGCATCTTCATGATGCCCCACCTGGGGGTTCTGTCGACGGTCAACGAGAAGGCCGCAACGGAGGTCTTTGAACGCGACTGTATCGTCCATCTGGGAACCTGTGTGGCACCGGTCAACGTAGGCAAACGCGAGATGAAGCCGAATGACGTATTGGCCACCTATGAAATGACCTCCGGAGCATTCGGCAGTGGTGTCGAATCGGGTGAACTGCGTGTCTCGGACCTGCGTCTGATTCCATTGGCTGAGGGCGCCGAAGCCAAGCTGAGCATCTCCCCCGTGCGTGACGTCGATGTGGGTGGCGGTGCTGGCCAGGCCTACGAAACGACCATTCACGGTGGAACCGTCGGCGTGATCCTTGATGGACGCGGACGTCCCCTGCAGATGTCGCTCGATCCAGTGACACGGGTGCAGCAGTTGGAAGGTTGGTATCAGGCACTGCAGATCTACGGGGAGCGGGCGTAAGATGGCCCATGCCTATACACCCGGTCTGCGGGTCACGGCCAACACCGCATTGCGCAGGACACGGCGTCTGCCTCTGAAGGGAGAGGTCCTGGTCGCAGAAGGTGATCATGTGCGTCGTGACCAGGTCGTGGCCCGAACCGATCTGCCGGGCGATGTGGTGACCCTCAATATCGTCAACCGACTCGGCATTTCGGCTGAAGAGATTCCCCGATACATGCTCAAGTCTGAAGGCGATGTGGTCAGCGTCGGCGAGATCCTCGCCGAGACGCGGCCCCTGATCAAGTGGTTCAAGACCGAAATCGCCTCTGAGATCGACGGCACCATCGAGAGCATCTCCTCCGTCACGGGCCAGGTCATGTTGCGCAAACCGCCGGCGCCTGTGGAAGTGCCAGCCTATATCGACGGCATCGTTGTGGAGGTGATCCCCGAAGAGGGTGTCATCATCGAGAACGTAGGTGCTTTTGTGCAGGGAATCTTCGGCATCGGTGGCGAACGCTGGGGAAAGCTCCAGATGATCACCGACACGCCGCAACAGGACGTGACACCCGATATCCTGCCCGCTGACAGTGAGGGCAAGATCCTGGTGGGCGGTGGACGTGTCTCACACGCCGCCGTCGAAGCCGCCCGGGACAAGGGAGCCGTGGGAATCATCGCCGGTGGCATAGCCGATGGCGACCTGCGGCAGTTGCTCGGCTACGACCTGGGTGTGGCCATCACAGGCAGCGAAGAGATCGACCTGTCCGTGATCGTCACCGAAGGATTTGGCGATATTTCCATGGCGCGCAAAACCTTCAATACGCTGTCCGCCTGTGATGGGCGTGATGCGTCACTATCAGGCGCCACGCAGATCCGAGCCGGCGTTCTACGACCGGAGATCATCATACCCTCTAACGAAGATGCGACGCAGGTGCCAGACGCTTCTCACGTGGGGGGCATAGGAGAAGGCGACCCCCTGCGCGTGATTCGGGCGCCATACTTCGGCCGCATCGGAACCGTCGTCGAGTTGATCTCTGAGTTGCACCAGGTGGAGTCGGGCGCCACGGTTCGAGTTCTGGAAGTCGAATTCGAGGATGGCGAGCGAGCCATCGTGCCCCGAGCCAATGTGGAGTTGATCGAAGAGTAGCAAAGTCCACTGACGCTGCAGAATCGGCGGCACGTGAACTACCCAGGGTAGTCGATGGTGGCTACCCAGCAAAGAGGAAGGACGGTCCATGCGTCGCAGAGCGAATCGAAGCCTCACGGCGTTGTGCATGGCGATACTGCTGCCTGCCCAATTGCTGGCCCAGGCCCCGCCGAAGTCCGCCGCCTTCGACACACCGAATGACGCTGGGGCTAGCATCACCGTCACCTGGCCACGCGGTGCAGTTGGGGGCACGACATATCTGGTGTATGTCGCCGCGGATGAGTCGGGGCCCTTTCACCTGGCTGCCGAAGTCGAAGCTCCGCTTGCAGCCGTGTTGGCTGACGACCCCGGCAACTTCGGGCGCGGTGAGGAACAGGACGCCACGCATTATGTCAACGTCTCCGACTATGCCCTCGACGATGGCCGACAGTCCCTTGAAAACGACCAGATCTACTACGTCAGAGTCGCGGTACGCACCGACGGGATGGAACTGCGCGGCGCCATCACCTCTGCCGTTCCTGAGCCGAACCTGATCAACACGGCGAAACTGAACAACTTCGTCATTGGCACAGCCCTGTCCCTCATCATCCTGGCTTCGATCTCGCTGGCTCGACGCAAGGAGATGTTCATCCGTCGTATTGCCGGACTGGAAGCGATTGACGAGGCCCTAGGGCGAGCGACGGAGATGGGCAAGGCTGTCATGTTCGTACACGGCCTTCGAGAGATGGACAAGATCTCCACTATCGCCGCCGTCAACATCCTCGGCCAAGTGGCTCGCAAGACGGCCCAGTATGACACCCTGCTCAAGGTGACCAGCTACGACCCGGTGGTGATGTCGGTCAGTCAGGAAACCGTCAAGGAAGCCTATGTCGAGGTGGGACGACCCGACGCCTACAACGAGGACAACATCTTCGTCGCGGGGACAGATCAGTTCAGCTATGCAGCGGCCGTCGAAGGGATGATGGTCCGCGAGCGACCTGCCGCCCACATCATGATGGGTTATTTCTATGCCGAGTCGCTGCTGTTGGCCGAAACCGGATCGATGACCGGTGCGATCCAGATTGCTGGAACGGACGCCTTCACGCAGTTGCCCTTCTTTGTCACCACTTGCGACTACACCCTCATGGGAGAGGAACTCTACGCCGCCAGTGCCTATCTGTCCCGCGAGCCACGCATGCTCGGATCGCTCAAGGGACAGGACATCGGCAAAGCCTTCCTCATTGCCGCAATTCTATTCGGCAGCCTGCTGGCGACGGCCGGCTGGCCCTTCATCACTCACGCGCTGGCGGCCCACTAGGAGCGTCTGATCATGTTCCTGACTCGAACGTTACCGATGCTGCTGGCCTTCGCTTTCGGAGCCGTGGCGGTCCTCATCTACTACATCCCCCATGGAGTGGCTCAAGAGATCGAACGTGAGTTGTCTCTGTGGCTGCGCATCCTTTACGCCTTCGCCTACTTCCTGGGGCTCTACAGCATCCTGAATCTGCACTGGACACGAATCCAGAGACGCCAGGGAGGCTGGGCCTACTCGGGCGTCGCCATCGCGAGCTTCCTGGTCATGTTCCTCTTCGTCGTCTACAACGACGGCGCCGGGCCCTTTGCGCCGCAGGCCAGTGCCGGTGGTTATCAGTGGATGTTCACCTACATGCATGTCGCCTGCTCCTCGACCATGTTCTCCATGCTCGCCTTCTACATCGCCTCGGCGGCATATCGAACCTTCCGCGCCCGATCGTCTGATGCGGCGATTCTTCTGGTGGCGGCGATCATACTGATGGTCGGGCGCGTGCCGATCGGCCATGCGATCTCCGAGTTCTTTCCAGAGGCCGTTGCGTGGCTGATGGAAGTACCGAATCTTGCCGCCAAGCGTGGTATCGTCCTCGGCGTCAGTCTCGGCGCGATTGCGACGTCGCTGCGCATCATCTTCGGTATTGAACGGTCCTATCTGGGCGGAGGAGATGAGTGATGGAACGTCTACTGAACATCGACCGACGGATCATCTTCGCCTTCATCTTTGTCGGCGTCGCCGTCCCCCTTCTCATCGATTTCTCCTTCCCCATCAAGCCCACCGAACCGGTGCAGCGCGTGTATGACGAATTCGAACGCGTCGCGTCCGAAGATGATCCTGTCGTATTGCTCGCCTTCTCCTATGGTGCCAGTACGGTGCCGGAGATGCAGCCCATGTCGTTGGCGATTCTGCGCCATGCCTTCAGCCGTGACATCAAGGTCGTGGCCATCTGCCTGTGGCCGGAAGCGCCTGGGCTTGCGCAGGCTGCACTGGACACGGTGGCGGGAGAATACGGCAAGGAATACGGAACCGACTACGCCTTCCTGGGCTACAAACCGGGACTGTGGGCGCCCATCATCAACATGGGGCAGGACTTCCACGACGCCTGGCCGCGTGATACACAGGGCACGCTGGTGGGCGACATTCCGGTGACGGCGAACATTCGGAATCTGAACGACTTCAATCTGGTCTTCGATTTCGCCGCAGGAGATTCGATCGAATTCTGGTGGATCCCCTTTGGCGTGGAGAAATACAAGTTCGCCTTCTCCGGTGGATGTACGGCCGTCATGGCACCTGACCTGTATCCATTTCTGCAGTCGAATCAGCTGCGTGGCATGATCGGCGGACTCGCCGGTGCCGCAGAATACGAGAAACTCGTGGAAATCCCCGGCTCAGCGACGGCCGGTATGCGGGCGCAATCGATCTCGCACCTCATCATCGTCGCCTTTATCCTCATCGGCAATGCCGCCTATTTCGCCTCGCGACGCAGGGGGGCAGCATGAGGGCCCATTTGACAACCAGATCATGCGAGGCGGCTGAACAGGCCCTAATGATGGCGCAGCTGACGACTGTGAGGCAGACACAATGACACGCGATTCTATGTTGTTTCTCGGCTTCATCGGCATCTTCGTCGTCCTGAATGCGATTCTGCTCGTGGGCGGCTACCTCGACATGAGTTGGACCAGCCTTGGCGTCATCACAGCGGCAGGTTTGACCGTCAGTCTCTATAGCTTCCTCTATCGCGACAATCCACTGTTCAAACTCGCCGAGCATATCTTCGTCGGTGTCGCCGCGGCGTACATCTTCGGTATCTATTGGTATCAGAGCCTCTATGGGGAGGTGGTGGTCCGCATCTTCGGCATCGGCGATGACCCTGCCACGATGACACAGCGCCTCCTGCTGTTGGTGCCGTCCGTGCTCGGCCTGCTGATCCTGACCCGGATGTCGGTGAAGATCGGCTGGTTGAGTCGCATCAGTTTCGCCTTCGTCGTCGGCGTAGGAGCAGGCTTTACGATTCCGCGATACATCTCCGCCTTCCTCCTGTCGCAGATCGAAGCGACCATCCGCCCCATTACGATGGATGTAGATGGCCTCAATCTCCTGCTGATCCTAATCGGCGTGGTGAGCGTCCTCGTCTACTTCTTTTTCTCCGTCGAGCATCGCGGCGTGGTGGGTGGCATCTCGAAGGTGGGGATCTGGTTTCTGATGATCTCCTTCGGCGCGTCCTTCGGCTACACGATCATGGCACGCCTGTCCTTGCTGATCGGCCGGATCCGCTTCCTGCTCGACGACTGGTTACACGTGATGTAGGACGGCAACAGCCGAAACGCGCCCATGCTTACGCCCGCTTCCTCAACGGTGGAGGGGTCTGCATCCTTGTCTGACCCGAATGTGTGCAGGGGTGCAGTCACGGTTGGCACCGAGGATGGTAAGCCCGTGCAATTGGCCTACACCTGTTATGGCCAGGTGGAGGCACCGGTTCATCTGCTGCTGATTCATGGCCTGTTCGACGATCAGCGTACGTGGCAGTATCTTCTGCCCCATCTTCGTCACGACGATCGATACATGGTCACCGTCGATTTGCTCGGGGCAGGGCTCAGCAGCACGCCGCACCTGGCGACAACTCCTGCGACACATCGCTACGATGCAGATCTGCATGTCAAACAGTTGCGGCAGCTGATCGCCGAGTTGTCGCTGCGGAATCTCGTGTTGATGGGTAGTTCACTCGGAGGGGGTCTGGCGCTGCGTATGCTGTGCACCCCCTGGCCCGATCGACCGGCGATGGTGGGGCTGATCCTTGAAGATGCCGCCGCGTATCCTCAACAGATCCCAAGCCTGCTCAGAGTGTTCCAGGGCCGTCTGGGGTCCCTGATCACCGCCCCGTGGTCTCGTCGAGTGCTTCTCTCCCTCGGGATCGCGCAGTGGGTCATCAAGCGATCGATTCGAAGAGCCTTCGCTGACCAAGACGCCATTCCGCCGGGATTGTGGGAACGATACCTGAGTCTGCTGACATCTTCGCAGCGCATCCGAGCGGCCCAGGAAACCGCACGCAACATGGTGCCCTCCAACATGGACTGGATCGTCGATGCCTATTCGAGTGTTGCCTGGCCAACCCTCGTGTGCTGGGGAAGGCAGGACCGCGTGATCTCACCGCTGTATGCACAACGTCTTGCTGAGGATCTTCCCCAGTCCAGACTGCATTTGATCGATGACTGTGGCCACGCACCGCACCTTGAGAAGCCCCGCCAGTTGGCACAGACCATTGGTGAATGGCTCTGCGAAGTAGGAGGAGAGACTCGATGACGATCCAGGCACGTCAGTTTGTCGAACAGATCACCACATCCGAGCAGACGATGCGGATCGATGTGGGCGGGAGGATCGATGGTGAGATGACACGAGATCCGGTGGGCTACGGCTACTATGGCCAGAGCTGGGAGAATATGGTCGGTCTCAGCCTCGAGAATGTGGGTGACGAGGAGGTCCTCGATGCCTGGGTCCGAGTCGAGGGCCGGCCTGTGATGCGCAACATGGAAACCATCCTCGACTCCATACTGGCCGCCGGGATGGATGACGCATCCAAGGCGCGAGCGATCTGGGATTTTGCGCGACATTATCGATATCACAGCACCACAGGCGACGATGAGGTCAAGGACACAGTGAAGATGCTGAATGCCTACGGCTATACCCTGTGCTGGGATGAGGCCTTTACCGTGTCCAATCTGTGGCAGGCAGCAGGGCTCAAGGTGAGACGTGGGCTGCCACACGGTCACTGCACATCAGAGGTTTTCTACGACGGCGACTATCATCTGCTCGACAGTGATGAGCATCTGCAGGTTCTGGATCGCGACAATCTGACCATCGCCTCCGAGGGGCAAATCAGTGCCGATCATGACCTGATGAAACGTTCCCATGCCTACGGAATCGGCGCCGCCGAGAATCGCGAAACCACTGAGTCGGCAGCCTCCCTGTTCTGCTTCGATGGACCTCGGTCCGGAACACGCGAACCTGTTGGCGATCACAGAATGGAGATCAACCTTCGGCCCGGTGAACGCCTCGAATGGGGTTGGTCCGAGAGGGGGAAATACCACGGATTTGGCTCGCCTCCTCCCCGGTTCGCCAACGGTCTTCTGCGCTGGTCGGTGCCGTTGGCCCAGACGCGATGGGCACTCTCGAGTACGCATGTCAGCGGAACGACGGAAGGGCTCGTGGCTGAAGGCCAGGGCGAGGTCGCGTATGAGATCCGATCGCCCTATGTGCTTGTGGGAGGCCAGCTGCTTTCGCAGGTGGAGGGCGACGGCGTGTGGTCCATGCAGAAGGATGGCGAGGATGAATGGCAAACGCTGAGCGGAGATGGCGAAATCAACCTGGATGATCTGCTGCCACCGGCCTCTGTGGCATGTTATCGCTTCCGTCTGCGACTGCAGGGCACCGATTGGACACTTCGTTCACTGACGATCGAGAATGATCTGCAGATGGCTCCCCTGGCACTGCCTGCCCTTTGCGTCGGCACAAACCAGGTCCACTACAGCGACGGCAGCGATGCTCGGCAGGTGCGACTGACCTATCGCTGGCAGGAACGCGATGACTGGAAAGTGCCCTCGAAGGTCGACGGCCTGACGCCAGATGCGGGACAGCCACAGGCGGCCAGTCGTGTGCGCCTGACTTGGGCACCGGGAGAGGGGGCTCAGGACTATCACTTTCGTCTCGGTCTTGATACCGGGGCCGAACACGCCCTGTCTCCCGTTTTTGACAAGATCGTGTCGAAGACCGCTTCCGCGGGGGAGTGTTTCTGGGTCGCCCCAGAGGAGGGACTGCTGAATCCGGAGACGGACTACTACTGGAAGGTCCGTGGGCGCAGCCCCGAAGGTGTGTGGGGGCCGTGGAGTGAACCAGCCCACTTTCGTGTCGCGGCCCCGGGGCTGCCGGTGGCCGCATCGCTGGCGATGGATGGGGAGCGCCGCATCGGCGTGTTGCAGTGGCACCCGAATGCTCAGGGGACACCTCCTGTCGCCTATGAGATTCATGGAAGTGACGAGCGGGGGTTCAGCGCTCGCCGCGAATCCTATGAGATGCTCGTGAGCAACGAGGCAGAGCCGCACCGTCAGACCGAGCCGTCGAATTTGCTCGCCGTGATCGACGCCGGCCCGAACCCTCAGTTCCAAGTCATCGGTCCCACCATAGATGAGGCGCTGGCCAGGCCGTACTATCGGATCGTGGCGGTCGATGAGGCGGGGGTACGCAGTGGCCCCACAAGCATGATAGAAGCGCCTCGGCCCTTCATCACCACCACCCTGCCGCCACAGATCGCGGCTGGTGAAACCACGACCGTGCAGGTGAGTTGCCTGCGTTCACGAGGTGATCTGCGTGCGCAGAGCGAAGGCCCGCGCAGGTATTTCCAGGCCTTCCGCGATGGCGATCAGGTCGAGTTCCTGCTGGACGAGGGCCCCAACTGGATCAGCCTCGATGCGGTGACCGGCTGCCTGTCGTTGTCCCCGCCCGCCAAGGGTGCGTTGGGAAACCGCACAGTGACTCTGCGGGTCCACAATGGACGGGGCGGTGTCGACGTCGTCGGTTGGGATGTGCAGGTCCATCCACCGCTGGTTTCGGTCTGATCTGGATGAACGCGAACGCAGACCTCGAGCGGGGGCATAACATTGGCACAACGGGGCGTCAGTTTCGGCTGTTTTCGGGCTCCTTGTTTGTCATCTTCGGCTTGGGGATGACGCTTCTGCTGGCCGTGATGGCAGTTCCTCTGGCCATGCGGGCCGTCGTGTTCTTTCCCATGTGGGTGGGAATTCTCTGTCTGCTGCAGGCTCAGACAGGTGTGTGTGTCTTTCTGTCGGCAAAAGGTGCTTGCACGGTAGAGGGAGGCACAGCGACCATTGAGGACCCGACGCTTCGCCAGGCCATTGAGAAACGCGCCGCCCGTGTCCATTTGTTGGCGTTGGCGGCGGCCGCTGGAGTCACACTCATTCTGATGCTCGCGTCTCTCTTCATTCCCTGGCAGTCCTTCTTCGTAGCCCCTTAGCCGGTATCTACGTGGCCGACAAGTCCAAGCTACTCATCAATAGCCTGAAGAAGATCCCGATCTTCGACGCTCTTCCACCCAACAGTGTGAAGTTGCTCGTCTCCCTGTGTGAGCCGCGTTCACTCGAAGAAGGCGAAGAGCTTTGCACCAGCGGGACACCGAGTGATGAGATGTATATCCTGCTGGCGGGTGAACTGTCAGTCACGAATGAAGGGGGAATGCTCGTCGCCACACTAACGCCGGTCACGACGGTGGGCGAGATGGGGGTAATCACCGGACAACCTCGTTCGGCGACGGTGACCGCGGTGCGCGCCTGCCGGGTTCTGGTTTTGAAGCGAGATCGTTTTGACACGGCAATCCAGAATGATGCCGCCCTGAGTTCGCGCGTGATGCGAAACTTTATCGAGATCCTCGCTCGGCGTGTGGCTGATGACAATGTCCGCTTGCGCGAGTTTGTGCAGGATGTGAGTGCCTATCGCTCGACGGCTGCAGGAATGGAGTCTCGACTAAAGCTGCATGAACAGCGCACGGAGCTGGCGCTAGATCTGGTCGTGGCGTCCGGCGGTGAACGTGACCAGGCAACGCATCAGATGGACGAGCAGATTCTGGCCCAAGCTCCGCGAGTGCTGGTCGTCGATGACGAGCCGGACTTTCGCGATCTCGTGCGTCGCACCCTCTCCTATTGTGCCGTGCGCGAAGCGGCCGATGGCCAGCAGGCCCTGACGGCTCTCGAGCAGGAGATAGTTCAGGTCGTGGTGACCGACATCCGCATGCCGGTCATGGATGGCATGGAGTTGGCGAAGAATCTGCTCAGGCTTTATCCGGCGCTGTCGATTGTCGGTGTCTCTGGTTTCGTCGGCCCCGACGAGGTTGAGGAGGCCACCTTCGGTGGATTCATGAGCAAACCCATCGCCGTCACCGACTTCCGCGCTCTCATTGAAGTTGCCCTAGACAATTCATCCTGAGCCAGTCGAGCACCGTCGAGTCTCAAGGATAGAGAAGTCTGCTGCACCTTCCTCTGTCGGCATCAGTCCTCGACGCGGGGCAACGTCAACACCTGCAGTCCCCCACCCTCATCCACCGATTCAATCTTCAGGTCCCCACCGTGGGCACGGGCAAGGTGACGGCCGATGGTCAGCCCGATTCCGGCGGGTTGATCGCTTTCCTTCGTCGTATATCCGAGATCGAACACACGCTCTTGCAGCTGTTCGGGCACGCCCTCCCCATCGTCTTCGATCTCGATCCTGACCACTCCATCCCCGGCAGCTGTGCTCGCCTGAATCGATCCACCCTCTTCTGGCGATAAAGCCTCACGTGCGTTCTGCACCATCGCGATCACGACCTGCTGGATCTGGCCCGGTGGGACGTTGATCTGCCCCACGTCCGTCGCCAGATTGGACATCAACAGCAGCCCATCCATCTCGCATCGGTAGCGGCATAGCTCGACCGCTTCGGCCACCAGATCGTTGACGGGAATCACTTTGGCAGGTGATCGAAGCTGTCTGGAAAAATGGAGGAGCCGCCGAGCCGAAGCCATGGCGGTGCCGGACCAGTTGTGAGCCGTTCGCGCGTCCTGCAGAAGACTTTCGTCGCTCTTCGCATCGCTCTCCTGCAATCGTTCCAGCAGGAGCTCTACGTTGCCATTTACCACGCTCAGGGCATTGTTGAGATCGTGCGCAACCGCACCGACGATCTCTCCGGTAAGATCAAGTCGCTGTCTGTGACACAGCGCTTCGAAGAGGAGTGTCTGGGTTTTCAGATCCATAGAATCGTCGCTCCACCACGAGGGGAGGTGCTACGATACGACGACACCCGGGCGGAAGCCAGCCAACGGCCGCGAACCGGCCAGCCGTCGTGAACCTTTCCGCCCCATCGGGCGTATACAAGGTCAGACCCTCACCAGCAGAGCCGGATTGCGAATCCTCCTTCTGTTGTGCCTGTCCCCCCTGCTAGCCGTCGCCGACCCAACGGTCACCCCGACGCACATAGAATTGGCTCGTCGTGTCGGTTTCCTCGACACCGACTGGTATCAGCAACAGGCGGCGGCCTGGGCAGCTCATGTGCAAGACCACCCCGATGATGCACAGGCGTGGCGTTCTCTGCTGCTGGCTGCCGAATACGGCCGACACCTGTCGATTGACGAACTTGATGATCTCCTGCGACGCATGGAGACAGAGGTTCCCGACAGTTGGCAGTTACCCTACCTGCGCGCTCGACGCATCGGAATCGGTGATCTCGACACACACCTCAGCCTGCTTCAGCAGGCCGCTCAACGGTGCCAGGCCGATTGTGGAGAGTTCGACGAGGGTATTGCCCTGACTCAGGAGTTGCGCAGCGATCTGGCGCCAAGTCTCCTCGACTAAAACTACAATCTGCTCGCAACGGTCGCACACAAAGGAGTACTGGTCACCAATGGCGACAACGACACCATGCCCTCCTGGCTTTTACAGAGAGTTCAGGGTGTACGCCCAGATGTGACGATCATCAATCTCGCCCTAGCCCACGCCAGTGAGACGTGGCTGAGAGAGCAGTTCGCCCGCCTCAAGATCGACGTGGACGTGGCGGGTTTTCCACGTGAACGACCTGCATTCCTCTCGGCGTTGACGCGGGCCCTTGTCGGTGAGGCTCGACCCGTCTATGTGGCGCTCACGGTGCCGGCCAGACACCGGTCATCGATCGAACGAGACCTGAAACTGTGTGGCCTTGCTGCCCGCCTCGATCCAGCCGGCGCCTTCGACGCCGACAGCGCTCTTGTCGAAAGCTTCTCTCGATATCGGCTCGACTCTCTGCGACACGGGTGGTATGGCGAGTTTTACGTTTCCTTCCGACCCGTTGTCCGAAGACTGAACACGAACTACGCCTACGGGCTGCTGGCCCTTGCCGCCATCGACCCGCAGCACCCCAAGTGGAGCCGGCTGGCGCGCCATCTGGCCGCCACCAGCGATGACCGGCACTTTGCCGACCATGTTACAGCGCAACTGGAGAGCCTACGCTGAGCGAGCAAGCTGGGGTCCCACGGACAAAGCGCTGGTCGATCGCCTTCGCAGAGGTGACACGGGTGCCTTTGATGTCCTCTACGACCGGCATCACCCGCGGCTCTACGGATGCTTGCGGCGCATGATCGGCGACCCAGAGCGAGCCCGTGACCTGGTGCACGACGTGTTTCTTCGGTTGATCGAAAAAAGTGAAACCATCGATACACGCCGCCCCTTCTATCGATGGCTGTACTCGGTTGCTCACAATCTGTCATGCAGCGAGTTGCGGCACGGACAGGTTCGCCGAAGAACGGGCGACACCGTGGAACTCGAACTGCGCCATCAGGTCAGTCAGACCCAGCCCCAGGCCCCCCGATCAGGGCCTCGACGACGAACGATTCCGTCGGGCGTTGGATGGGGCTCTGGCCGAACTCGACCCGGAACGACGCAGCACGTTTCTGCTGCGTCACGCACAGAATCTGCCGCTTGCTGAAATCAGCGAAGCCCTCGGATGTCCTGTGGGCACGGTCAAATCCCGCTTGTTCCATGTTACACGAACGCTCGCCACCCGACTGAATTCATTCGACCCCAGAGAGCTCGACATGCCAGACCGGCAACCGCCTTCCTCCGACCAGACAGGACAGACCCCTCATGGGTGAATCCAGAGACCATCAGCAGAACTGCGAGCGGCTCCGATCACTGCTCGCCGCTACAGCCGATCACCTTCCGTGGCCAGAGAAAGACCGAGTGCTTGCCGAGTCTCACTTGGCCTCGTGCGATTCATGTCAGCGTGAGCGTCGGCTTCTGACGAGGGTGGAGGCTCATCTGTCGACACCACCGACGATGGGCAATGCCCACGAATTGCAGACGCGCCTGCGTGCGGCCGTTCGTCGACGTTAGCGGTCGACCCTCGTCGACCGGGTGACCGAGTGGCTTCGGCTGCCCGTCCCCGCATATGGGATCGCAGTGCTGGCCCTTCTTGTGGCCGGTGTGTCCAGCATCCCCGGTGAAAGCGCCCCCGAGTCGCGTGCCCTCGGGACCGTCACGAGCCTGGCGAATACGAATGCCCGCGTTCCTGTACTGACCCGCGCGGACAGTGACAATGTGTTGGCGAATTTTCGCCTCGTCGATCGAATTCGACGGGTCGACCTGTCTGACACTGCGGGGAGACTGCTGCCCCATCGCCGGATCGACGGCTGACTTCCGTCCGCACAGAGCCATGGGCAAACCCAGAATCAGTCGCGAAAACGAAGGGTTCGCTGCGTCAGACTGTCGTCGGCCAGTTCGCTCTGGATATCTCGGACGTTGTCGGCGAGAGCTCCGTGCCAGCGCAGGTCGGCCAGCGACTCAGGCAGAGGTACATCCACCCTCTTGACGGAGAGATTCCGATAGAGGATGGCCTCCTGGCGACGTTCCCGGAAGACCCGCTGCAAGCGCTCTTTCCCCCGCACTTCTAGGTCCCACGGCGTCTCGTCGATGGGGATTCGTTCCATCGCGCCATACCGGCAGATCACCGCCGCCGCCGCCTTGGGGCCGAAACCGGGGAGTCCGTCAGACTTGTCACCCACCAGGGCCAGATACTCAGGAATCCGTTCGGGTGTGACGCCGAACCGGTCCGCCACACCGAATTCATCGAGAATCTGCCGCTTGATGCGATTCAGCACGACGATCCGCTCACCGCGAACACATTGCGCAAAGTCGTTGTCGCTGGAGCAGATGACGATCTGATCCAGTTCGACTTCATCGGCGAATCGATGTGCGGCCGTGGCCAGCGCATCATCAGCCTGAAACTGGGTCGACATGGGCCAGAGGGTGATTCCCAGGGCCCGACACACATCGAGGGCCAAATCGAATTGGGCATGAATCCGAGCCGTGTCGTCCTGTTCGCGCGCGGCCAGACTGGTCGCGGCGTCGAAGGCGATCGCGACGTGAGTGAACTCGTCATCCCGCAACAGAGATGTGAGTGTGTGGAACAGGGCCCGCACAGCCCCACCTCCCGGCCATCGGGTCGTCGCGCCTGTGGTACACCGTAGTAGCAGCGGAACAGCTCGAAGCTGCCATCGACCAGATAGAGGCGCATCAGGCGACGGGCGTGGAAAGCAACCAGAGTAGAAGGATGGCGCGCACCGACCAGCACACGGTCCGAACCCAGTTGCCGGCCACGAGCCGTGGCACTTCAGACGCACCATCAGATTCCTTCAGGCGGTGATGCAGGGGAACCTGGAGGATGAGGGTGGAAAGCCAGGTCACGAGCAACAGGCCGGCATTGATCCGCAGACCGAGAACCATCGTATCGGACGCCGACCACGCCAGCCAGAGACCGCTGAACAGCTCCAGAATCATCACTGGCGCCACGACGGGGGTCGTGCGTCGCGTGTGTTCGTGCGCATAGTCGGAGAAACGTCCACCCACGAACTCGAAAAGCGGGTAATGGACGATCTGGACAAACCAGATCACGCCGGTCATGAACAGGGCCGCAGCACAGTGCAGAAGGAAGATCACGAGAAGATGGCACCCATGGGGCTGCACTTCCCTTCCCCGGGGCGGATCAGGGTTGGAGGAGGAAGATCCGGCGCAGCGGCTCGTTTAGCAGCAGAGGTGCCGGTCCAACGACGGCGATCCATGCCCAGGCACGACGCAACAGTGGGTGGCGACGTAGCGCCCGATCACCCCACCACCCTAGCGGCTGAAGCAGGAAATACAGCAGCATCGAACCGAAGGGGACGCTGAAGCCGGCGAGATAGACGGGCAGATGAAACACGAGTTCGTGCCAGAGGCCCGACGCCAGAAAGGCGCAGAACAACGCCACATAAGGATGGTGACGCAGAGGCCGGAAAAACTGACTGCGCAGCCAACCGCCGATCCAACGATTCCATCTGCGTCCCCAGAATTCGGCAACGCTACCCGACACGAGGGGATTGTTGTGCACAGGTCGCAGTGGCAGCCCACCCAGTGCAAAGGGCAGAGCAAGGATGGCACCCATCGCCTCGGTGACGATGTAGAACGGCAAGACCGCGGCAAAGGGGAACAACCACTCGTCCATCAGCCCCTGCGATGCCACATGGCGGAAGCCGACGATGGTGAGACCTGCCAGTGGCACACTCCAGCCGATCCTCAGGAGGGCGGCAACAATCGCCTCGCGGCGGCCGATCACATCACGCCACGCGTCCAGTGCGTAGGATGGCGAAAGGAGGACGAAGATCCGCGGAAAACCGACATGTGTACGGCTCTGCAGGACAGTGAGAGCCTTGGCCACGGCACCGGCACCGGCATACCACAATAGGAAGTCCGTCGATAGCGCCAGATTCGTCATCATCGGGTCATCCTGCCCGCTGAGCACGCAGAACCCTCACGACAAAGGAGGGTTTTCTGGTTGCGGCTCATTCGGGGCATGGAGACGTCTACTATGTCTGCGACATCGATCGTCATGTTGTGGCAAGAACTTCAGGTCACGAAGTGTAGCTCGCGTCAGGGCCTGACCCGGCACGCCCGGCCGTGAATGTCGCGTTCCAGGTGGACATGCGCAACGACAGCCCCTAAACAGGCCCGATTCTCAGATGAGCAAATCGCGGAGCGCCGTGTCCAGATCGTCGTGTTCGAAGGCGTAACCACTGGCCTTCAGACGCGTGGGTTCCACACGGGTAGAGGCGAGAAGCAGCTCCCTGCCCATCTCGCCCAGCAAGAGGCTGACAGCCCAGGACGGTAGCGGCAACACTGTTGGTCGACGAAGAACACGACCCAGGGAGGCTGCGAACTGACGCTGTGAGACCGGCGTCGGCGCCACGACATTGATCGCACCGGACAGACCGTCGTCGTTGAGGACGTGATCGATCGACCTCACCACGTCGCGCAGCGTGACCCAACTCAGATACTGATCTCCTGACCCGATCGGTCCGCCCAGACCGAACTTGAAGGGAGGCAGCATCAACGCCAGGGGCCCGCCTGACGAACTCAGGACCACGCCCAAGCGCAGATGTACGACGCGAATGCCGGCATCCCGTGCCGGTTGCGCGGCCGCTTCCCATTCTTGCGCGACATCGGCCAGAAACCCGGTTCCAGCTGCGCTCTCCTCGTTGACCACATCCGCACCACGGTCACCGTAGTATCCGATGGCCGAGGCACACACGAGTGTCCGCGGGCGCTCTTGTGCGGCTGCCAGACGATTCGCCAGCAGCGCCGTCCCTTGCACACGGCTGGCTCGAATGCGCTCCTTGCGGGCTCGAGTCCAGCGGCCGCTGGCGATACTCTCCCCCGCCAGGTGGAGGACCCCATCGAAACCATCAACCGACTCCGTAGGAAGATCTCCCATCGTCGGATTCCACTGAACCGCCTGTACGCCCTGGACGTGAGATCGCCTCGATAGGTGCACGACCTCCACACGACGTGTGGACCACAGATCCGTCAGCGCGGTGCCGATCAGCCCACTTCCACCGCACAGGAGGAATCGACCCGTCATCAGCCTGGCAACCCGTTTAGGATCTCGGCCAGGGCGTCGATCAGGATCTCATGATCTTCGGCGTGACCGATGGTGACGCGAATGCACCGATCACCGGGCGGCTTGGACGGCATGCGAACGAAAATATCTCGTTCCAGAAGCTGCTGCAGGATCTGCCGCGCACGCTCCCCATCCCCGACATCGATGTTGACGAAATTCGTCGCCGAAGGTAGACAGAACAGACCCAGCCTTTCTGCCAGAGCAGACAGTTGCTGGCGACCGACAGTCACTGACTCGACGACTCGATGAACGAACCCCGCATCCGAAAGGGACGCCAGGGCACCAGCCTGGGCGATGCGATTCACGCCAAACTGGTTCCGAACCCGCCCGAGGATCTCCACGATGGAAGGGTCTGCCAGCAGATACCCGACGCGGGCACCCGCCATCCCATGAGCCTTCGAGAAGGTCCGCGTGCGTACGAGGTTCGGGCGCAGAGGCAGCACAGGAACGATGGCTTCGGTGGGTGCGAAATCGGCATAGGCCTCATCGAGGATGACGATACAGTCCTCCCCGACGGCGTCGACAAAATGCTCGATCTGCCGCGCCGCACACCAACTTCCCATGGGATTGTCTGGATTGGCCATGTAGACCAGACGCGCCTGTTCGGTTCGAGCCCGAGCAGCCAGTGCCGCCAGATCGACGTGGTCATTTTGATAGTCGACACCCACCAGTCGGGCTCCATGTCCCACCACATGGTAGGCGAAGGTCGGGTAGGAGCCGTCGGACATGACCACAGGCTCACCCGCGTCGGCGAAGACACGTACGAGCAGGCCAAGGAGTTCGTCGATTCCGGCGCCCACTTGAACATGGGTTTGCGGAACACCGTGGGCCTGCGCCAACGCTTCGGTCAGGTCATAGGCCTCGGGGTCATTGTACATCCAGGCCTTTGCGGCGGCGACGGACATGGCCTCTGCAGCGACGGGCGATATGCCGAAGACACTCTCATTGGCGCCCAATCGGACACGCAGAGCACGGCCCTGCCGGCGTTCGAAGGTTTCGGGTCCCACGAAGGGAACCATCTCGGGGAGATTTCGAACGACGGAGGTCAGGGGTAGACGGGTGCCCATCAGGGTGTCACTTGTGAGAAAGAGAGAATAGGTTGTCCGCGTAGGGGGACAATCGATGAGTAACACCAGCGACGGCCATGACCGGCATCGCCCAGACAGCCTAACGGACGGCTTGACCGATGGCGGAATGGATCGCGGCCAGAATCCGGGTCAGGGCCCCGGAGGAAAAGAAGCCGAGGCCCCTTCCCACCGTCAAGCGGAGGCAGACCGCGAGGCCTTTGGTGTGCGCCTGCCACGGCCGGGCGATCCTGCGTTGCGGTCACTGAAGGGACAGCCCATCACTATCAGGGTCACCGTCCCTGGAACGCCAGTTGGCTGCTTATCTCGTATCTCGAGACGATGCAGCTAGATGGGTGCCGAATCATCGACGTGGGCTGCGGTTGCGGGCTCGCCTCTATCTACTGTGCAAGATAAGGGCGCCCGGGTGACGGCCGTCGACATCGATCTTCTTGTGTTCCCTTTTGTGGAGATGCTGAGCGATCTCAACCAGGTCGAGGTGAATCCGGTGACAGCGGGTTTTGCCCAAGTGGGAGAGGAACTACTGACGGATGTCGACCTGCTGATCGGCGCCGACATCTGTTTTCGCCCCCCCATGGTGCGTGGCGGATCTCGGCGCTCAAGAGGGTATCTGGCAGACCGTTGAGCCCCTCTTGAAGTGGTCGGGAGAACGGCCAACCGTCCAGGGCCGGCTCCTGCGAATCGGCGAGGCCCAAGCCGGCACCGCCCCAAGGTGACGTCCAGGGAGAGATCTCCATCTGCCCAGTTGACGTCGGACCGAGACGACAACGTCACAGACGAGGCTTGGCTGTCCCTTGAACCACCGATGATCACCGTCGTTATGACAGGTTTTCGGGGCTATCTCTCCTGAACCGGGACGACCCGCCCTGCCTGAAACTCGGACATGGATCGGCATCCTCTTTGTTCCCCTTGGGTTAGGTCGGAGCGGGCCTGCACCGCGCAGACCCGCTCCGACAGCGGCCGAGACCTCGGAAGGAGGCGAGCATCATGAAACGAGTTCACCACCTCATCGAGCACGAACTCACCTTCGGTGTCTTCATTCTCGTTCTGGATAGGCGCGATGGTCTTTACCATGGCCTCTCACCTGGTGATTCGCGCCATGAGCTGAACCTGGATCAGGTGCGGCATGGGTTTTGAAGTTCGAGCGGCCACCACCGGTGGCCGCTGCGGGTTCTGGAACGCTGCGAACACCGGTCTCTGATCGGGACTGGACGAATGCGGCCGCAGAGCTTTCCATCTGCAGGTCAGAACAGAGGCGGTCCACACATTTGGGTTCGGGATCGCCGCATTTTGAGACAGGGAGAAGGATCGTGCGCAGGATAGACTGCCATATGCATGTGCGGGGGGCGGACGTCAATTGGGGATGGGATCACAATGATCGCATCATCGAAGCGGCAGACGCCCTGGGGATCGATCAGTTGGCCGTGTCGATCCCAGTGATGCGCGGCATGCCTGAGTATGCGACCATCCGTCGCTGCAACGATGACGTCATCGCGGCGATGAAGCAGTATCCAGACCGACTGCTCGGTTATTGCTACATCGTACCCGGCCACTCCGAATCACAGGATGAGATCAGTCGGTGTTTCGATGCGGGAATGATCGGCATCAAACTCTACAATCAGTACAAGATCTGCGACCCAGTCGTGTATCCGGTGCTGGAACGGGCCATCGAGGAGGCTGTTCCGGTCCTCGAACACGCGGGACGGCCCACGACCCGCGATTTCCATGACCAGCAGCCCAACATCTCCGATGCGTCTCACTTCGTTGAGGCGGCGACTCGTTATCCCGAATGCATGCTCATCGAAGCCCACATCGGCGGTGGTGGCGACTGGGAGTGGTCGATCAAGCAATTGCGCAAAGCTCCCAGTGTATATCTCGACACGTCCGGATCTATCATCGACGACGGCATGGTGGAAATGTGCGTCCGGGAATTGGGCGCCGATCGGATCCTGTTCGCCACCGACATGACCATGGAAGGGGGTGTCGGCAAGATTCTGGGGGCCGAGCTGACACAGGCCCAGCGGGAGAAGATCTTCTGGCGGAACTTCCAATCCATGCTCGATCGACGGAAAGGAGCGTCCTCATGACGGCTCCCTTGCTGGATATCAACACATGGGTTGGCGCCTGGCCCTTCCGGCAGCTGCGCGATGGCTCGGTCAGTGGCCTGCTCAAACGCATGGACAAACATGGCATTGAGCGCGCCGTCGTCGGTTCCCTGACGGGGGTTCTGTACCGCAATGTCCAACCTGCCAATGATGAGCTGGCCAAGCAGACTCGACGGCATACAGATCGACTCGTGCCCTTTGCGCTGATGAACCCCCTCGACCCCAGCTGGGACGACGATCTGAAGCGTTGCCAGGATCTGGGATTCAAAGGATTGCGCCTGGTGCCACAGTATCACGAGTACAAGCTGACCGATCCGGCAGCCCTCGACTTGATCGACGAGGGTGCAGACCTGGGCTGGTGCGTACAGGTGCCCCAGCGAATCGAAGATCGACGAACACGACACCCTTGGGACGTGGCCCGAGACATTGCACCGGCGGAGTTTGTCGAAGCGATAAAAAGTCGACCCAAGGTCGGCTGGATGCTCCTCAACGCCCTCGGGCTCAATGGCAGCCGGTTTCCTGCCAAGGCCCGCTATGTGGTGGACATCTCAAGAATGACGAGCGTCCTGCAGCGCAACATGCAGAGCTTCCTCGACGATGCTGGGCCGGACCGCCTGGCTTTTGGAACGGGAATGAACTGGAGTATGCCAGAGCCAACGCTGCTCAAACTCGAATTGCTCGACCGTCCCAAGAAAGTCAAAGACGGCATCGCCTGGCGGAACGCGGCCACGCTCCTCAAGCTGCCCTGACACCGCCTCGGAGACGAACGATTGACCTTCGAACCTCAATGGAAGCAGGACTTCGACCGTGATGGCTTCGTCGTATTGCGTCAATACGTCGATGCGGACGAAGCGGCAAATGTGGATTCTCAGATTGATCGATTCATCCGCGATGTCTTGCCCACGGCACCGGCCACGACGGCGTTTTATGAAGATCCGGATGATCCATCTTCGATCATGCGCCTGCAGAATATACTTGAGCACGATGAATGGTTTCACGAGTTCTACTACAGTGAATCGATGGCAGGTCTTGCCCGCCATCTGTTGGGCGACGAGGTCGTGGGCAAGAATCTCCAATGGTTCAACAAACCAGCCGGAGTGGGCGGCCCGACCCCCCCCATCAGGATGGCTTCTACTTCATGCTCGAGCCCAATGAAGCCATCACCCTCTGGCTGGCCCTGGATCATATCGACGAGGAGAATGGCTGCGTGCGCTACGTTCGAGGCACACACCACGACGGAATGCGTCCACATCAACGTTCGAATGTGATCGGTTTTTCACAAGGAATCACCGACTATGGGGACGCCGACACGGCGCGGGAAGAGCCCGTACATGCCAAACCCGGAGATCTGTTTGCCCATCACTCGATGACGATGCATCGCGCCGACCCCAATCCGTCTCGCCGGCGACGGGCAGCACTCGGTTTTGTGTATTTCGCCGCCTCCGCAAATGAAGACATGGATCGGTCAGAGGCGTATCGGCAGAAACTTTATGAGCAGTGGGAGAAGGAAGGTCGACTATGAGTGCTTCATATGCGATTCAACGAACACCGGCGGCCCTTGGGTCGCCCGATCTGGCAGATGACACACTGTGGGCTGCTGCCGAGGTGGCTCCCGTGACCCACTTCACATGGGAGGACTCCGGCCACCGCCCCGATGTACGCGGCCACCTTCTCTACGACGAGAAATGGCTTGCGGTGCGCTTCGACGTAAAGGATCGGTACGTGCGGGCCGTGGCTGAAAAATTCAACGACTCGGTTTGCAGTGACAGTTGTGTTGAATTCTTCGTCGCTCCCAGCGAAGACCCAGCGGAGAATGCGTATTTCAACTTCGAGGTGAACTGCGGGGGTACGATGCTCCTGCACGCATGTCCATCCACTTCTCAGGCTCTTGCGGGGGCCAACTCCGTGCACGTGAGCGAGGAAGATGGTGAGTTGATCCGCATGGCGGCCACGCTGCCAAAGATCGTCGAGCCCGAGCTGACCGACCCCACGGATTGGTCCGTCGAATACCACGTTCCATGGAGCTTGTTTGAGAAGTACTTCGACGTCGCGCCGCCCGAACCGGGACTGATCTGGCGGGGAAACTTCTACAAATGTGGTGATCGGACCTCTCATCCTCATTGGGGCTCCTGGTCGCCCGTCGACACACCACGACCGAGTTTCCACCAGCCGGACTTCTACCAACCGTTGCGGTTCGCTTAAAGGAGCACTATGCAATACACCATTGCCCGAGCCCCCTTGCCCCTCGGTCACCCGGATACCGACTGGGACGGCCCGCAGTGGGCGGGTATCGAAACCCTCGACATCGCCGAATATCGCTGGGAGGACTCTGGCCATCATCCGCGAACCCAGGTGCGCATCGCCTACGATGATGGGTTTCTTGGCGCCATCTTCCGCGTCGAGGACTGCTGGGTTCGAGCCGTGGCCGAGTCCTTTGGAGATCCGGTCAGCGCTGACAGCTGTGTCGAGTTCTTTGTTTCCCCGTATGCCATGGGGCAGACGGACGCCTACTTCAATTTCGAACTCAACTGTGGAGGGGTTCTGCTGCTGCGACGGTGTTCTTCCACGACGGAGCGCGCTTGGGGTCGCCCGAGCCCGATGCTGGCCGCCGCAGATGGGGCACTCGTGCGAATCGCGCACACCATGCCGCCGCGCGTCGACCCGGAGATCACCACACCCACGACCTGGCTAGTCGAGTTACATGCGCCCTTCGAATTGTTCGGCCGGTATTTCGTCGATCTGCCCCGGCCGGAGCCGGGTGTCGAATGGAAAGGGAATCTCTACAAGTGCGCTGCCGCCTCTTCGCACCCGCACTGGGGGACGTGGGCACCGATCGAACTGGAGAATGCCAGCTTCCACGCACCCCAATTCTTCCAGACACTGACGTTCGGCTGACGTAGAACCGCCGACATGCTGGAGTCCGAGGCCAAAGGCTTCACCCTCCGGCACGGACCAGCCCGACGTATCTGGTGCGCCCTACTCGTCCATGGCCTGCGCCCACTCACCCTGTTCCATCAAGGGCACCTGCGTCCCGTCGGCCTGTTGGCCGAACACATCAACCCGATCTCCACCGATCATGAAATCGACGTGCGTCAGGCTGTCATTGACGCCGTGCGCCAATAGCTGTTCCTCGTTCATCTTGTCCGCGTCCGTGACACATTCGTCGTACGCCTTGCCCAGAGCGATGTGGCTGGCTGCGTTTTCATCGAACAAGGTGTTGTAAAACAGGGTCCCCGTCTGCGCGATCGGCGAGGAAGCCGGTACGAGGGCGACCTCGCCCAGTCTTGAAGCACCGTCGTCGGTGTCGATGAGACCCTGCAGTACATCCTGTCCCGCCGCCGCCTTGATCTCGACGACACGACCCGCCTCAAATCGCACACTGAAATCTTCGATCAGATTGCCCCCATAGTTGAGAGGTTTCGACGCGGTGACAACGCCGTCCACCCGATCACGATGGGGCGTGGTGAAGACTTCCTCCGTCGGCACATTTGGTGTAAAGGTGACACCCGATTCGGTGGCCGACTGACCACCGATCCAGCGATGTCCGTCGACCAGACCTACGTGCAGATCGGTTCCGGGGCCTACAAAATTCAGGCCGTGATAGGCGTTGGTCGTCAGACGGGCAGCACGCGAGGCCAGCCCTTGGAGGTGTTCGTGCCAGGCGGCCACCGTATCTGGCGCATCGAGTCTGCACGCACGCCCGATGGCTTGCCACAGCTCCTGCACAGGATCATCAACCTCAGGAAAGATTCGCCGCGCCCACGAATCGATTGGCACCGAGAGTACGCACCAGTTCACCTTGTGACCGGTGATGTAGCTGAGATACTCGCGTGTGTGTTTGGCCTGGGTGCGCTGCACCGTCGTCACCAGGGCCGGATCTTCATCCTTCAGCAGTGCCGGATCAGTTCCCCGCAGGCTGAGAAAGGCATCCCCGCGCTTGGCAGCGGCCAACATGGCCTCGGTGCGCCACGTGGGAAACTCCTCAAAGGAATCGCGCGGTGCGTGGCGAAAACGAGCCAGCGTCAACTCGTCATCCATCCAGTTCACCTCGACGAGAATGGCGCCGCGCTCGTAGGCGGCGGCAGCCACGACTCGCACCAGATCAGCCGCCACGATCGGTGCCGACAGGAACAGTCGCTGCCCCGCTTGCAGATTGAGCCCCACGCTCAGTGCCAGATCCGCGTAAGCGCGCAATCGGTCATCCATTACAGAGATTCTCCTCGGGTGTCGTCATTTCCATTCCAGCCATAGGGTGTGGCCATCCGCTTTGCCGTAACGCTGGCGAAGCCATGAAAGTTGATCCGACGGAAGCGGCGAGCTCAGAATCGCCGCCGTGCTGGCGCGTAGGTGCTGCTGGCGCCCCGTGCCGACGAGCACGACATCGATCGCGCTCTGGGCAGCGGCAAACCGGAAAGCGAAATCCGCCACCGTCCCGCCGTCGATGAGTTTCTCGAGCAGGGCCGGCTCGCTGTCCCCGAAGCGTTGCAGAGCCACGTGCAATGATTCGGTGTCGGTGAAGGCCGCTCGTGCGGCGGACATGCAGAACACGCCCACATCATGCTGTTGAGTGGCGGCAAACGTGTCGCCGTCCGCCACCTGGTCGAGGATGCTGTATTGGACCATGAGTGTGTCGAAATGTCCTGACTTCACAGCGGCTTGCGCCATCTGCTGGCGATGGTCGACACTGGGGTCCTCCGTGATCCCAATGTGGCCGATCTTCCCCTGCTGTTGGAGTCTGTGTGCCACCGGCAGGAGCCGATCCACAACATAGCTCAGTTGATCGGGCAGCACAGCGTGGAACTGGAAGATTTCGATGTGGTCGCGGCCCAGGTCGGCCAGACTCGCCTCTACCTCACGCACCAGATCCAACGGATCGCGATCGCCCCCAGACGTATCGTCCGGTTCGTTGCCGTCGAACCAGTGAACCTTCGTAGCCACCATCATGTGGGGCGCGTCGAGCCGCTTCAAGGCGCGGCCGACGGCGGCTTCGGTTCCATACGCCCGGGCCGTATCGATGTGATTGATGCCCAGATCTCGGGCACGGCCGATCAGCGCCTCGACGGAGGCCTCGTCGGCGCCCTGGGAGGTGCCGAGTCGGGAGGGACCGCCAGCACCGAGCCCTACTCTGGACAACTGCAGATCGGTTCTGCCAAATCGGTGGTACGTCATCTCAGCCATGGCCATACCGTCGGCACTTGACGAGGCGGGCGCAAGCGGGCAACATGGCAAGATGAATCGACGAGATCATCTGACAGGTCTGGCTGTGACGACGGCAGGCGTCATCCTCATCAGCCCTGACAGTCTACTGATCAGGATCTCGTTGACGGACGTGTGGACGCTGAGTTTCTGGCGCGGCCTTGGACTCACGACGGTGCTGCTAGCGGTGCAGCTGGTGCGCCATCGAGCTGCCGCGCTGACGGTCTTTCGGTCCCTGGGGGTGAGGGGGCTCGCCGCTTCGGTCCTGTCCGGCCTGGGAACGATCCTGTTTGTCGCCGGCGTGCAGCATACGAGCGTCGCCAATGTGCTGATCCTCATCGGCGCCTGCCCACTGATCGCGGCGCTGTTGTCGCGAATCTTCCTGGGGGAGCACATCCCGCTGCGTACGTGGGCCGCCATCGGGGCGACGTTGGCAGGTGTCGGCCTGGCTGTCGGCGGCGGAATTGAGGGACCCCGCTGGGGCGACCTCTACGCTGCCGGGGCATCTACGTGTATGGCCGCCTATCTGACGACGGTGCGTGCGGCCGGCGACCTGGACATGACACCCTGTATCTGCCTCAGTGGCATCGTCGCCACCCTCATCGCCTGGCCGCTGGCACAGCCGTGGATGGTACCGCCAGAGGGAGCCCCCTACCTGGCGCTGCTCTGCATCGTTGTTATTCCTCTATCCTTTTCCCTGATCACCATCGGTCCTAGATACCTGCCTGCTCACGAAGTCAGTCTCATCGGCGCCCTAGAGACGTTCCTCGGGCCTCTGTGGGTATGGCTGGCCCTTGGGGAGAATCCGGGTCTGTATGCCATTGCCGGCGGCCTTGTGGTGATCACAGCCCTGGCCCTGCACTCGGTGGCCAGACTCGGACAGGATTCACCAGGGGACGGTTAGCTGAAGCGGGTCAGCGATCCCACTCGAGCAGCACCCCGAGGGCATCTCCGGGATGATTCCACAACAGGTCAAAGGCGGCGGCTGATTCTGTGTAGTCGAAGCGATGCGTCGTCATGCGCTCTGCATTCACCTGCCCCGAGGCCAGCAGTTGCATGGCGCGCCGATAGGAGGACAGGCCGATGCGTTGCCCGTAGTACCCCCCCAGGACGCGACGCCGTTGGATCTTGCTGGAAGGGAGGGACAAGGGTTCGTCTTCATACAGGCCGACCAGATGGAGTGTGCCGTCCACGCCGAGCATGTCCAGTCCCTGCTCGAAGGCACGCGGACCCGCGGGCCCGCCGACGGCGTAGACGACGAGATGGGCTCCGGACCCATTGGTCAGTTTTCGCACCGCCGCAACGGGGTCTTCCTCAGCCGCATTGATGACACGGTCGGCGCCGAGATCAGCCGCCATCTGACAACGACCATCGAGGGCATCCACAGCCACGATGTAGCCATTCCCCCGAGCCTTCATCACCTGCAGCATGAGAGATCCCACCAGTCCCTGCCCCAGGATCACGACCGTATCATCGGGGCCGATCTCTTCGATATCGACCCAGGTCACCGAACCCGATGCCAGGGGATAGTAAGGCGCCGCATCCCAGCTGACGTCATCGGGCAGGGCCACAACCCACGACATATCTGCGAGGCTGTCAGCGTTGGCGCGACGCACGCTATACTCGGCGTGGGGAGACAGAGCCACGACCCGATCGCCGACTTCGAAGTGTCCAACCCCCTCACCCACTGCATCGATGGTGCCCGCCATGCAATACCCCATGACTTCGGGGGATACGGCGTGGTCGCGTGTGTAGCGGGCACCCATCTCTGAACCACGACTGATCAAGGAGCGGACGGCCTTCAACCGAACTTCACCCGCCGCGGGTTCCGGAATCGGCGCATCCTCAACGACGAGGTTGTATCTTCCTTCCGCCTTGGCAAGGCGCTTCATCATCTTCGTCTCCTGTTAGGAACTGGAACTATGCGCACTGAACTGACCGTCGACCACATCGACCACTATCGCACGGAAGGGTTCGTCATCGTCGACGAGTTCCTCGATGCCGATGAACTCAACACGTGGCGAACTGCCGTCGATGACGCTGTCGCCAAGCGACAGGACAGAAAGCTGGCTCACGGAGACAGCCGTGAAGGCGACAGTTATTATGACAAGGTCTTCACACAACGACTCAATCTATGGATGGATCACGATGACGTCCGGGGACTCATGCTCGATCGCCGACTGGGACAGATGGCAGCCACGTTGGAGGGTGTTGACGGCATCCGGATCTGGCATGACCAGGCACTGATCAAGCAGCCCTGGGCGAATCCGTCCGGTTGGCATCTGGACAACCCCTACTGGTCCTTCAGTTCGCGCCACGCCATCAGCATCTGGGTCGCCCTCGACGATGCGACACCGGACAATGGCAGCCTTTACTTCATCCCGGGGTCGCACCGGGAGGCGAACTGGGAGAATTCCCCCATCGGCCAGAACATGGGCGAACTGTTCGAACTCTATCCACAATGGACGACGCGGGCCAGCGTCGGTGCCCCCATGCGTGCTGGCACCTGCTCCTTCCACAATGGGCTCACCGCTCACGGCGCCGGCGCCAACATGACCCCCGGCCTACGGCGCGCCATGACCTGTGCCTACATGCCCGACGGCGAAGTGTTCAATGGCCAGGCCAACGTGCTGCCGCCTGAATACCTGGGCACGCTGAAGCAAGGCGATGTGCTGGAGAATGACGAGATCAATCCCCTGCTGTACCACATCAGCAAGCCCTGTCCTGCCGTGGACGGAGACTAGGAGCTACGTCGCGGCGAGTCCTTCCAGAAACACGACGAACATCTTCCCATCTACGGCGTTGCCCTCGGCCGGCTTCCAGGGCTTGCCCAGGATGTCGAGTGTACCGTTCCCCGTCACATCGCCCACGACGATTTCATGCCCACCCAGATTCGCGTCGAGGATCACGTGCTCCTGCCACTGAGTGCCTTTGCCATCCACGTTCTCCCACAGATACCAGCGCGGCTCGGCATCGCCACCGACGGCTTCCATCTCTGCTGAAAAGATGTCGAGATCTCCATCGCCATCGGCATCCACCACCTGCAGCGAGTGATACGCTCCACGTCGGGGCCCGTCGGACTGGGGTAGATCGTGACGGATCCATGTGCGGCCCTCTCCGTCGGCATTTTCCATCCACCAGATCTTCCCACCGGGAATTTCTGCATCTGTGAAAACGATGTCGGCGCGGCCATTCTGATTCATATCGCAGACGACGGCCTTGGTGGCGTCGTCTGCAAAGGGTGGCTGAAAATCGGCAGGCGGCGGTGTGCTGGGACCGATGGGAACTTCCTCCCATTCGGAGCCGTCGCCATTCACATTGCGAAACCAGACATTGGTCCGCACCACGTCGAGATGGCCATCGCCATCGAGATCTCCGAGTCCGATGCCAGCGTGTACAGGATCACCGATGCGAGTTGGCGCCGACCAGGGCTGTGTGGGATCGTCGCCGATGCGGTACCAGCGCACATCGCTGCGATCCGACATGGTGACCACCTCAGGCTTCCCATCCCCGTCGAGATCTCCCACGGCGACGTCGTGGACACCCGTCAGATCGGCATCGAAGACGAATCGCTCGAAGGGAACGGAGAAGTCTCCACTGTTTCGATACCAGGCCCCACCGGTGACGACGTCTAAACGACCATCCCCATCGACATCGACGATCGCCGCCCCAACATCAGAGGGCGAATCGGCGCCCAGCAGAAAACAGGTCCAGTGATCGGGGGCGCGATACTTGTAGACGTAGAGGTCTCCCTCCCGTCGCCCCACGATGTATTCAGGACGACCGCATCCATCCAGATCGGCCAGGGCCGTCTGTGCGTACCCACCGCCCTCGAGGCCGGTGTCGATCACATGATGCTTGAATTCCGGGTTCATCGATCTGAATCCGCTTTGCCTTTCTCCTGCTCGGCGTGTTCGAGCAATGAGCGCAGCATGTCGCCAATATCTCGGGCACCGCCAAAGACGACGACGACCTCCACCAGAAAAAACAGAAACACGGAGAGGCCGAAGATCCAGGTCCAGAAGGTCTGCAGGCCGCTCATGAGGATTCTCCACGCCTCACCAGCGCTTTGGGCGGATGAGAGGATTGGGTCAGCAGGGATACGATGACGATGCAGGCGAAGCTGGCCACGAAGGTGGCGATACCGACGACTTTGTCCTGCACCATCCACTCATACTCGACAGGTAGGATATGAGCCCCATCGAGGAAGATGGTGGTCAACGGAAGGGCGCCAGCCACGACGAGAGAAGCGAGGGTGCCCGGTGTGTTGGCCTTCTTCCAATACAGACCGGCCGCTGTCGTAAGCAACACGCTGGCTGAATACATGGTCCCCGTAATGGCCATGAAGCGGAAAAAGGTCTCTGGCGGCGAATACAGATAACCCCATCCCAGGACGAACAACCCGCAACCCACAACGGCGAAACGAGTGAGTTTAATCTTCTGTCGATCGTTGAGTCCCGGTCGCAGAGGCAAAACGATGTCATTGATGAGAATCGAACTCCAGCACAACAGATACGAGTCGAAGGTCGACATCATCGCCGCCAGCGCCGCGGCCACCATCAAACCTCGAACGCCGGCGGGCAGAATCTGTGACAGGTAGACGGGCATCGCCGCCGCCGTATCGGGCGCACCATCGAGCATCGGCAGATCGATCGAGATATCGCCGGCGAAGTAGGTGAACGCACAGATCCCCCACATCATGGGCATGAGCGCCCGCCCCAGGAAGGAAAGACCGACGAAGCTGTAGAGTTTCTTCGACGTGTCTCCGTCCACCGTCGACAAAGCACGCGACAGGGCCGGTGGCCACATGCCGGAGAAGGGAATCCCGAAGACGAGCCAGATGATGAACAGCCAGCCCAGATCCTCGCTGACGAAGGGATCGAATCCTCCGGCGCCATACTCCCGCTGCACCGTGTCGAGGACGGTGTCGTAGCCCACGTGGGTGATGGCGAAATACGTCGTGAAGACGACGCTGCTGAAGAGAATGAGAAACTGCAGGTAGTCCGTCAGGACCACCGACACCATGCCCCCCACGACGGTGTAGGCGAGCACCAGCAGCAGGAGTCCCACCATCAGGTAAGGCAGCATGTCTGCGGGCAGGCCGACCATGTAGAGGAGGAACTTGGCCCCCAGGACCAGGAACAGACCCATGTTCATTAGGCCTGCCGCAAAGGTGATGATGGCGGCGACAACCTGGGAGGAGCGGTTGTAGCGCAATCCAAAGAACTCGGCGATCGTGTGGACCTGCAGGTCGCGCAGTCCCTTGACGATGAAACCTGTCTTGCCGACGAAACTGAAGCCGATGAGGGCGATCACGCCGATGGCGAAGGCGGAAAACCCACTCCGGAAGCCCTGTTCGCTGAAGTACATCAGCGTCACCAGACCGAGTTCGGTGGCCCCCATGGTCGCCATGGCCAAGTAGAGCTTGAGCGAGCGTCCAGCGAGTAAGAACGAGTCGTAGTCGCTGATCAAGCGGCGAGTACCGACGGCCACACCGGTCGTGATCGCCAGGAAGGCGATGACCGTGACCCAGTCGATCCAGATAAAATTCAAAGTGTTGTTGCCTCCATCAGGTTCAACGTCTCCAGGGTCGTCTCACTTGAGCAGCAGCATCTTGTGGGTCAGGATCGTACCGGCCATCTCGAGGCGTACCAGATACGGCCCCGACGCCACCGACGAACCGTCTGTGGCCCTCCCATCCCAACGGACATGATGCTGACCGGCCTTCGTCCAGGCAGAACGCAGTCGTTGCACGTGTCGGCCAACCAGATCGTAGACCGACAGATCGATGACCCCGTCGGCGACAAGGCTGAAGGGGATGATGGTCGTCGAATTGAAGGGATTGGGATGATTCGCCGTCAGTGAAATCTGAGAGGGGACAGCAGATTTTCCGTCTTCTAGGATGGCTGTAGGCCGGGGCGCGAGATAACCGGTCAACTCAGCGCCGCTGATCACATGCAACTCGCCCGCGTTGTTGCGCACGTTGAAGGGACCATCACCCGCCATGCCATTGGGCATCACATCCACGTGCCCGTCCCCATCCATGTCACCCGCCGTCGCCCAGTAGGCGGAAAAGTCGTTCACGTCAGGTGCTTCGATCCACACAATCGGTACGGACGGATCCGCCAGATCGATGACTCGTGGCAAGTTAGGTCCCCCCGAAATCACGACGATGCCGCCGGCATTGCGGCGCCCCAGGGGGCCCGCGTCGCCCGGAACACCGATAAACAGATCGTCGAAGCCGTCCCCCTGGATATCCCCGGCAGAGATGGAATCGCCCGAGATCGCCCCTTCCATGGCGCCATAGATGGTGATCACATCCGTGGGCGGATCGGCCATGTCGATCACACGACCTCGGAGCGAGGGCGAACCAAACACGACATACGTTTCTCCTGCATCGCGACGTGAATTGTCGGGGCCATCGGCCCGATAGGCGCCGACGAGCAGGTCACCCATCCCATCACCGTCGATGTCGGCCGTGACGATCTCCTCCCCCAACCGGTCGGGAGAATTGCCGCCGCCATCGGCGCCATACATGACCATGACCTGTTCGCCGGTCCCAGCGACGGACGCCTTCAGATCGACCCGTCTGCCTCGGGTGGCGTTGCCGAACACGACATACATCTCCCCCGCCTGGGGACGCAGATTGTCGGGGCCGTCCCCGGCGCCTCCCGTCGCATCGTATGCATTGCGCAGGGTACCGTAGGCACCGGCGCCAACAACGGCGTCGGCATACCCGTCCCCATCCACATCAGCGCAGGCGACGGTGGAGCCGGTGTGATCGAGGAAGTCAGCGCCGTAGATGACACTCGCCTCTGCCGGAGGATCCGCCAGGTCGATGACCTCGCCAAAACGCTGGGGTCCATACAGGATCCACGTCTGCCCCGCTTCGCTATCAGAGCTGGTGACATTCCCGGCCTGGTCAGCACCGACGACGATGTCCTGGACCCCGTCACCATCGACATCGCCGGTGGCCATCCACACACCCAGCCGGGAACGAGCCTGTGGGCCGTGGACGACGGTGACGCCGTCGATGGGCAGATCGGCCAGGTCGAGATCCTCCCCGGTCTCGAGCAGGGCCGACAACAGATGACCGGAGATGACATAGAGTTTTCCTGCGTCGAGTCCGGAAGGCCCGTCGGCGTAGAAGGCACCGACCAGTAGGTCCTGACGGCCATCTGCGTCAACGTCGTCGACCTCCGTCTTGATCCCAAAGATGTCCATCGATGCTTCCCCATAGACGGTGACCACATTGTCCATGGGCTCGCGCAGATCAGCGGTGCCTGCGATCACGCCCTGACTGAAATAGACGGCCACCTCGCCCGCATTGGCTCTGAGGTAGGAGGCGGGGCCATCACCGGCCATGGCGGACACCACCAGATCATCGAGGCCATCGCCATTCAGATCGCCCGAGCGAACGGGCGTGCCGAACTGGGCGTCCTGCGGATCGGGATTGTAGATGGTGAATTGACCTGGTCGATCGGTCTGCGCCAGGTCCCATACGTGGACGATCTGCGCCGTGGAGCCGGAGACGGTGCAGAGCATCAGGCCCATAGCGAGAGCTATCCTGCATTTCATATCCATGCTTTCGGTTGAGGAAACTCGGACTCAACAACGGCATAGAATGGCTGATTTGGCAAGCCCGGCCCGGCGGCGCTGCGGCGGGTGCACTCGACAGCAACACTCCGTGATCAGGTCACGGAACCGCCCTTCTCGATCAGATGGCGGAAGGGTCCTTCACCGGCAAAGAGATGTGCAGATGATCCGCCGTGCCCACATGACGCTCGGCGCGTAGCCCCATCAGAAGAAACAGACCCTGACGGGCCCAGTTCTGCAGATCTCCCGCGTCGTGGACGCGCAGATCGACGGCGTGGGCATATCCGTCGGATTGTGGATAGTGCCGGGAGGTAAAGGGCAACCGCAGTCCCATGAGACGATAGTCGTGCGGGCCACGTCGAGGATCGGTCAGCACGAGAGTTGGGTCGCCGAGACGCGCGACCCACAGAGCGTGGCGGAGGGTCGGGTGCAGATGGGTCCATTCTGCACGGACCTCGTCACTCTTGAAGTTGCTCGGTGGAAAATGGGTCGTGGCCAGACTCCCCATCAGGACCATCACAAGTGGCAACCCAACAAGCAGCGAGCCAGCACGTCGCACAGAGCCAAATCGTAGCACAAATCTGAGCGAGGCAAACAGCACCAACCCACCCGTGGCCAGACCACCCGAGACCGTCTGAACATCGAGGATAGCCAGCTGCGCACGCACGGCCACCAGCAGTGCCAGGACTCCACCCACACAGCACCCCACCCACCGGATCACCAGGAAACTGAGCCGACGACCCAGATACAGGGCTGTGGGGCCGTCCTGCGAGGACATCGTCGAAGGAAAGCCCAGCATCGCCAGGCCTATCATCAACCGGCGGGAGGTGTTCGGCGAGGGTGGCAGATGGCCGCTAGGGCCGAGGTCACGGATAGGGCAGCTGTTCTATCGCGAAGGCGGGACATGATCAGGCCTCTGCGAGAGGTGTTGCGGTAGTATACGAAGTGCCAGGGACATTCAAGGTGATATCCCCTATGCGGGGTAGGTGACGCGCTCATCGACTCGGTCGCTCATGTCCAGGAGGACGCCCTGGAGATCGGTAAGTTGCCGGTCGATCCGGTCGATCCGGCCCTGCAGTTCCCCTACACGGGCCGGGGCGGCATCCGGTTCTTCCCATCGACGCAGCAGTCGTCCTTCTGCGTCGCGGAAGGCACCGACGATGATGAAGATCAGATCGATGGTCGCCCACACGCCAAAACCACCGATGGTAAGCACCATGAGGATCGCCGTTTCCACCTTCCCGACGTAGAAGCGATGCACTCCCAACCATCCAAAGAAGAAACACAACAGGCCTGCAGCCAGGCGCGATTTTGGCGACACGTCAGTTTGCATCGGTCTTCTCCGTCTTTGGCGCTTCCGGTGTCGCCTCCTCCGGCTTCTCCCCACGCAGTGCCGCCAACTCGGCGTCGACGCGCTTGCGAATGGCAAGTTGCTCAAATGCGTGGCATAGACCGCCGTCACCGAAGATATCGCGGCGAACCTCTTGCGTCGCTGCGTCGGTTTCGTCGGCCAGGTCCAGCCGCTGGCGGAGACGATCAAACTCGCTACGCTTCTCTTGCAGGCGGCGCTCCAGATTCTGCACATCCTTGACAGGGTCATGCTCCCCAATCACATCCGCATGCTGTTCGTCGACGCGGCGGGCGTTGCGGAGACGAGCGATCAGCGCTCCCTGACGATTCTGCGCATCGCGAAGATCATCTCGAAGCATGCTCAGCTTTGCTCGCAGATCTTCCACGGTCTGCTGCCCCTGATGGAGGGCAGGTTCGATGCCGGCCAGCGTTTCCTCGAGAACGACCTTGCGTGCCAGCGCTTGCCGGGCCAGAGCTTCGTCGCCCCGTTCGAGAGCACGAGTGGCTTTCGCGTGCATGTTCTCGATCCGCTCCCGCGTGGCCGCCTTTTCTTTGGCCAGGCGACGCTGATCGGCGACGGCCGTGCTCACGGCCCCCACGGCTCTGTCGACGGCCGCTTCCATGTCACGCACCATCTGGCGCACCATCTTTTCAGGGTCTTCGAGACGGTCGAGGACCTCGTTGACATTCGAGCGGAGGATGTGGCTGATGCGGTCCAGAGTTTTGATCATCATGTTTCTCCTGTGTTCGACTTGCTCAGACGATTCTGACACGAGACCTCTTTGCAAGCCTCGTGCCAGCCACAGACAGAGTCGCTTAACATGTTGTATATAAAATATTTATATATTTTTCTTCGAGATCAGGATTTGACCGAATATCGACCGCTCCCGCCACTTGGATGGCGGACAGCGCCATTTCGGTGACCCGCCAAGTTCGGCGACCCGCCATAGAGTCAGATGTCGACGCAGATATCTCGGCGACAGAAACCTGTCGGGACACAGAACGACGAATGGCCCGCAGCGGCTGCTGCGGGCCATTTGTGCCGATCAGTACGAGCATGATGACGAGCAGATAAAGATTGCCCATCTCCGACATCTCGCGGCGCATCTGATCGGTTCGTGGCAGGTCCATGGGATCCTCCTCGGGTTACGAGGTGTCTCCCTAACAAACTCGGTGCCAGTGCTCGACCAGGGTGGACCCCAAGGGGATTCTGCACGGGATTGAGACGAGGCCGTCTCAGCGTCACATCATGGTGAAGGTTGGGCGTCTCGATGGAGGATCATCGAGTACTTCAATTTCGGCAGCTGCGCAGTTGTCGGCAGCGTTTGGCGTAGGGCGTCTCGATTCCATACTTCGTGCACAGCCGGCTGAAGCTGCGCAGCGTGATGCCGAGTGCCTTCGACGCATCTCCATTGCTCCGATATATCCGCGCAACTCGTTCGATCGTTTCCTGATCATAGCCGCGATTCATGACGGGGCCCGTCCTCTCTGGGTGATCTTGGTGAGGGGGCAGCACAAGCCCTCGTCTTAGGGCTTGTGATGGTAAGAGCCGTACCGTTGCAACCTAACCAGAGGCAACCCCTTTGTCACAGATGACTTTAGGAAAGCTGACCCGGAGCCGAACCGATCGCCCAGTGGTGTGAGTCGCCAGCCAAATGGCGGAATCGGCCATCACGAGTCGGGAGGATCAGGTCGTCACCTCGCCCGAAGAGATCAGGTATTCAGCGACGGCATCCATATCAAGTTCGCCTCCCAATCCGGGACCGGTGGGAACCTGAATTCGTTCTCCCTCACGCCCGGGCATCTGTACGACGAAGTCGTCCACGTGGAGAGGCGTTGACAGGATATCGTGAGGGATGGTCGCTGCCTCGGGCACGGCACAGGCATGGATGTAGGCCAGATCCAGGATTCCGAGATCAACCGCCGATCCATGCCAGCAGGACTTGCCTGCCGCACCGGCGACGTCGACCATGCGCACAAACTCGACGCTGGAAGGGGGGCTGCAATTGAAGATGTCTGCCGCTTCGGCCTGCAGTGCGTCGATGATGGATTTCGTCGACCCCAGATGCAGGGCGATGGGGATGTCGGTGCCCTCTCGAAGGACGCGATACCAGTCGTATCGATCCTTGGGTAGAGGATCCTCGAGACAGACAACGTTGAGATCCTCCATCTGGCGCGTGAGAGCTCGCATCTCGTCGAGACTGTCGTATCGCTGCATCGCATCGACGATGAAGCGAAGATCGGGAGCCACCTTGCGCATTCTCTCGAGGCGCTCAATGACCTCCATCCCCTGTGTGATCTTGATCTTCAGACAGCTGTAGCCACCATCCCGAGCCGCTTGTGCAGCGTCGAGAGAATGCGTCGGATTCTGCAAACCTGCCCAATAGCTGCCGATGACGTGATCGCGACAGGCACCACCGAGCAGATCACACACCCTCATCTCTCGCAAACGACCCACCAGGTCGAGAAACGCCGTCTCGTAGGCCTTGTAGACGGTGGCAGCCCCATCCTTCAGGGGCAGCTTGCGCAACGGAATCTGCAGAGGATTCTGCCCGATCAGTTGTCGGGCTGCCGTCTCCACGTCTTCTCTTTGGGCACCGCGTGAGGTCTCCCCCACGCCGTAGGTCCCGTCCCCCGTGTGCAGGCGAATCAGGAACTTTGGGACCAGATCCCACCGTTCGTGGGCATCGTGATACTCAGCACTGTTCACCATCTCCTGGTGTACGAACTGATTCACCTCCCACCACTCTATGCGTTCAATCTTCATGCTCGTCTGTCCCGATCTCGCCAGCAACCTCATCGTCGGTGGCGTCATCGTTAGTGTCGTCGTGATTGTGCAGGTCAGGGACAATCCTCTGGCCGTGAGAATTCTCGTCGGGCAGCGCGCTGCCTGAAGTACTTCGTTCACCGAGGAAACGACGGATGAGGGCTTCCCCGTGGTGCATGCTGCGCCGCAGCCAGCGCAGTCGAATCTGCGTCTGCTCCACCTCGCTCAAAGAACCATCGACGTCAGATCGAGCGCGCAACGAGGCGGTCAATTGACGCAGGATCAGGGCGGCACTGACTGACACATTCAGACTCTGCGTGAATCCGACCATGGGAATTCGGATCGCTTCGTCCACTTGTTCCATCGCCTGCGACGTGAGGCCCTCCAGTTCAGTACCGAAGAGGAGGGCAATCGGTCCCGCCGCCACATCGACCTCATCGAGCTCGGTGGCTCCAGGATCGGGGGTTGTTGCCAACAGGCGATACCCGCGGCCTCTCAGGCCGTCGCAACATCGCCGGATCGCCGCCTCACTGTTGGGCCCCTCGTGACGATAGAGGTCCAGCCACTGCGCCGAGCCGAGGGCGATCGTGTTGTGGATGGTGTATTGGTTTCGTTCGTCGACGATATGCACATCCTGCGCGCCGAAGCAGTCGCACGAACGCAGGATGGCACTGGCATTGTGTGTCTGATAGACCTCTTCAAGGGCGACCGTCACCCACCGTGTACGTTGCGCCAGGACCTGCTCGATACGTTGGAGGCGATCGGGCGACACGAACTGAGCGAGGTGATCACACAGCGCCCGCCGCAGGTCCAGATCGTCGGGTACCGGTTCCTCCTTTGCCGGGCGAAGAGGGATCGCGTCGATTTCGTCCATCCTTATCCGACCACGGCGGCGCCGTCCGTGGCTCTGCAGACGTACAGTTGGGGCTCGTGCCCACTTCGAGTCTGATAGGCAGCGCCCACTTCTGCACAGAAGCCCTGCGTCTGTGTGGCCTCCACGAGGGCGACGGTGCAGCCACCAAAACCAGCTCCCGTCATTCGTGCACCAAGGCAGCCGGCCGCCGGACGCGCACATTCGACCATCACATCGAGAGCTTCGGAGGACACCTCGAAATCCTCTTTCAGACTAAGGTGACTTGCATCCATGAGCGATCCGAGCAACGCTTTGTCCCCTTCCCGCATGGCCGCCGCCGCCGCGGTGGTGCGTTCGTTTTCGGAGATGACGTGGCGCGCCCGTCTGCGTGTCGTCTCGTCGAGTTCGCCGCGCGCCTGAAACCGTTGCCAGCGTGACATCGCGCAGGGCCGTCACGTCGAAGTGAGCCGCAGCAGCTTCGCACTGGCTGCGTCGCTCATTGTAGGCGGAGTCGACGAGACCGCGTCGTGTTCCCGTGTCGAGGATGACGATGTTTGTCGAGTCGGGCAGTGGTACCAGGTCGGTCTCGAGGGTTCGACAGTCGAGCAGCAGCGCGCGCCCTTCGGCACCGGCGGCGCTGATCATCTGATCCATGATTCCGCAGTTGACACCGACCCAGCGATTCTCCGCCCGCTGACTGCACACAGCCATCCGAGCAGGGCCCCAGGGAAGATCGCCGATGGTGGCACACGCACGAGCGACGGCCAGTTCCGCGGCGGCGGAAGAGGAGAGACCTGCCCCGATGGGAACATCGCCGACCATGGCTCCATCCCATCCGGTGACCGACAACCCCTCCTGCAGCAGGGACCATACTGTGCCACGGACATAGTCGATCCAGGCTGTGGCCGGCGCCGTCGGCAATTGCCGGACGCTGTCGACATCGAACTGCTCGGTCTGTTCAAAATCGAGCGAGTGGATTCGAATCATCTCATCCGATCGGGCACCGATGGCGATCCAGACGGCGCGATCGATGGCCAGCGGCAGGACAAAACCATCATTGTAGTCGGTGTGCTCACCGATCAAGTTGACGCGTCCTGACGCCCGCACGAGTACATCGGGCGGGCGGCCAAAGGCATCGGTAAAAGCCTGGGTCGCCTGGTCCTGCAAGCTCAACGTCACGGGTTTTCTCCCGGTACGGGTAGTTCACGCAAACGCGCCGCCGCCTGCTCCGGCGTCAGATCGCGCTGTGCCTCAGCCAGCAGCTCGTAGCCCACCATGAACTTCCTCACCGACGCCGAGCGCAGCAGCGGCGGATAGAAATGTGCGTGAAGGTGCCAATGATCACGCGGCTGTGCCGAGGGGGCTCCGTGCCACCCCATGGAGTAGGGGAAGGACGTCGCAAACAGCGCATCATAGCGACGGAGCAAACGCTGCATCACGTGTGCGAGGGACTGCCGTTGACCATCGTCGAGTGAATGGAGATGGTCGACGGGCACACGGGGTGCCAGCAGAATCTCGAAGGGCCACACGGCCCAGAACGGGACCAGAGCCACCCAGTGTTCGTCGGCCTCGACGATGCGCTCGGCCCGATCGCATTCCAACTCGACATAGTCACTCAGCAAGGTCGAACCGTGTTCGTCGTAGTAGGCCGCCTGCGTCCGGTCTTCTCGAGCCGGTTCATTTGGCAGCGCATCGAGGGCCCAGATCTGTCCGTGAGGGTGTGGGTTCGAGCATCCCATGATGGCGCCTTTGTTCTCAAAGATCTGTACCCAGCGATAGAGCTGGCTCAGTTCTTCGACCTGCGCACCCCATAGGTCGATGACGGCTCCAATGTCCTTGGTCGACATCTGCGCCAGCGTCAGATCATGTCTCGGTGAAAAACAGATGACACGACACGCTCCCCGGACGGGGGCCGATTGCAGCAGCGGCGACTCGTCAGATTCGGCTGCCGAAGTCGCCTCGATGGGCCCCTCATCCAGCAATGCCGCAAAGTCGTTGTCGAAGACGAAGACCTGCTCGAAGTCAGGATTCCGCTGGCCGCCGGCGCGCTCGTTGCCCGGACACAGAGAGCAGGCCGGATCGTGCGCGGGACGATCATCCGCTACCGGCGAATCCAGATGCCCCTGCCAGGGGCGCTGGTTGCGGTGTGGGGACACCTGCACCCACTCATCGCTGAGGGCATTGTAGCGCCGGTGAGGCTGTGAATACAGGTCGATCGCCATCGCTGTCGTCTCCTTCCCCCTCAATGGGAGCCCACCGTCACGATGCCGTCAAGACCTGCCCTGGCAGCGGTGTCCAGCCAGGCCTATCGTAAGCGACGCGTGTTTCATCTGGAAACCTTGCAGGAGAGTCGCCCGTGTGCGGCCGCTTCACCCTCCATCATGTGACCGAAGATGTGGCTGCCGCTTTCGCCGTCGAGCAGACCCTCCTCGACCTGAAGCCACGCTACAATATTGCGCCGACCCAGCCTGTTGCGAGTGTCGTTCAACAGGAGAGTCGCGTCTTACAGAATCTGCAGTGGGGTTTGGTTCCATCGAGGGCGCGGGATCCGTCGGTGGGTGCTCGCATGATCAATGCCCGTGCCGAAACGCTGGCGAGCAAGCCGGCGTTTAAACACGCCCTCACCCATTCGCGATGTGTGATCCCTGCCAGCGGCTACTATGAGTGGAAACGCCGGTCTCATGGCCAACCACCGGTACCGATGCATTTTCACCAGTCCCAGGGCCGCCCATTGGCCTTCGCCGGACTTCACGAGCAGTGGGTCACACCTGAGGGAGCGACGCTGCGCACCTGCTCGATCGTGACCACCGCTGCCAACGACATGGTCGACTCGGTTCACCATCGCATGCCGGCCATGCTGACAGCGACGGAGATCAAAGTGTGGCTGGACCGCCACGTGCAGGATCCTGCCCATCTGCTGCCTCTGCTTCATCCCTATCGACTCGGTGACCTCGAAGTGCATCCTGTGGCGGATCTGGTCAATCGTGTGAGCGAGGACAGCGAAGACTGCATCACACCGGTCCTGCGCAGTACCGAGTCAGATCAGCTGGAACTGTTTTAGCCCCCGTTACTTTCGGGAAGAGACGCTCTGACCAGGTAGGTCAGCTGGTGTAAACAGGATTCGGGCGATATCCCCGAGTCCGGGGCGTGCGCCCACAGCGAGCACGCCTACCCGGAAGAGTCGCGACGCCCCCTTTACCACCAGCCAGATCGACACCAGCAGGAGTAGACCGGTGAGAACAAACTCCCACCATTCGGGGGGGCCGGCGGCTCGATTCATCATGATGAACGGCGTAAAGGGCGGCACAAAGGAGAGGATCCGTGCCAGAAGCCCATTGGGATCTTCGCCTACGTGTTTCATCGAAAAGATGGCCGTAAACAGAGGGATCATCACGGGCCACATCACGTTCTGGGCCTCCTTCAGCGTGCCGCACAACGATCCCACACCGACCAGGAGCGATGCGTAGAACAGATAGCCCAGCAGGAAATACATGACGAAACTGGCCAGAAACAGGGGATCGGCGGCGGCACCGCCCAGATCGATGTCGGCCCCCATCACCTTGGGAATGATGGCGATCGCGCCAAACAGGATCGTCGCCCACGAGCCAACCACGATCAAACCGGCGCCGGCGACGCCCGCGATCTTCCCAAGCATCAGCTCTTCTGGGGATACAGAAGAGACCAGGATCTCCATGATCCGGGCAGACTTCTCTTCGATCGTGCTCGTGATCAGCATCTGAGAACTGGTGAACACGGCGAGCCACAGCAGATATGTAAAGATGAGGGGGACGAACTGACGAAACTTGTCGCGGTCCTTCACTTCCTCTACGTCTCCGCGCTCGTCGATCTTCCGAGCCTCAAACGCGAGTGATGCCTGAATCCAATCTGCCGTGTCAGGCGCGACACCGCTCCGTTCCATGCGGTGCTCTCGTACGATACGCTCGGCGCGCCGGCTGAACCAGTTGCGCAGGCCTCGGTCCGTGAGATTGTTGGACACGTATCTGCAGCCCTCGTCACTGGTCACCGGATCAGGACCGATGACGAAATAGGCGAACAGCTTGCCCGAGTGAATCTGGTCGTTTAGCCACCCGATGGTGTCCGGATCGGCCGGCACGGGACGGCGTTCGTAGTGGCGGCGGGCCAGTTCGATGTCATGCCGCTCGTCGACCTTGGCGGGGTCCGCCTCTTCCCACCACTGAAACAGGGCCACACCGCCTGAATCGACGAACTCGAACGGGGTAGCACTCGCGTCGCCAAAGGCGCGGCGCCCCAGCGCCTCGACCAGCAGAGGCCGGTCAGGTTCATCCAAACCCATCCAGGCCGCAACGTACGCCCTGATGGGATCTGGCAGAGCCGCATACCCCTCGTTGTCCTCGCGCCGGAGCTCTCGGCCTCGTTGACCGATCTGCGTCAGATCCTCTCCGTAGACGGCCTTTTCCACGGCATTAAGAAGAAAGCCGGAGTGATCGATGACGACGTAGGGGCGTGCTTCCTTCGCCTTCTCCAGAAAGAGGGGAACGGCGATGGCCAGCGCGATGATGACGGGAAAAGCTGCCAGCCCGATCCAGAAGGACTTGGTCCCGACGGTCTGCCAGAACTCTTCCCTTGCCACCAGGAAGGTGCGGTTCATGATGCACCCCTTCCCGATGAACCCACCTGCCCAACAGCCAACTCTTCCTCAGGCGCAAAGGCTGCCTCCTCCACGCTGCGACCCACCTTGCGGACGAAGATCTCGTGAAGGGATGGGGGCCGAAGATCGAAGGTATGGAGTCGCACGCCGCCCGAGACGAGTTCCTTGAGGACACCCTGCGGATCGACACCGTCGGCAAGAACGACCTCGGCCTGGCGCCCCGTATCGTTGACGTGCACCACACCCTGCATCTGATGAAGGGGCTCCAGGTTGCCCTCATAGTCGAGGTGGACGGCGCCACCACCGGCGCCCCGAACCTCATCGATGGGTCCATCGACGATTTTCCTCCCCCCATCGATCAGGACAACATGGTCGCAGATCTGCTCAGCCTGCTCCATGATGTGGGTGGAGAAAATGACGCTGCGACCGTCTGCCCGTAACTGGAGGATCACATCGCGCATCAGATCTCGATTGACCGGATCCAGGCCGGAGAAGGGCTCGTCGAGAACGATCAGTTCCGGATCGTGCAGCAAGGTCGCCAGAATCTGTGCCTTCTGAGCCATGCCCTTCGACAGCGACTCACAGGTCTGTTCGGTGTTGTCTCCGAGACCATATTCGTGCAGGCGTCGCATCGCCGCCTCACGGGCGGTGCGACTGGACATCCCCTTCAGGGTGCCGAAATACGCCACTTGATCGACGACCTTCATCTTCGGATACAGGCCTCGCTCCTCGGGCAGATAACCCAGACGTTCGCGTACCAGGGTCGGATCATCGACGCCGAGGACGTTCACCTGGCCTGTATCAGGGGCGAAGATGCCGAGGATCATCCGCATCGTCGTCGTTTTCCCCGCTCCATTGGGGCCCAGAAAGCCGTAGATGCTTGCGGGAGGCACCGACAGAGACAACTCGTCCACTGCCCGTTTTTCGCGGAAGGATTTGCTGACCCCGGTCAGCGTCACCGCATCACTCATGACCACCTGTCTTTTGCCCTGAAACGAGGGACCCTTTGCCTGGCACCACGGTTGCGCACTGGACACTTCTTACCAGTATATGATCAAATCGACTTCGCCGTCGCGGACAATACGGCCGCCCCTAGATTGTTACCCGTTTCGTGGTATATTTACCACATCAGTGCAACGTCTCCTGGACGACGATCGCCTGTGGAAACAACCTCGACAGCCATTCCCGATCACATACCCGACAGCGTCGATGCCGATCTGCATCGCCAGCTCTGGCATCGGATGCGCTGATCACGACGGAGGACTTCGTCACCGTCCTCGAGGTGGAGTACCGGGCCCTCACGGGTGATCCCATCACGACTCCCCTGCGGGAGATCTTTGCCAAAACCATCAGCAGCTTCAATCGAGAAAACCCCGACCGCTACGTCGCTGTAGGGGTCCAGAATTCTGTGCGTCGCGCCTTCGAGTCAAACTGCTTCAAACTCGAGTGGGACCTGCGTCGAATCGAGGATGTGGGCAGCCGCTCGATCGCCTGATTCAAGTCACGAAATCTGGTCCAGGGTCTGCTCCGGAATGTGAATGTGAGCACCACCGCCATCAATGACCTCGAGTTTGTACAGAATGCGGTCGACGTCGTGTCCGGTCGCAAGCCTCGCACGCAAACACGAACTCGATGAGCCTCTCGACGAGGCTGATCTGCCCGATTTGGTCGAGGACGAGCCGGCCCCACCGAACCAGAGGCGTCCACAGAGGAGCCGATCCCGGAGGAAACGCAGGAGGCCCTCAAGGATGGCACCATCTCCGATGGCGAACTGCAGGCGCGACAGGCCGAACAGGATCAGGCCCACGCGCGGCTCGAACATCGAGAGATGGGCCGTGCCGCTGAACGTGTTGATCAATACGTCCAGCAAGGGTATCTCACCACAGATGAAGGCGAGACGGTTCGCCAACTCAGCGACATCGACAAGCGCGAGAAGAGTGGTGAAATCGACGCAGAGGAAGCCAGTCACCTGCGCAATTCTCTGCTCAGCGACGACCTGTGCACGAAACTGGAACGGAAGGTCAAGGGCGCCGTCGACCACGCCGTGCGATTCCTTCAAGCCTTCGAGTCTCTACAGCGTGTATCGACGTCCATCGACGAAGGTCTGCGTTTTCTGATTCACCACAAAAACATCCTCGATTCGGAACTCGGGCCTCGTGAACGCGGACTGGCGGCGCAGGAACTGCTCGAGGATCGCGAAATACTGCGTCTGGTCATCGACATCATGGACCGCAAGGATCGTGAGATCCGTATGATCTCCGTCTGCCTGCCGCCTTACAGCTACATCGTCAAACGTGGCAATGAACGGATCGGTAATCTGACCATCGAGGAAGACTTCGTCGACGACCTGCGCGAACTCAAGGCCGACGACATGTCCGACAAGCTGCATTCAGATGACCCCATGGTGCGGGTCCGACCCGCTGCCGACATACGCTGTCTTGTGGCCATTCTCAACCACCTGATCAAGGCGACACCGTGGCGCAAGGAAGTCCGCATGCTACGCGTCCGGGCAACGCTGAACCAGCTGTCGGTCACGATCTGTGTAGCAATGGCAACCTGCTGGTCCGACAAGCAGTTACGAATACATCTCGTCGGTGCTCCCAGTGAGACCCTATATTGCAGGAATGGAAGCCTCGTCGAAATCGCCGCAAACAAACGAGCCACCAGATGCGTCGGGAAACGTATCTGGCAGCGCGTCGGGACCGCAGGACGGGCCATGCGTGGCTCCGGGACAGTGCGGGGACTGCCGCCACGCTCGTGTTGTGCACGGTGGGCACTCACAATTCTATCTATGCCAGCGCGCCTCCGAGGACGATCGGTATTCTCGTTATCCTCGTCTCCCCATGCTCGACTGTCGTGGCGCTGAGCCCGCTTCTGACCTCAAAGTTAACCCGCGCCACCGACCTGGTTACCACACCTGACACTCGCGACCTGACTGACGAAGGCCATGGCGAAATCGCCCAAGACACGTGGCACGCGTCGCAAGAAGCGGTCTCGCCGCCGCCGGCCTGATCCTGGCGCTGCCCGGCTGTTGGTTGCCGTCGCGATTCTGCTCGTTCTGGCCATCGTTGGGTTTATTGCCTTTGACGATCGCCACTGGCATGCATTCGATGACGCCGGCGATGGCGCATTTGCACGTCGAAACTATGAGTACGCGGAGAGTATGTATCGAAAGGCGCTGCTCGAGGCCGAGCGATTAGAGGATCGACAACTGATCGCTGCGACCCTGTCGGATCTGGAACGGATCGCTCGAGCCAGCGGTCGTTCGGCCGATGCAGCAAGTTATGCGGCTCGACGGGCCGCCCTGGGGCGCTGAATCCCGCCCAGAGGGCGTGATACCCCGGCAGTTGCCAGAATCAGGCAATCGTGGCTATCCTAGAGGGCGACGTTCCCCCCCCCCGAACACGCACCTGCTCGTCCTCCAGGTTCCCCCTCGACACTTTCGGTGAGAAGTCCATCATCGGCTGCGGCCGTGATCGATGGTCGCCGTCTTACGTGCTTCGGCGAGATCGACGAAGATCGAGACTGCCCGGCACCAGCTGAACTCGAGGCATGTGAACCGATATCCACTCATAGAGGCAGCGGGATCCGCTTTTGAGCTGGGTCTTGCCCACGGCCATCAGGCCACCGACCTGGTCGAGGGTTATCTGCGTCTCATCGAGAAGAGCACAGGACGCGATCGATCGGTCCTGGCCGGTGGCGCGATGAGTTTTGTCGAGCGCATCGAAGCGCTGAGTCCTGCCTATCTGGAAGAGGTCCGTGGACTGGCAGAGGGTGCCGGGATCACCTTCGAGGAGGCCATGATCTGCCAGGTTCGTGGTGCCGCCGTCCGGGGGATCGATCACGAGGGCTGCACTGCCTTTGCTCTGACCGGTGAAGCCACTCGGCAGGGCAAGACACTGGCCGGCCAGAATCAGGACCTGGGTGCCGAATTCGCAGATGTGGGAATCGTCCTGCATCTGGCCCCCAACGACAGCAGGCCGCGAGTGACCATGTTCACCTTTGCCGGCCAGCTCGGTTATATGGGGACGAACGAGCACGGTGTGTCCCATTTTGCCAACGGCCTGGGCAATGCGGCCTACCAACCCGGGCTGACCCACTATCCGTTGAAGCGCAGATGTTTCGAAATGAGCAATGTCGCAGAGTGTGTCAACATCCTGCGACAGCACCGGGTCTGTTCAGCAGGCAACATGGTTTTCTGCGATGGCGAGGGCGACATTGCCGATGTCGAGATTCGCCCCGAAGGCATCGCTGTATTTGACGACACCCGTCCGTGTCAGCGGCTGCACACGAATCACTACATCAGCAACGAATTCACCTCCCACGAGGATAACAACACGCCCGATTCTGTCCCCCGACTCGATCGGATACGTGAACTGGTCGCCCAGTCCTGGGGCGATATCACCGTGGATACGATGAAGCAGGTCCTGGCCGATCACGAGGGTGATCCCGGTGCGATCTGTCGCCACGGCGAGAAGGGGTCGTTCTCGGTGGCTGGCTACATCGCCGACGCCTCCGAACGGGTCCTGCATGTTCGCCGTGGATTCGGCTGTACGGGTACCTGGACGGAGTACGCAGTTTGATGTGAGCGTAATGTACCAACCGACGCCCCCCAGGTGTCGGTGGCGGCTCCCCAGCCGCCGCTCTCCTGCTCCCTTCCCCGATGTCACGGCGGCTCCCCGCCATCAGCGTCAACACGCGCTACTGCGCGTGTCGACACCAAAGGATTCTATGCCACCCTTCCATCGTGTCGTGCTGGGCGACTCTCGCAAGATGTCCCGCATCGACGACGAAGACGTACAACTCGTTGTGACCTCGCCGCCGTACTGGCAATTGAAGGACTACGGCCGGGATGAGCAGGTCGGATTCAGCGACACCTACGAGGATTACATCAACCACCTGAATCTGGTGTGGTCCGAATGCCATCGGGTGCTCAGTCCAGGGTGTCGCCTCTGTGTCAATATCGGCGATCAGTTCGCCCGCGCCGCCTACTATGGCCGCTACAAAGTGATTCCCATCCGCACGGAGATCATTCGATTCTGCGAAACGATCGGCTTCGACTACATGGGCGCCATCATCTGGCAGAAGGTGACCACCACAAACAGCTCGGGTGGTGGCGCGGTGATGGGTTCCTATCCGTTCCCGCGCAATGGCATCGTCAAGCTCGACTACGAGTTCATCCTCCTGTTCCGCAAGGGCGGCAAGGCGCCCGCACCGGATCGCGAGAAGAAGGAGGCCTCGCGACTTACCGCCGAAGAGTGGAATACATTCTTCAGTGGTCACTGGAACTTCCCCGGGGAACGTCAGGATCGACATCTTGCGGCGTTTCCCGAGGAGTTGCCTCGGCGACTCATTAAGATGTTTTCCATGTCGGGCGAGAAGGTACTCGACCCGTTCCTGGGCTCGGGCACGACGAGTGTCGCCGCCGCACGTCTGGATCGTCGTTCTCTCGGCTACGAAATCAATGAGGATTTTGCACCGTTGATTCGCGAACGCCTGGGCGGTGTGGAGGTGGACTTCATCGATGATTTGCCAACCCACATCGGCCTAGACCACGACCTGCAGCGACTCCCCTATCGGTTTGCCGATCCGGTACCGATGGAGACACGCGCCGATCCTCGGAACTCGAACTATGGCTCGCGGATTGACTCAAAGGGTGGCGGTGAACGACACGAGTCACTGCATCGAGTTCAGCAGGTGCTGGCCCCGGATCGTGTGCAATTGGAGGATGGTCAGGCGGTGCGTCTGCTCGGCGTGCGTTCGATCGCGCGGCGTCGGCAGCAGGCAGAGGAGCATCTGCGGGAACTGGCAGGTGGCAAGAAGGTCTATCTGCGGTTCGACGACGCCTGCCCACCTCGGGACGACGACGCCCTCGTCTACCTGTATCTACGCAATCGGACACCGGTGAATCGACATCTGATCCGCTCGGGGCTGGTCGAGGTAGACACAACCCGCGACTATCGCTTCAAGAAGGCCTTTCTGGCCGAGCGCGGACGATAGGGGCCGCCGCGACGAAGCGGAGCCTCGACAGGGCTACATGTATTGGCCCCTCACATACATTGGGTGACGACGGTGCGGATCTGCTCGACCGTGTCCTGCTCCAACTCCTGCTGAATATTCTCGATCGCAGCAGCCGAGACGCCGACCTGGGCCATGGCCTTTTTATCAAATTGGGGCTCCTCTCCGGGCAGGAATCCGAGCCCCACTGCCTTGGAGAGATTGTCGGCGAGGTGGACGACACATTCCAACTCCGTCGTCTCCTGCAGTTCGTGATGGCGACCGACGACGCCTACAGCATCGGCCCCCCTTGTCCGCGTTGATCAGGAGCAGTTGACCCAACTTCTGGTGCCCTGCCACGTCGCCCATGTCGATTTCGGCCTGCCGGAAGCTGAGACTCTTGTCCCGGCTATGACCGAGGAGTCTTGTGGTCCATTCCCAGAAGAAGAAGCCCAGTACGAGTTTGCCGATATCGTGCAGCAAATTCGCTCGCCATACTGCCCCAGCAATTCCGACGCTTTGGAAAGAGGGCGATTCGAGATCAGTCGTGAACAAACGATCGCACGCGCGTCGCTGCAATGGGACTTGGCGCCATTGGCTCGCTACGGAGTACGAGTGTCGTCAGTTTTGTCTGTTTTTGTCGACCTCATGGGTTCGTGCGACAAGTTCGGCATCGTCTTCCGGGTGATATCCCAGCTCGCGCCGGGCGTTCTGCAGATCCCAAACCGCCCGCGTATTGCCACTGATGCCATAGTAGATGCCGAAAACGACGGACGTTTCCAGGCTGCGCGTAACCAACTGAACCGCGTCACGTGGGCTGAGCCACGTCGACAGAATCCGATCATCAGAGCGCTGACGAACGTCGAGTTCGGGACGAAACGTGCCGATCCGTAGGCAGATCACACTGAGACCGAACTCATCGGCATAGAAACGCGAGAGGTCCTCACCGAAGGCTTTGCTGACTCCGTACAGACTGTCTGGCCGCGCCGGCATATCGGGGCGGGTGTAAACACCTTCACGTTCGTAGAAACCGGTCACGTGATTTGTGCTCGCGAACACGACCCGCCGGACGCCCTGCCGGCGTGCGGCCTCTAACACGTGATACGTGCCACCCATGTTGGTCTCGTAACACGCAGGCCAAGGTGTGGTACCTTCACGAAATCCTGCCAGATGGACGATGGCGTCCATTCCGGAGGCCGCTTCCTCCATCGCCGACAGATCCCGGATGTCGGCGATGAGGGACTCCTCCCCTTCCTCGAGCCCGTCGATATCCACCAGATCGCAGAGACGCAGGCGATAGTGCAACCGAAGTCCGGGACGCAAGGCCTGGCCGATGTCACCCGCCGCGCCGGTGATGAGGAGGTTGTTGAGTTCGCTCACTTGGAACTATCGTGCCGCCCACAAAGACCCGCGTCGCTGAATCTCCTTCGCCTCGGGCACGTCGAAATCGGTGGCTACGTGGCCGAGAGATGAAAAGAACACTTTTCCCGCACCCCACATTCGTTTCCATACCACGGGCATCACCGTGCCATTGACCCATGGTGTGGATTCAGCATCGAAGGTCGTGGTTGCCAACACTTCATTGCCAGGATCCGTATGCATGTAGTATTGCTCGGAATGCATGGCGAAGTCTTCGATTCCCGCCACGATCGGATCGTCGCCCGTGATATTGACGGTATAGTCCTTGACGCCATCCGGGTGGCCCACAAATTGGCCACCCGTCATCATCTGGTAGCCACACTCGTTGCGGAAGGCATCACACATCCCACCGTGCCAGCCGGCCAGCCCGACCCCCTGCTCCACAGCTTGCATCAGTCCCTGATTCTGCTCGCCATCGATCGTCCCCATGGTCCAGCAAGGCACGATGAGACTGAGACTCTGCATCAGATCTGCGTCCTTGTAGCTGTCCATCGTATCCGAGAGGACCACCTCGAATCCCTCGCCATCGAGAACGTCTGCAAATATCTCCGTCGTCTGCTTCGGTTCGTGGCCGTCCCAGCCACCCCACACAATCAACACCTTCTTTTCAGCCATGCTACACCCTCTCCGGATCTATGATTGTTTTCTCAGCCTGCCGTGTCTTCGATCACGGACCATGAGTAGCGTCCGTGAAGCAAAGCGATGACGAGGCCCCCAATTCCCTGTTCAACGATATGCCATTACGCGTCGACGATGACGAGAGTCCCCGTATGGCCGCCTTCTGCTCCATAGATCACGAGCGCGTGCGGCAAGGTGTATAGCACGCCGATGAAGACGCCGAAGCGCAGCCCTTCCGCCAGTGGCTCTCCACCTGAGCATCGCTTCGGATAGACATAGGTCATCAGAATGGCGAGTAGCAGATACCCGAGCACGATGATTCGTGTCAGAGGCATCTCACGCTGCAGAGCCGTGTGCTGCGGGTAGAAGTCGGCCATGAACGAGGCGTGCCACAGCCATCCCAACGTCAGCATGACCAACGCCGAAACAACCGCCGCCAGGAGAAATCGGGGTATACTCAACGCTCTCTCCAACGGGCAAGCGAAAGGACGCGGGGCGCGTCCCGAAAGGGCAGCCCTCGGTCTGGTCTTCACCGGCATCAATGTGGGCAGGTTCGATCTGTGTCAGCCCGACAATGTCCGAAAAGACATTGGGTGTCCGCGCGTGTAGATACAGAAGACGTTGTCGTGGCTCGCCGGCCTTCGTCGGCATACGGCCATCCTCTCTGCGGGCGCGCGAGGCGCGCCTGAACGATATTCTCGTTTGAGTCTCTTGGTTGCCCACGAATCCCAGCGCCGGGCGCCGCGCATCATACGGATGCTGCTCGGTAGCGGCAAGTTCCGTCCCATCTGTGGAGATCATCCATGCTCGGCCGTTCTTGCACCGCCTTTGGAGCCCTCCAGGCTGTTCTTGGATCCCTCCTCATTGGTACCCTGCTGTCTTGCTTGACGATCCCTCCGGCCAACGACACAACGGAGTCACTGGGCGCCGACGGCTTCTCTCACCAGCTGATCGACGAGGTCCAGAAACGTTTCGTCGACTCTCGAGGCCGGGTCGACTACTCATCGTTGCAGGCCGACCCCGCAGCTCTCGACCACTACTACAATCTCGTCGCAGCCCATACGCCCGATACCGATCCGGATCTGTTTCCTTCCGACCGTCACCGCCTCGCCTACTGGATCAATGCCTACAATGTGGCGGTCATGAAGGCCGTCATCACCCACTATCCGATCACGTCGGTCTCCGATGTGAAACCACCGCCCCTTCTCTCTCTCCTGTCAGAGCAGAGTGGGTTCTTCTACTTCCAGCGGCTCATCTTCGGCGGTGAAACAATGAACCTCTACGATCTGGAGCACAAGGTCATTCGTGTGCGATTCGAGGATCCACGCATTCACTTTGCCATCAATTGCGCATCCCTCGGTTGCCCGAAACTACCGACCGAGGCTTTCCATCCCGACCGCCTGGAGCAGCAGCTGCAACGCGAGACAGTTCGCTTTCTGAATGAAGAGCGGAATCTGCGAGTAGACGACGAGGCACGGTCCGTTCACCTGTCTAGCATTCTGTCCTGGTATTCGGAAGACTTCCTCGGCTGGTTTCGATCCCACCATCCGGGTGTGGAGACGCCGACACTTCTCGATTATTCTCGGTTGTATATCAGCGGCGACCGACTCGCTGACGTGGAACGCGCCCAGCGGGAGGGCTACGAGGTCGTCATCGAGCCCTACGACTGGCGTCTGAACGATCAGGCCGCGGACTACTAACGGACAAGAGTGAGAAGGGGAGAATATGGGAAGAGTCGCCCATTTTGAGATCGTCGCCAGCGATCCACAGCAAGCCGCGACCTTCTACAATGGTGTATTCGGCTGGGAGATCCGTCCCTGGGATGGCCACGGGGAATATCTGCTCGTGCTGACCGGAGAGGATGACGAGGTGCCAGGGATCAACGGCGCCATCGTCCATCGTTCCCAGTCGCCTGCCGGATCTGTGAACCTCGTCGATGTCGTGTCCCTGGACACGGCCATGGTGAGGGTTGCCGAGAATGGCGGCACCATCGTGCACACGCGCACGACGGTGCCTGGTGTCGGTTACGTAGCCTATTGCCGCGACCCAGAGGGTAATGCCTTCGGGCTAATCGAGCGTTCCCCCACCGCCTCTTAGGCCTGGTCGCGCTCTTCCCTGTAGGCCTTTTCCAGCGCCAGGCGAAAAGGATGATTCGGTACGGACGTGGCCATCTGCTGCGTTCGCTGATTCTGCAGCCAGTGCTCCAGCAGTTTTGCCCGCAGTCGGCTCTCCACATAAGCCACCTGTGTCTGTCCCGCGAGATTTTCGATCTCCATCTGTGACGGGTCGACGTCGAGGTCGTACAACTCCGCCTCACCGCTGACATAGTGGCAGTATTTCCACCGGCCATCAGTCACCATGGCGCGCCCCGTAATCTCACAGAAGGTGACTTCCCTCGTTTTCAACGAGGGATCATCGAGTAGCGGCCCGAGCGACGTGCCCTGGATGGTGGCGGGCGCCTCAACACCACACACATCAAAGAAGGTGGCCACCACATCCAACCCGCTCACGAGACTCGCGCACCGGCCTCCTGCGACAGCGCGCTTCGACCCGTCCGGTGTGTGCGGCCCCCGAACGATCATCGGCACGTGAGCCATGCTCTCGTAGAAGTATCCCTTGAAGGGCAGGCCGTGGTCGCCAAGGGCATCTCCGTGGTCGGATGTAAAGATGATCAGCGTGTTGTCGAGCGTCCCGCGCGTCTCGAGAGCGGCAAGCATCTTGCCGATCCCCTCGTCGATGAGACTGATGTTGGCGTAGTAGTGGGCTCGCCAGCGCCGCATGTCCTCGGCGGACGCCGTCGACGGATCGATGCGGAACATGGAATTGTTCAGTGAACCGGCCCCCTTGTCACCCTGCCCCTTGGGCTTGTTCGCCAACTCTTCGGGACCGCCCACAGGTTCGGGGATGTCCGCGTCGTAGTACATGTCGGCCATGTCTTCAGGCGGATCATAGGGGTCGTGAGGGCCAGCAAAACTCACCCAGACCGCAAAGGGGGAATCACCGTGCTGCTGCAACCACTCGGCGGCGCGATCCCCCGTGTAGCCATCGACATGAAACTTCCGATCGTGGGGGAAGATCGAAGCGCCGACCCACTCGAAGTAATGGGGATTGGACGTGGGGTGGGGTCGCTCGATGCCGTGGGCGCGCAGATACTGATAGTGATCGTCGGGCAGATACACATGCCGCTTGTCCTCGGCGATGACGCGCTCGTCGAAGCCACCGGAGATGTCCCATGGCATGAAGTGCATCTTGCCGATGCCTGCCGTACGGAACCCCGCGGCACTCATCAGCGCTGGCCACGTCGGCGTCGACTCATCGAGCCATTGGCCATTCGACAGCACACCCGTTGTCGAGGGCCACTGCCCACTCATCCATGCCGCGCGACACGGCACACAAACAGGCGCCGGCGTGTAACAACGTTCGAAAACGACCCCCTCGGCGGCGAGACGGTCGAGATTCGGTGTCTGCATGAAGTCGAGACCGTAACAGGGCAGCGAGTCGAAACGCTGCTGGTCGGTGGTGATGAACAGCAGGTTGGTGGGGGCAGACTCCATCATTCGATCCTGGGACTCATGTGGGCGTGGCCACCTGCCAGTCGGCGCTCTACTCTATGTCGTATCGTCGACGGGCAGGGTCGGCGTGAAACCTAATCCGCCTGCAGGCCCCAGCCAACGTGATGCAAGCGCTTCGATGAGTAACAACCTGACGACGTGATACGCCTCGAATCCATCAGCCATGCCGTTCCAGAGCCCTTGCGAACGGCAGGGTCCTGGCTACGACACCACCTCGATCCGCCTGAGCTGTCCTACCACGGAACGACGTGGCTCTTTCTGCGGGCTCTGGGTGCCGTCTACACTGTCGCGTTCCTCGGCCTTGCTCTGCAACTTGGTCCCCTGCTCGGTGAGAATGGCCTGCTCCCCGTCTCGGCCTTTCTCGAACGCATCGGGGACGGTAGCGAAACTCCGTGGCTGCGCGTTCCGTCGCTCATGTGGCTCAATGACAGCGATGGCTTCATGCTCAGCCTCGCCTGGCTCGGTGTCGGGCTCGGTACTGCCCTGCTCGTCGGGCACGCCAGCGTCATCCACATGCTGGCACTGTGGGTCCTGTACTCCTCCTTCGTCAATGTGGGACAGCTGTTCTATGGCTATGGCTGGGAGATCCTGCTGCTGGAAGTCGGTTTCCTCTCGGTGTTCCTCGTGCCCCTGTGGAAGGGCGGCTGGCACGGAACCGGTGGGCCGTCGTCGCCTCGAGCCGTGCTGTGGCTGCTGCGCTGGGTCCTGTTCCGGATCATGTTCGGCGCGGGCCTGATCAAGCTGCGCGGCGATGCCTGTTGGTGGGATCTGACCTGCCTGCTCTACCACTACGAGACCCAACCGATTCCCAACCCGCTGAGTCCCTACTTCCATGCCCTGCCCGATCTGATCCACAAGGCCGGCGTCTTGTTCAACCACCTCGTCGAGGTGGTCGTCCCCTTTTTGCTGATCGGTACACCCCGACTTCGTTGGATCGCCGGCGGTCTCATGCTCCTGTTTCAGACGATGCTGATTCTGTCGGGGAATCTGTGCTGGCTGAATTACCTGACCGTCGTGCTGTGCCTCTCCTGCTTCGATGATCGCGTGTGGCACGGATTGCTCCAGCACACCCAGACCCTGTGCCGATGGTGGAATCGGCGGTCAGATCGCACGGCGACATCGCCGCGACGCCGGGTTGCGGTCGGAGCGCTTTGTGCGTTGGTGGCCTATCTGAGCATCGGCCCCATCGGCAATCTGCTATCGACTCGGCAGGCGATGAACACCTCCTTCGACCCCTTGCACCTGGTCAACACGTACGGCGCATTCGGTCACATCGGCAAGACGCGACCCGAGATCATCCTGCTGGGCACCCTCGATCCAACACCGGGCCCGACCAGCGAGTGGGTGGAATACGAATTCAAGTGCAAACCAGGAGACGTAAACCGGCGGCCTTGTGTAGTTTCGCCCTACCATCTGCGACTCGACTGGCAGATCTGGTTCGCCGCCATGGCTGACTATCGCACCCAGCCCTGGCTGGTGCATTTCGTGTATAAACTCCTGCACGCGGATCCGGGTGCCCTGAGCCTGCTTGCTCTTGGTCCCTTCGACGGACAGCGACCCACCGCCATCCGCGCCGACCTGTATCAGTACCACTTTGCGCCGCGGGGGGCGCAGGCTCATTGGACACGCGAGCGACAAGGAGCCTATCTGCCCATGCTGAGGGCGGCAGACCCACAACTCCAGCGCGTGATCGAAGGCTTCGGATGGAAGCTCCTTGCGGCCGACGACGGCGACTGTGCGTGCGGCGATCCGAACGGGCGTGACGTCCTGGCCGCTGCCGACCGGTAACGTCGACACTGGCCTGCATGGCTCGAGCATCTATACTCGACGTGGAAACGCTGACACCCTCGCCCTGACAAGGAACCTGCAACCATGACCGACGCCCCCCTCCGCTTGCTCGTGATCGGCGCCCACCCGGACGACTGCGAAGTCAAAGCGGGCGGTCTGACCGCCATCTATCGCGACCTGGGACACCAGGTGCGTTTCCTGTCCATGACCAATGGCGCCACTGGACATCACGATATCGGTGGCATCGAGTTGGCACTGCGTCGTCGCCGGGAATCGGATGCCGTCGCCGAGGCGGAAGGCCTCGAGTATGAGATTCTCGACATCCACTGCGGCGAACTCGAACCCAGCGTGGCCAACCGCAAGCAGTTGATCCGAGAAATCCGTGAATATGAACCGGATCTGGTGCTGACTCATCGCCCCTGGGACTATCACCCCGATCACCGCTATACGGGAATGCTCGTGCAGGACGCATCCTACATCCTCACCGTTCCAAACATGGTTCCCCTCACGCCGCATCTGCAGAGGATGCCCGTGATCATGTATCTCTACGACAACTTCGCAAAGCCGATCCCCTTCCAGCCTGACATCGTCGTCGACATCGATGCCGTGATCGATCGCAAACTCCATATGCTGCACTGCCACACGTCTCAGATGTACGAGTGGTTGCCCTACAATCGGAACGAACTCGACAAGGTCCCCGACGACGAGGCTTCTCGTCGTGAGTATCTGGCGAACGGGCGCCTGCCACAGTTTGTCGAGGTTGCCCAACGCCATCGAGATCGCCTCGTGGCGCTGTATGGAGTGCAGAAAGGGAACAACACCAAGTATGCCGAGGCCTTCGAAACCTGCGAGTATGGTGCAGCACTGACCGCTGAGGCGAAGAAGCGACTGTTCCCCTTCCTGCCAAGCTGACGGGGCCGGCCCAGAACAAGGATTCTGATGTTGCCGGGGCCGCCCAGGCCGAGTTCAACGGGAATCACACACATCCGACAACAGGAGAGCACACAGATGGGTTCGCGCAGACACTTGGCCGTCATCACCACAGAATGGCGCTATCACTGCCATGCCTGGCATATGGCGGAACGGTTTCTCGTCGGTTATCCCACCGAGGGTAAGTGGCACACACCTGAACTCGAGGTCGTTTCAGCCTATGTCGATCAGTTTCCCGAAAATGATCTGAGCCGTCAACGGTCCGAGGAGTTCGGCTTTCCCATCTACGAATCCGTCGCCGAGGCCCTGTGCCGCGGTGGCGACGAATTGGCGGTGGATGCAGTCCTGCTCATCGGCGAGCACGGAGACTATCCGAAGAGCGAATTCGGCCAGACGAAGTATCCCAGATACGAGTTGTTCAAGCAGGTCACCGATGTTTTCCGCAGCAGCGGACGCTCGGTGCCCGTGTTCAACGACAAGCATCTGTCATGGAAGTGGGAGTGGGCGAAGGAGATGGTTGACCTGACGCACGAATTGGACTTTCCCCTTGCCGCCGGATCTTCGCTGCCAGTTACGTGGCGAATGCCATCGGTCGACATGCCTCTCGGCGCCGAGGTCGACGAAATGATGTCTGTCGCGATGGGAGGTATGGACAGTTATGACTTTCACGCGTTGGAAGTCCTCCAGTGCATGGCCGAAAGGCGAGCAGGTAGCGAAACCGGCATTGCCGCAGTCCAGGGCCTGAAGGGCGATGCGGTCTGGCAGGCCATGGCCGCCGGAAGCTGGGCCAAAGGCGGTTGGGATCCAGAGTTGTTTGAAGCCTGTCTCGCCCGCACGCAGACACTCGCTCAACCCGAATCCTACAGCCATCGATTCCCCACGCAGGAGCAGATGCGCGAGTGGGCGAAGGAGCCCGTCGCCTACCGCATCGAGTACATCGACGGCACGAAGGCCACGATGCTTCTAATGAATGGCCTTGTTGGCGATTTCACCTTTGCCGCGCGCCTCAAGGGCCAGGACACTCCCCTGTCGACGCTCTTCTACCTGCCGCCCGTGCCGAATGTCATGTATTCGGCCGAATTGATGGCGAAAGCGGAGACGACGTTCATGACCGGCGAATCGCCGTGCCCCATTGAGCGAACCTTGTTGACCACGGGTTTGGTAGAAGCCTGTGTTCAGTCTGCCAACACGGAGCAGGCGCGCGTCGAGACACCGCATCTTGCAATCGTTTACGATGCGATTCCAAGGCCACTATTCGCCCACGACTGATCACAGAGCGGGTCGTTACTTCTCGGCCGTCGCCACCCCGATGTGGCGGTAGATGCCGTCGGCATCGATTCCGATCTGGCCATCGCCGGTACCGTAGATACTACCCAGATCCCGGGCCGAGTAATAGAGCAGCCAGCGGCCACCCCCATCCACGACACACGGCGTGGAGGTGTAGCGACCGTCGAAGCGCGTGGGATCGCGTGTGGCAGGGAAGGCCGACCGGTCATGGTGGTGTTGCCAACTGATCCCGTCGGTCGACGTGGATGCGAACAACTCGAAGTGGCCTCCCTCGACATGGGCACCATACCACATGGTCAGATCGGACCCGTCCTGCAAGACGAAGGGATAGACGATTGTCTGCAGGCCTCCGGACGGGACCAGCATGGGCTCAGCGTCTCGCGTCCAGTGCAGGCCGTCGTCCGACTCGAATCGATACACGGCCTGCGCAATCGTTTTATAGCTGTCGTGTTCGGCATCTGGTTGGGAATTCATCCACATGACAGACCCACCGCCGGATCGGGGAAGGACACAGGGCCGGCGGCCGCTGGGTAGTAATGGCTCAGGATGCACCTGCCACGCGAGTCCATCACGACTCTCTGCATATCCCGGCAGCTGGTCCAGCCGCAGGACCTGACCCGACTCGTCCCGGGACGAGTCGGACATGACGAACCACATGCGAAACCGCTCGGTCCCTTCGTCAAACAGCACATGCGGCGTCTGCCACGACGCCCCCGCAGGTAATGCCGGGCGGTAAGGATCGGGTTGGCAGGATCCGCTTCCCAATGGATGCCGTCGACGGAGGTTGCCGTGCCCAGATCCATGTCTTTGGTCCGCGTCGCCGTGGAATTACCCAGATACCACATGCGATAGATCCCATTCACTCGAACGACCGTGGGATTATAGAGCTGAACGCGGCACCATTCGGCTGTCGTTGTCATGGCGGACAGGGTAGGCTGCTCGTGTCGTTGCCAGTCGAGTTGATGGAGGTGCAAGATGACTCTTTCGGTAGGGTGGATAGATGGTGGACGAAAATAGACGGAGCCGGCTTGATATCTCAATGTTGCTGGCTCCTTTTCACGTATTTATACTTTTGATATTAATTTTATCTATTTATGCGCGCCACCGAATCCAGGATTCCGAATGACGCTGGCTGTTCGTGCGACGGATCAGGGTCCGATACCCGAGGCGATCCACAAGCAATTGTGGGAGTGCGTCAGTGCGCGCCTACAGCGTGGGGACTCGCTGATCAGACCCCTCGATTTTCAAAGAGCCCTGGAGGCAGATTACACCGCACTGACCGGAGTGTCGATCAGTGAGTCGGTGAGGAGGTGGCTGGCCCATGCCCAGGTAACCTCCAACCGTGAGAATCCCGACCGGTATGTGGCGCGAGACCTGAGCAGAATCCCCCAAACCTCGGCTTCGCCTGAGCCCACTGCTGTGCCGCCCGGAGGGCTGGGGAATTTCGCCACCTGAGACGCACCCGGTTCCTTCCTCGGGCGGCTCCCTCAAAGCGCATCCTGTCACTATACTGAGCCCGTCCCTGCATCCGGGAGTCGACCCCCTACCCGGGTATGTATTCTCAGGGTCGATCCATTGGAGTTCTCGGTTGGACGGTTGAGGAAGGCGTTGTGACACCAAGGAATTGCATATGACCTGCGAGTCGAGAAGGATCTCTGCCGTTGAATTGGAGCCCCTCGGACAGCTGCGTGACGTGGTTCTCGTCGACGGTGGCATCCGGCTGCACGACAGGGTTCTGGTCGAAGACGACGCCACTACCATCGGCTGCCCGGAAGGGGCCCAGGATCGCTCGTGGTTCGAGCCACTGGTGGGTGGTGTGCGCATCCGCAAGGTCCTCGTGCTCGACGACGACAGAGCACGCGCGGCGTGGCTGACCTGGTGTGGTACCGAGTCCGATGGCAATCAGACCCCACTACACATCAGTGTGAACGGCGTCGAAATCGTTCGACCATCAACGAGCCAGGTTCACCCGCAGTGTCTGCACTATTACACGACCGAATGGGGTGGATCCCACTTCGACAACTGGTTTGTCACCGCCCTGCCCGTGGGCGCCCTCCAGGTGGGTGTCAACACAATCGACATGTGGTGCGAGGCCAAGGGTTCGACGAACGACACGCCGGCCTGGGAGATCATGATCGGCGCCGACAGTGAACGGTTTCGGGGCTCAGATCCTGCTCTACCACCGGTGGGGCGCAGTGCGTTCAGCAGTGACCGAGGCTCCACATGGGATGGAGATCGGTTAGGCCGAGGAGACGACCTGGCCGGCGAGTACTGCGTGCGTCTGAGCCTCGAACGCCACCGCCCCGGTGGCGTATTCCGCTCGGCCGTGCTCGACGCGAGTTGTGGCAACGGGCAGAAGACCGGCGAACCGTGCCTGCATCGACATCTCACCGTGAATCGCTGCGATATCACGTGCGATGTCGACACACCTGAGGGCACTCGGGCCGACCTGCGCGTGCGTTACGGGGACACACCACGAGCCGACGCTGACACGTGGACAGCGTGGGAACAACTGACGGGACTGCAGAATTCGCAGCCATCACCACCGGGCCGATGGATGCAGGTGGAAGTCGCGCTATCGACAGAAGATCCACTGATCACGCCGGTCCTGCGTGGTGTGCACATCGAAGCACAGGTCGACATCTCGCCGACTACCTCCCGCATGCTCGACGCTCGCAATGGGCGGGCAACGCCCTCATCCTTCGACTACGTGTGGGAGACACCCGAGGCGCTGGCCGACCTGCGTGAGCGCTTCGAACTGGATGCTGTGGTGGCCGGCGCGGATACCGAGTTCGAAGCCCAACTGCGGCTGATGAACTGGTCGTACCGAATCCCCCTGGGCAACCTCGATCGCTACGCCTGGCGCTACGACGATCTACCGCAGTTAGAACGCGATCAGGATGGGGCGATCCGTCTGCTGGGTCCGTACGACGGTCCACGGCGAGAAGGACACTGCCTCTACTGCAATCTGGCACTGGTGGCGGCGCTGCTGTCGTTCGGTTATCCGGCTCGCTGGGTGAACATCTCCACCAAACACACGTATGGACATGAGGTCACCGAAGTCTGGTCGAATGACTTCGGCAAGTGGGTACACCTCGACGCCACCCGAGACTACTACCTCTACGACCTCGAGACGAGCGTGCCCTTGAGTCTTACTGAAATCGCCGAGCACGTGGGCCGTGTGGTGCCAGAGCCGGTCACGTGGGAGCGACCGATCCAGGCTCAGGTGGCACGCGTCGACCCCGCCGCAGTAGGCCTCGGATGCCGGCAGCCGGGCCATGGGCACGACATCCTGTTTGAGGGTGGCATGGACCTTCTGCAGATGATCGGACATCTGCAGATGCCGATGCGCAACGATTTCGCAAGTCGTCCCCATCCGGTACCGTGGCGGGTCAGCAGCAATTGGGGCTCGAGCGAGTTTGTGACCTGGCACAGTGAGCGGTTTCCGCCAAAACTCGAATACGACCGTACCACTGCAAGACTGCAGGACTGGGAACCAGCGCTGAACGAGGCACGGGTGCACCTGGTCGAGACGGAAAACCCCAGACAGGTGCGGGTTGAGGTGGAAACGGTCACCCCATGGCTGGAGGCCTTCGAGGCGAGCGTGGACGGTGCACCGTGGGAAAAACGACTTGAACCGGCGTGGGTCTGGGACCTGCACGAGGGAGTGAATCAGCTGAGGGTGCGTCCCTGCAATCGTTTTGGCGTGCGCGGTGCGGTCAGCGAAATGACGATGGTGCTGCCCTCGTGACGCAGTGAGCAACGCGGGGCGGCAGACGGATTCTCAGGTGCCGATCAAATCAGATGCTGATCAGTTCAGATGCGCATCAGTTCAAATGCTCAGAGACGTGTGCGACGAAATCCTCAGGAAGATAAGGGCTTCTTTATGAAGGAAGTGGCCCCCTCCGACCCGATCCTGTCCCAATCCTCGCGACTCAAGTAGCCGCTGATGACGATGATGGGCATTGGCAATCCCGCCGCGCGGATCGATTGGGTCAAGCCCTCGGCGGGTCTCGGCAGCAAAAGGTCCGTGACCACCATGTCGGCTCGATTCAACACATCCATCATCGACGTCGGCTCTGCGTCCTCGAACTCCTCTACTTCGTGACCGGCCTTTCGCAGAAACTAACTCAGCGTTCGACGGGTTGTGAAGTCATCTTCAACAACGACGATCAGGGCCATGGTGATCCGAAGCGATCTGTTTGGGGATTTGCAGCACAGCAGGGTACCATTTGCCTATAAAATGCAAAACTAGTGGCATTCCGTCACCTGTCACCAGCGGGAGCTCTTTGGGTCGACCCTCGCCAAGGATCTACAACCGTGAAAAACCACTCGGAGACGAATGAGAGACGGACATCCGCCGCAAGATGAGGATTCGATGAACGACGATGCGGTCATTGCCTCCGTACGACAGTGGGTGGAGTCCTTCGTCGTGGGCCTGAACCTGTGTCCCTTCGCCAAACGCGAACTGTTGCAGGGCAGCATTCGTTTCGTCACCACTCGGGCCTCGACAGAAGAGGAACTGCTCGTGGTGTTGCGTTACGAGCTGGAACTCCTCTGTCGAGAACCATCGATAGAGACGACTCTGCTCATTCATCCCGCCGCATTGCCGAGATTTCAGCACTATAACCAGTTTCTGGGCTATGCCGATGAGTTGCTCGTGCAGCTAGAGATGGAAGGTGTCTACCAGATCGCCAGTTTCCATCCAGAATATCAGTTCGAGGGCACAGATCCGGATGATGCGGAGAACTACACAAATCGATCACCCTACCCCATACTGCATCTGCTCCGGGAGGAGAGTCTCGAACGAGGCATCGACGAGTTTGAGGATGTCGACCAGATTCCGGCTCGCAACATCGAGTTGATGAACCGCCTTGGGGTAGAGAAGCTGAAAGCTATGCTGCAGGCCACTGTGGACGGTAGCCCTCCGGCGTAGCCGAAGAAGCTGTCCCAGTGTGGGGGCCGTGATCTTCCGCCCAGCTGGTGCCCCCCCTCCGACCCATACATCTGGTCGGGCACAAGCTCAGCAGGAAATTGGGCTCTCATCGACTTCCTCGTCCTGTAGCAGAACTCACACGCATCGGCATATCCATCCTGCAGTTCTCCGACCTCATGCCGGTGGGCAAGTTCTGCGGGCCCGCCAGCGACAAGGGGACCGAGCACCGGATGTGCCTCCGGATCGTATCGATCGCAGATCGTCCTCAGCGGCTCCTGAAACAGATTTCCGAGATCCCCTGGCAAACGTGGAGATGCCCCAGTGGATCGACATGAACGCGAGATGGTGACGCCAACTTCTCGTGGGGACACACCGTGAACCGCGCCGCCGGATACTGCTGCACCCTGTCTGCCAGTTTTTCGGCCGCTCTCCCCCGAAACATGATTCGTGAACCGCCATCGGGGAGGGTTCCCACGACAGACTCCGCTGACATCACCTCGGGCTGGGCGATCGTGATCACGCCGATGTTGATCCCCAATTCCTCTGCCGCAGACTCCGCAGTCTGGGCTTGATCAGCGAGTTCTTCGGTCCAGTGATACAGATCGCTGCTGACCGAGATGGAGTCGCTCTTCCCTGCGAGCGGCTTCAGCCATTGAACCGCATCCGCTTTGCTTGTCGCCCAGTATGCGTTCGACACGATCCCAACGTTGTAACCCATCTCCTTCGCGCACTCGACACCGTGTTTCAACAAGGCGTAGTACAGGAACGGCTCCCCACCCTCGAAGAACACGGAACGAATCGAAGGAATCTCTTCTGCCTGACTCAGAATGTCATCCAGTTGTTCGATCGTCAGCGTCCCGGTCTGCCAATTGTGGCTCCACACGAAGCAGTGATCGCACGCCAGGTTGCATTGATAGGTTAGCAGAAGGAGCCCTGTCAGTTCCATCGAAGAATCCTCTGCGGCGCGTCAGCTTATTGAGTGGCAACCGACACTGCTTGGTCAACTCAGACTCTTGGAAAAGTCCACGAGCGCATGCACGTTGGTTGCAGGGGTAAACGGTGCCACCTCACAGCCAGGTGCGACGATGAAGCGATCCCCACCCGTCGCCTGACAGTTCCTTGCTGCCTCGGCTACATCGCCTACGTCCCCTTCCAACATGGTCGAAATCGTATCGACATTTCCGCACAACGTGCGCTCTGCACCCAGCCTCTGCCGGGCCAGAGATAGATCGGTGAGGAAGTCGACTTCGAACACGTCAGCTGAAAGGCGTGCCATATCCTGCAGCAGGGCATCGGTACAACCACACATGTGGACTCGCGCCATCGCTTCGGCGGACACGATGGACCTGAGAATCTGTTGTTGCTGCGAGCACACGAAGTCGCGATAGAAGTCAGGACCGATCAGACTTGCCGCCGCACCACTCATGCCAATGCTGTCGGCGCCGGCATCAACCTGGGCTTCGGCATAACGAGCGGAGAGGACGGCACAGAATGCGAGAAGGTCGTGGACGAACTCGGGGGCATCATAGAAATCGGTCATGAGCGCGTTGATCCCGCGCAGTTCGGCGGCAAGAGCGAGGGGCCCCTCAACCCAACCAACGACACACCCCTCAGGGCCTGCCTCACGGCCCAGGATACGGATCGCCTCGATTCGGTCCCCCATTCGCCCCGCGTGAACGTCGGGTAGCCCAAGTCGTGCGAGGAGGGCCTTGTCCTTCAGCGCTGCATGGGCCTCGTCGATGGCCGGAAGCTGGTCGGGATACCAGCGCGCACTGGCTTCGCCACACAGGTCCACGACTTCTAGCGCTGGGGCGGAGCAGGTCAGCAGGATATCCAGATCGAAATCGCGCCACACAGACAGCTGGGCGGCGGCCATCCGTTCACCACTGCGGCAATAGTCGCCAAACCGAATGCCGGCATGTTTGCCGGCAAAGGTCATCAGCATCGGTTGGACTGGGGGCCGGTCGCGTGGTGTCCCTGAGATGGTGGCACGGACGCATTCCAAGCTCGTCAGCACCGCCAAGAATGTCAGCATAGAAGAGAAGGATTCTGCGGACCTCGGAATGCCACGGCATGTGGCGTTACTATGTCAGTAACCGAGATGGCGACCTCGGGCAAGTTGACGACCTGAACACATGCCTGTGGTCGTCCCACCCGCGAACCCCAGCGCTCGAAGGTTCTTGGTAGCAGGCAGATTACGTGCAGAACGCGGTGACAAACCGGCTCTCACCGTCCGTGCTGCCAATCAGAATCAGCTCGCCCTCATCTGGAAGAGGTTCCTGTGGATCGGGGTTGATCTGCTGATCCGGCCCTGCCTTCAGCGCGATCACGGTGCAGCCCGTGCGCCGGCGAATGCGATTGTCCGCGATACTGCGTCCAGCCAGACTCTTGGGGACCTTGACCTTGAAGACCCCGAGGCCCTCGGCGATCATCAACATATCACCTCCCTCGAGGAAGTTGAAGATCGCCCCGGCTCCCATCGACGCATACGACATGACGAAGTCCGCCCCCGCTCGATGGAGGGTGACGATATTGCGCTCGAGGGTGACGCGGCTGATGATCTGAATGTCAGCGCGCAAACGGCGACAGTAGAGGGCCAGATAGACGTTCGTGTCATCCTCGTGCGTCGTGATGATCGCCGTCGGTGCTTCCATGAACCCCGCCTTCTTCAGCACCTCCAGTTCAGCCGCATTCCCCACGATATGCTTGTCTTTGTCGAGAGCACGCTCAGGATCCTGATCGACCATTCGATAGTCGACGCCGCGCGCTGCCAGCGCTCGCGCCGCAGCGCGCCCGACGCGCCCCGCACCGATGATGATCACTGGGGAGTCTGAGATGCCTTCGGCACGGTAGCGTTCGTTGAATTGATCCAACTGTTCAGCCGTTGCGGCCAGTACGAGGATCGTGTTGATACCGATGACGGTCTCGAAGCGTGCGGCCTGGAAAACACCGCGCTCCCACACGCCGACGACGGTAACGCCCAACTCAGAGCGCAGACCGATGCCCGCAAGGGTCTGTCCCACCATCGATGTTCCTGCTGCCGAAGCCTCGGCGATGAAAAGACCACCATACTGCCCGATCATGTGGGCCCGGACGTCGGAGCAGAGTGTTCGTCGCGCGAGGGACTCCCCCAGCATCTGCCCCAATTGCAGGACCCGGGATCCGCCCGCCAACTCGAGAATATCGACGGAGGCCGAGTCATTGGCAGTGGTGACGATCGGTACGTTGGGCGCCAGTTCCCGGACTGTGAAGGCCACGTTCGTGTTGGTTGCATCCGTATTGGTCGCCGCCACCAGCGCTGCCTGGTCGACCCGCATTCGACGGTAGGTCTCCGGGTCATCCAGTTCGCCTACAACGACGCGCACACCCAGGTCGTAGAGACGCAGGGCCTCAGCAAGATCGGAAACGATGAGGTGGTACGGAATCTGGTAGCTCTCTAGTTTGCTGATCAGTGCCTGAGTGACCGTATCGTAGCTCGTGATCAGCACATGCGAGCGTGTGGAGGCTGGAAGTTCTCGGGGTGCGCGAATCTCGGACTGAGCCTCCATCCAGGGAGCGTAGAAGAACTGGATGAAGGTGAAGGGAAACAGCACGAGCATGTACAGGATCCCCGTGAGCAGAACCATCATCGAGAATGCCCTGCCCAGGTCCGTATGGAACGTGATGTCGCCGAACCCCAGCGTAGACATCACCGTCAGAGTCCAGTAGAAACCAGTGATCCACGTGTGTTCGTGTCCCTCGCGCTGCATGAGAAAGTGAAACAGGGCGCTGAACAGAGCGACGATTCCGAGGAACACGAAAAACAGGCGCACCAACAGCTTCAGATTGCGTTGGCTGGTGCGCTTCTGCAGGAAGTAGGAAAGCTGGGATACGAGTGTCTTCATGTGGCCACACTCTCTAGTGACGTACCGATGAACTCATAGCAGAGCCGGCGGACATCAGGGGGAAAGTCATGGGGACATGCCGGGTGAATGATCTGCAGACGGTCAGCAGCCCCATGTAGACTGTAGATGTTGCGGGCAGCGCGCACGACTTCGGCGGCAATCTTCCACTTGAAGTTGGTGTCGTCAATCGGCGCAGAGACCAGACAGGCGCGAGGGGCAAGACTGGCGATCAGATCGTGAAAGTCAAATGGAATCGCCTCTGGCGAACCGTAGTCGCCGATCCGCGGCATGTAGCGCTCCTGTGACCACCCCTCGCCTGCTGTCCAATTAGGGTAGTCGACAAACGAGTCGAGACCGCAGTTGGAAACGATCGCCTGAATCCGTGGATCAAAGACGGCGGTGTACACAGAATTGTGCCCTCCGAGGGAATGGCCGATCGCACCGAACGCACCACCACCTACAAAGGGTAGACTCTCGAGCAGGTCCAGAGCCCTGACATTATCCCAGATGGCCTTCATCGTGCCACTGTGATAGCCCAGGCCTCGTAGATCGGGCTGATAGGCGGCCATCTGCGGATAGGATGGTGAAATCGTGACGAAACCAAGGTCCGCCAACTCGCTTGCATAGTTTCGATCGGGTCGACCGCTGAGCCCGACGACATCTCGATAGCCATGTTCGTGACTGGTCGGATGCAGACAGAGTATCCCGCGCATGGAAGCGGATGTCGAACTGTGAGGGCGACAGATAAAGGCGGTGGTTTCGCAATCTTCGTCTGCCTCGTACGTGATGCTCTGACGAACGTGGGATTCACATTCCGTCTCCTCAACAACCGACCACGTCGGAGGGCTCGAACGATCAGACATCGGAAACGACCCCATGACCTGCTGGGCTGATTCGAGAATCCTGTCCCGCAGCGAAGACCAGTGCTCCAGGCTGGCAGGTACGGGGTCGGTGATATGATTCATTGGCGTCCCTCGATCATGGCACGATGGCGACGTTTGGGCGTTCGAGTAGAGCACCACTGGCATCGCGAGCACAGCAATGTAGCTCGCTGAAGCCCAACGAAACAACCGAGAACTCCGTCACAGACGAACACCGGAGGGGTCCAGGTCGAGGACGAATTGCTCGGCAAGCCAGGCATAGGCGATTCGCATGGCCTGTTCAGTGGGGCGATGGCCTGCGCCATGGTGGAAGAATCCAGCTGCGTCCACTCGATCGTACAGGGCGTAGACGCGCTGTGCCTCCTGAATGTAGTGCCAGCTGGCGGGGCGATCCGCCTCACCTCCCACGAGGAAGAAGGGACGGGGGGCGATCAGCGCCAGCAATTCGTGATGGGCGCGAGCAAAACCCGGGCGATGAATCCGCTCACCCAGATACCAGTCATCGTCCCAGTTCGTGAAACTGAAGCCGAAGCCGAAATCAGAGGAAACACAGGCGGCAAATCGTGGGTCGAAGGCAGCGGCGTAGAAGGCGATCTTGCCACCGAGCGAGTGACCTATGATCCCGCAGCGCGTCGTGTCGACACCGGGTTGATCGAGCAGCAGATCGAGAGCACGTGATGCGTCCCAGGCCAGTCGCCCCACACCAGACCAGTTGGGGTGGTCGATCTGCAACTGATCCGCAGCCGCCTGCCAGTGACCCATATCGAGAAAACCTCCTGGTGGCTCTTCGACGGTGTTGAAGGGGTAGACCTCTGGACACGCGACGGTGTAGCCCTGCGCCGCCAGGTGCCGGCCGAATTGGATGACCGACTCACTATCGTCCAACGGCTGTCGCGTACTAAGATCGATACCAGCCATCCTGTCAGGGTCGTAGAAGGGGATGACCATTCCCGGACAGGGCGTGGAAATGGGCGTCGTTGGCGTCATCAGCAGAACGGTCTGACGCGTCGTGGGTGTCGTCGGCTGCAGCAGGATCGTGCCCGTATAGCGTTCCTGATCGAAGGTGGTGAGATGCTCGGCAGACCGGTCGAAGGCGTCAGAGTTGTCGAAGGCGGGTTGGCCGAGAACGGCCTGCCAGGATTCCAGCAGCCGTTGACGCGTGCCTTGCCACTGCGCGACATCGTCGGGGACTGGCAGCGCCTCGATCGGCTCTGGGGCGAAAGATGCGTCGCCCGGAGCGGGGCGGCTGTGGGACATCGATGTGTTTTCCATCTGTCTGAAAACTCCTGTCTGGAACCCATCAATCTGGAACCTTGATCTGGGATCTCCCATGGCTGGCGAACTCACTCATCAAAGACCATCATTGGTCCTGCAAGGGCAGAAACTCAGATGTTCAGGCCGCGCCGTCGAGGCGCAACGGAGGAAACATGTGGTCGAAGGCACTCACGTACAGGCTGAAACCAGGCTACTACGCACAATACAAAAAGGCACACGATGAGATCTGGCCTGAGTTGGCAAACGCCATGACCCAGTGCGAGGTCAACATGATCATCCACCACTTTGAGGAGCGGCTTTATCTGTATATGACAGCACCCTCCAAAGAACATTTCGAGCGCAGCCACACCGGTAAAATCGCCGACAAGTGGCTGGAATACATGGCCACGATGATGATCACCGATGAAGACGGCAAGACGATTCTCGACGAGATGGATACAGCTTTCGTCTTCGGATCCTACAAGGACGTGCTTTCCTCCTGAAGGCGGTCCCGTGGATTGAAAGGAGGGTCGATGAGAGATTTTGCGACCAAACAGATGTCGACCACGCCCGAGCATGTCGCACCAGATGGATCAGACGTGAGAGAGCTGCTCTCTCTGCAAGGCGGTGGTCTGGCCCACTTCGAACTGGCAGCGGGCCAGACCTCCATTGCTGTCGCCCACCAGACGGTGGAGGAAATCTGGTTCTTCCTCGGTGGGCGGGGCCAGATGTGGCGCCGACAGCAGCGCGAGAACAGATCGTCGATGTCTACGCCGGCGTATCGATCACGATTCCGCAGGGCACGTGCTTCCAGTTTCGTTCCGAAGGTCCAGACCCCCTGGCCGCGGTGGGGGTGACCATGCCGCCCTGGCCGGGCATGGACGAAGCGGTTGAGGTAGACGGCATATGGGAACCGAGTTCGCGGCCTTAGGTCTCTGGTCTCTGCGGTCTGAATCTCTGTGTAGGCGTCTCTGTTCGCTGAGTATTCTGGGTGTTCATCTCTCGAACTCTGCCTTCTGCCCCACGAGCAGAATCATCTGGCCCTGGTCAACGCGTGCTCCCCACGCCTGCGAGATCACGATACCATCCGCGCCGGCCACGACCTCGAAGGGGTCTTCGTCCATTCGGAAGAAATCGTGAAGCAGCCCCACAGTGGTCCCCTTGCTCACCTCTGAACCACAGTCAAACAAGGGTTCGTAGTGACCGGGATACGGAGCTGCGACTGAAGAGGCGCCTTGCACAAGGCACTGCGTGCCGTCGGCGTGATGATCGATCGGCCCGAGCGTCCCACGCAGCTGCTGGTGCTCGATGGCCGCCGCCAGAATCCCCTGCCGAGCGTATCGCACACCGCGTACATCTGTCGAGGAACCGTGCCCCAGCTCTGTGCCGATGGAAAACTTGCCCAGATCATCCGCCTCCTCGTAGAGGCCCCGGGATACACCATTCGGCGTCGATCGACCCGTCGCCAGCACGACACCGCAACCGAACCAGCGCGCCATCTCCTGTCGACGTTCGTTGATATTCGGGTCGTCGTGCTCGAAGTAGCCTGACCAGTGGGCGAAGCGAGCGACTTCACCTCCTGAATGGATGTCGAGACAGATGTGGATATGCGGCCAGATGGCTGAGCGCACGAAGTCCACGATGCGGTGGGTGATTCCAGCTAGAGTCGGCGTCGTTCCTGCACCCTCGACCCAGACCCGATTCAGATTGTATCCATCGTCGGCGGTGCTCTCGCGGGCGCCGACGCTGAAAGCGGCCACATTGAGCACAGGAACCAGGACGATGCGCCCGAGCACATCCTTCGTCTGGATTTCCCGCAACAGATGTTTGATCGCCACGGGTCCCTCGTATTCATTGCCGTGATTGGCCCCGAAGGCAACAAGCCCTTCCCCAGGCTTTGCTTGTTGGCCCACGATGACGGTCAAGGGAATCAGATGGCTCCCCCAGACACTGGTGTGGCTGAGGGAGACCCAGTAGTCGCGCCGACCGACGCTTTCCAGATCCACTTCGTGCGGTGAAACGATGTCTCGAGGCATTCGGTCCTCTTCGGTTCGTGTAAGGTACACACCGCAAGTAAGGCCGCTGTCGCCGGCGAGCAACCTGCCGGCACCTTCTGACCCTGCTCTCTGCTGATATGGTCTCTGTTGACATGGCCTCGACCCCTCCCCTAGCATGCCTCCATGACATCGAACTGGGATGCGGTACCGGATATGTGTCATCCTGGATGCACCGGCGCGGCGCTCAGGTTGCGGGGATCGATCCCACGGTGAATCAGTTGCCACGGCGCGCCAACTGTCGATGGAGCACGAGTTCGAGATCGAATGGATCGAAGGGATCGCTGAGGCCGTCCCCAAGCCGGACGGTGCCTTCGATTTCGCCATCAGCGAATACGGCGCCGCCATCTGGGCTGACCCCACTGTCTGGATTCCGGAGGCGCACCGGCTCCTGCGCAGCGGCGGCGAGTTGATCTTGCTGGGACATACGATGTGGAGTCAGATATGCACGCCCCACGTCCCGGACGGACGTACCGAGCCCCACCTGCATCATCCCTATTTCGGCTGGCGACGCGCCGACTGGTCCCAGATCGAAGAGGACGGCGGCATCGAATTCAACCTGCCCATCGGTGAATGGCTGCGTCTGTTCGACGGCACGGGTTTTGATGTGCTCGATTTTCACGAACTGCAGGCGCCGGAGCACTGGACGGAGGAACGCTTCTGGATTCCTGCTCAGTGGGCAAAACAGTATCCGTCGGAACAGGTCTGGCACCTGCGGAAGCGATAGTTCGTGCTGACACCGGATCAACGCACCTTCTACGACCAGACCGGATACGTGCACTTGCCGGCCGCTCTGCCAGTGGACCTGCTCACCATGGCTGAATCCGTCCTGCGACGCTGGCAGAACGGGATCATCGCCCAGTGGCTGGAGGCAGGTCTCGTAGAGGACGCAGGCGAGCAGGTCGGATTCTCGCAGCGCCTGCACCAGCTATGGATTCGCGCGGGCAAACCCAGATACAGTCGGAGCCCTCGTCGCGACCTGGTTGGGAAGCAGATGTACCAGATTCTCACCCACCCCGTCTTGCTGGACATCGCCGCTGATCTTCTCGGAACACAGAGCATTTCGGTCCATGGTATCTTCAACGCTCGCCCCAAACTGCCGGACCAGAAGTGGACGGACACCCCCTGGCATCAAGACGCCCAGTACTATCGCGATGCAGAAAACACGCACGTCGTATCGATGTGGTTTCCTCTGCAGCGGGTCACTGAACACAACAGTTGCCTTCAGGTCGCTGCAGGGCATCAGCAGGGCGTGCTACACGAAGGGGTTGATGACGAAGAGACGGGCTTCAGGGGACTCGCCCCCGAAATACGTCAGGAACTGACGGGAACTTCCATCGAAATGGATCGGCGTGATCTGTTGTGCTTCGGGCAGAAGACACCACACCGGGCGCTTCCCAATCGATCGGACACGGTTCGCTGGTCGATGGATGTCCGTTACGAGGCCACAGCGCAATCGACCGAGTCCGGCAGGGACAAGGGCTTCGTTGCCCGTCATCCGGCGGATCCAGCCGCCGTTGAGTCCTGTGCGTCGTGGGTGGCGCGTTGGGAAGATCTGCCCTCGGGGGCCTACTAGTGGGTGATCATCCTGCAACGCTGCTGTTTGGTGGCACTTCCATCGTTGGCTATGGAATGGCGCGACGGTTTCCCCATGTGTCGCCTTTTGTGCCGCCCGGCTCGAAACACGAATGGCCCGCCCTCGACCTCGAGACCCCGGCCTGGCTCGAATCCCTGTTTTCTGAGCACGAACCAGAGCTGCTGATCTACTGCCACGCGGTGTGTAATGTCCTCAAGTGCGAGCAAAACCCGGACTGGGCCCATAAAATCAATGTGCGGCACATCCATCGCCTTCTCGATGCACTGCCGACGTCAACTCGCCTCGTCTACGTGTCATCAGACCATGTATTCGGAGGCAATGGCGTGTATGATGAGGATGCCGGCCCGTGCCCGATCAGCGTCTATGGGCAGACGCGGGTCGAAGCTGAATCACTCATCCTGGGTCGAAGCAAGGCTCTGGTGCTGCGGGCCGGGTTGGCTATCGGCCCCTCACATGACGGTCGAACGGGCCATCGTGACTGGCTTGCCTATCGCCACCGACGCGATCTGCCCATCACCATCATCGAAGACGAGGCGCGCTCCGCCGTCTGGGTCAGCGACCTTGTCGACCGAATCATGCAGTTTGCCCTCAGTCCAGAGACGGGCCTGCGACATCTTACTGCGACACGAGCTGTGTCGAGGGTAGAGCTAGCCCAGTTCCTGGGCCGCCACCTCGGGATCAGCCCCAACTTCAACACGTCGAGCCGACACCAGCAACCAGCCCCTCACCTGGGGTATGTGGAGCTGGCAACCCTCCACTCGGAGCCATTGAACCCGCCATTGCCAAGCGTGCTGGACGCTGAGCGAATCTGACGAATCTGCGACGTGATAGCCGGTCGTTGCGTGTGCCAGCTTGCGACGGTCAGAATCTGAGCAGCAGGAAACACAGCCCCATGACCACCGTCGGTAGCAGTGCACCGGCCAACAGACCGGCCGGCGAGATCCCGTTCGGGAAATAACGCCTGAGGATCGATTGACCCGCCGGGTTTGGTGCATTGGCGATCACTGTCAAACCGCCACCGGTGACGGCGCCAGCAACGACGGCATACTTCAGTGAGTCGGTGAAGCCAGGCACGAGTGTGCTGAGATACGTGATGGCCGCATTGTCATTAAATGCCGTCAGCACCGTGGCCCCGAGCAGCAAGGGTAGTTCCCCCAACGATCCGAGAACCGGGGCAATCCACCAACCCTGGACACCCCCGTGCATGACGAGCCCCGCGAGGAAGAAACCGACCAACAGTGGTGGCTTGAGATCCAGGCGATTCTGGTAGGGTGCAGTTGCCTGGGCGAAACCCAGATAGAACAGAAACCCACCGATGAATAGCGCCGGATAGTGGGCATTGAATACGGTCCAGGCCATGAACAGGATGTGGATGAAGATCATCCATCCGGGCACGAAGTCCTCGCGCTGATCCCAGTTCGGATCTCGGTAGCGGGGCCGTTGATCTGTGGGCAGCAGACCCGGCAGCGACTTGCGCATCGTCGCCATGCGGATTTCCTCGAAACGCTGCTCGAAAGCCTCGTCCAGCAGCGCTCGGTCGACATGATGTTGGACCTGCTCTTCCAGACCGTCCACCTTCGCCAGAATCTGGGCATGTAACTGCGTCTTGATCTCGTCACACTTCGCGTGAAAGGACGCCGTGAAGCCCAACTGCTCACCCACACTCTCTTCCAGAGCCTCGAACTCGCGTTGCAGGTCATCGAGTCGAACGAAACGCGACTGCAGTTCCCGCTTCATACGAACCACGGCGTACTTGTCCTGCAATTGGTCCATCTCACCACGGAAGTGCAGGAAGTAGATGGCATTCGCAACGACAATGCCGATGACGGCTTTCCAACCGAACGATGTCAGCATGTGCATCAGGCCCCAGTCCCAGGGACCGGCGACCATCAGCACCGGCGGCGCGGCGAAGTGCGTCAGCGTGCCACCGACGGAGATATTGACGAAGAGCAGCCCAAGTGTGGCGTACTTGAAGCGATTGCTGGGCGCCAAGGCGTAGAATTTCTCGCCCAGCAGGAGCGCCGAGATCGTCATCGCTCCGGGCTCAGTGATGAATGAACCAAGGATCGGGCCCAGGGTCAGAATGGTTAGCCACCAGGCAGCGAGCATCCCCCCGAACAGATTGGCCACTTTCCACATCAGTAGTTCCGCCGCCTTCAGCATGGGACGCGTCGCGGCCAGGATCATGATGACGCCAACGAACATGGGCTCTGTGTAGTTGACGTTTGTCAGATAAAGGATCGTCGTGTTCCAGTCGTAGAATCCGATGATGGCACCCACCAGGACGACAGCCCAGATGCCGAATACCGCTTCCACTTCGCCCAAGAAGTGGAACACGCCAGCGCCGAAGTGCGCCGATCCCTTCGCACGCTCTCCCTTTGCGACACGCTCAGCATATTCGTGCTCCCAGCGATGGGAGATCTCCATCAGACGGCTGGTCAGAAACGTGTGGATGATGGCGCACAGGAAGATGATCGTCGCCGCAAGATTGAACGGCTCTACCTCGATGCGGTGCAGGAGGATCTCTGCGATGCTGCCGAGATGCCCATCTGCATAGGGCTCGAGTGAGGGTGGAAAAACAGCGCCAGACGTATTGCCGGAGGCTGCCGAAAGATCGGCAACACAACACAGAGAGAGCAGGACGATCAGGCACGCGCCGCGTGTTATCGCAGGACCTTCGGGTTTAGGTTGATGGGGTAAAACCGACCACAAATATGAGCCCAGAGGAGTGTTCCCGCACGCGCCTTGGGCCCGGGAAGCGACGTTGGTCTCAACCTGGTGATAGACGCGGAATCGGGGGTCACCAATGGTGCTTAGGTCACAGCGTGCTCGTAGAAGCCAAGGTCTGGATCGACGAAGCCACGGGGCGAGGCTCGGCCCATGAGGTAGTGGATCTCGAGCTCCACATCGCGCAGACTCACCGTCCCGGATACCGCAACGTCTCTGTGGAGTAAGGTGATCTCCAGCGTGTTCTGGCCGCGTTGCGGACAGACATCTGCATCGAGGCGAAAGATGTACCAGTACGTCGGCCCGCCGCGGTGGCGGGGGGCGTGCATTCTATACATCTGGTTGATTCGCCGGCAGGACCCCAGTGACAGTTCACGCCCATTGAGTCGGAAGCGCACCTGGTCCAGTTCGGTGTTGTTGGCCAACCCGATGCGCAGCATCACCTGATGCACACGGCCCGATTCGTGCTGGGCCGCCAGATCATCACTGATCACAAACGACACCTGCTCAGGTGCGCCGGGCGCCAGCGGAATCGGCAGAGTCGCCTCGGCCCCCACAGGAGCCGCAAAGCTGCTTTCCGAAGGAATGTAGTAGTACTTGTCTCGTGTGGCCATGATGTCGGGGAAGGGCAACTCGCGTAGACGTTCATAGAATCCGGCTTCATAAGGCCAATGGTGGAACCACTGTGCCAGATAGAGACCGTCCACGCCCTGGGCATAGTAGTTGCAGGCTTGGGCCCGCATCATGGAGATGGGCCCCTCCCCCACACGATCGGTTCCGACCCCCGAGTGCAAGGCGGGGATCACGCGGCAATTCGTGCTCTGCGTCAGCCTCACCAGGGGACAAAAATCGAGATTTGGATCCACACGGTGGGGGCCGCCGAAGGCCTCGGGCAGAATCACGTCGACGATCCCAGTGCGGATCCACTCGGCCACATCAAGACCGATTCCGTAGGCCATTTCCAACTCAAGGGGCACGCGCACGGCGAGTTCGCGACCTTCGCCGCTCTGTCGCACGGCCTCGTGGACCCGCCCCACCCAGTCGGTCATGATTCTCCGGCCGGCATCAACCTCATGGGGATGGAAGAATCGGGGCTGCGTGTTCAGCTGAAGCTCGAAGCCGGCCACATCATAGGTGGACAGGGTTTCCTCGATGATGCCGAAGCGCTCCTTCCGGACCTCCTCGTGAACGAAGTCGAGCCCGTCACTCCAGATCAGATTCTCGTCCACGTCATCTCGCGCTCGAATCTCCAGCTGTGGGTTGTTGTGACGAAAATCGGAACAACGCACGGTGGCGCTTTCGACACCGGGATTCTGCACCAACAGACAGGGATAGAGGCGGATACCACGCAGTCTGGCACGCTCGCACACACTCCGCAGCGGATCATCACCCGCCTCGATCAGACCACTGGCGTTCTGATGGGCGCGGCGGAAGATCAGGTGATCCCATTTCTCCACATTGTGACCGAGCAATTCACCCACCTGCGTATCATGCAGCATCGTACGTCCCTCGCCGAGGCAGAAGGAGACCGCCTCCACGGGCGTACCCGCCAGTTCATCGATACACGCGACGAATTGCTCCCGGTCCATGGGGGGTTCGTAGCGGTAGATATGTGGGTGACGACCATCATGATAGAACCAGATACTTGGTGTGCTCATCGATCTATCTCCGTGCGAGCGATCCCTCACCGATGCCAATCGTATGCGAGTCCGGCTGAACGATCTGCAAGGGGCAACTCGACCCGGCGCCCTCCTTGCCCCGCCGACTGCTTCAGGGCGACCTCCACCTCCAGGGCCATCGCGACCCGCCGTCCGGAGTTCTTCGGCTCGTCGAGTTTACCCGCCAGGAAGTCCATTACATCGTTGAGACCGTCGATGGCCGCCCCGCCGATCTGATCGAGTTGCGTGCCCGGCCAGGGCCATTCGATTCGAGATACGCGCGAGTCGGACTCGACGTCCTTGAAGAGTTGCCATGGCGTGTAGTTCCCAGCGTGCAGGATCTCTCCCTTCGTGCCCGTGAGACGGACGGCAGGTGCCCCCTTGCGAAAGTGCACGCTCAGACCGTCGTCTGTCACCATGAGACCATCGCCCCGGAATTCGCCACTTCCCGACTCGCGAGCTTCTTCGTCACCATGCCCGATCACCCAGGCCGGCTGGCCATCGATGAAGTAGGCCCAATTCTGATGTTGGGCGAACACGACAGACTCGATGGAGACCAGTTCTCCGATGGCGCCATCTGCCAGCAGCCCACGGGCAGTGGCGAAGGATGGGTGGTTCACAGAGATGGCTCCGCAGACCAGGGGCACTCCTGCTTCGGCACAGGCGCCGACCATACGATCGGCTTCCTCCACGGTGTCGGCGATCGGCTTCTCGGTGACGATGCCTTTGGCACCGCACTCCACGGCCAGGCACGTTAGCGCGGCGCGCCCCTTGGTGTTCGACGCGATGGCGACGATCTCAGGCCGCTGCGTTTCCAGCATGTCCCGAGCATCGGTGTATACCGCATCGACGCCGTAACGTTTCCTAAATGCGACCAGACGTTTCGGATCGCGTTCTGCAGCTGCGACCAACTCGATCTCGGGGCGATCGGCGAGCGCTTCGGCATAACTCGTCGGTACACTGCTGCGGGGCTCGTGCCTCAGGTGATAGGGAAAGCGACGGTGAACGTCGAGCTCCGGCGTCGGTCGGTCGACGTCGTCTACATGCCAGTGACCCATCCGTTGGGCCAGATCGTAGAGCATACCCATCCAGCCGAGTCCGATGATGGCGCCTCGGTAACCCATCAACCTTGCTCCTTGTAGGTGATGCAGATCTCAACGCCTTCAACAACCAACGGCTCTGACTCCGTGCTTGCGAGTCCGATCTCTACCTTGTTCACACCGTGCCGCAGGGGGGGTGCGCTCACATCGAATTCGACCAGGGTTGTCTCCTGCTCGACCGATTGCGGGTACGTTGGATAGTCTGCCCAGAACAGAGGGGAAATCTGCAGGCGCGACCACCCGCCGACCTGCACCCGTGCCTGCTCCCATGGCAACGGTTCACCGTTCAAGACCACCTCGAGTCGGTGATGATCTGCGACCGTGGACGAGTCCTGGGAAGACAATCGCATGGCCAGAGTACACGAGTCGATGGCCTTCTCGTTCAAGGCCTGCGCGAGATCATCGGTGACACGCACCACGATGCAGGGACCAACTCCCTGAAAGTCAGGCTGAAGGGTGACAGGTAGTTGCGTGGAAGGGCTCGCATAACGGAAACCGCCTGAATGGCCTTCGACGGGGCTCACGGGGCCGGCACTGTCGGTTCCGTAGATCTTGTCATGTCGTGCCATCCGCTCCGGCTCGGCCAGTTCGGCGAAGATTCTCCCGTTCCAGTTGCGAGACATGGTGTAGAAGTTGTAGAGATACACCCCATCGGCACCATCCTCATACCAACGGCTTGCCAGGGCACGCAGGTGACGATCGTCGATATATCGCGTCGCCTCGATGCAACCATAGATGCGGCAGTCGCAGCCCCTCGCAGCCTCGACGAACTCCGCTACCGGTGTCTCAAAAGGGATAAAGCCACCACCCACGACGACGATGTCGACCAGATCTTCATCGATCCAGGCGGTCACATCGAGCCCCGTGCGCAGAGAGTCTGCCAGCGTGGGCGGCACTCGCACGATCAGCCACTGCCGACGACCACGTGCGGATTCCCGGGCGCGCAGGCGAGACCGGACGCGGCGTACCAGATCCGTCATCAGATACGCATTCGCCTGCGCCTCTTCGATGCGGAACCACCCGGGATGACGCATGAAATCGAGCTCAACGCCATCTACGTCGAAACATTCGAAGGTTTCGCAGATGACGGTCTCCATGTACTGACGCACCTCTGCGAAGGCATAGTCCTTGCCGGTCCGAATCGCCCATTCCAGTGAACCTTCCGGCAATCGTTCGCCGGGTCGACCGATTAAGAGATTCGGCCGCTCGCGGCGAAATCGCCCGTAGCCCGGATGAGCGGGATCGATGACGTAGTGACTGTTCATGCGAACGCGAGGAAAGAACGGAATCCCTCGACGCCGGCAGTCAGCGGCCAGCACGGTCAGCGGCCCTTCGTCAGCGGCGATGAGGGTTTGCAGATTGTGGGCGATTCGCTCCTCGGCACCGGGCGTGGCAGAATGCACGAAGGAATTCGTCGAGCCATCGAGGCCAGCCACGTACTCTCCGAAAGGTTCACCGGACTCGAGTTCACATTGGTAGACCTCGTGGTCGCCGATGCTCCAACCCAGCGCCCCTGCCGTGTCGGCGTAGCTCGCAACGATCTTCTCACGCAGATCCTGCGCCGTCAGCGGCGGCGGAGACGCCATGATCCATCCGTCGTCGGTGAAGATGATGGCAGGAAAGGTTTCATCTCGGTTCATGAGGTGCCAATATAGACGTCGTACTGGCAGAAGCCATCGCAGCACAGCACTTTGCATGGAGCTGGTGGGCCTGCCGTCGAGCCGCTGTCGTTCGCCGACTCGCGACATCCGCCCTCGATACGTGGACGATGCGCGTGCCATGTTGCACGCCATTGGCTGCCCGCGCCTGAGTTGAACCGAACTGGGCTGAACCGAACTGGGGCTGAAATGAAGCCGGTGCCCTCTAGTGCTCGACGATCCGGATGTCAAGTCCGTCGGGCGAGCGTATGGCCAGAGCACTGTGGCGTGTCCCGTCCACAGGTGACCACTCCCCCGGCCCGTCGATGTCGACGCCTTCAGATTCCAGGTGCTGGATACAGCCGTCCAGGTTGGCTGTCCAGAACGACAGCTGTTTGATGACACGCGTTTGCAGTGGTTCATCATGCGGTGCTGTGGCCAGTTCGATGTCCGTGCCGCCTACGGCAAAGGCTGCCTGCCCGAATCCCTGGGCCACCGTCGTTCCCGCCTCACGTGTCGTACTGTGAAAAAACTCCTCCATGCCGAGGGCTTTTCCAAAAAAGGCGCGCGTGGAACCGAAGTTGCGGCAGTAGGTGGAGATATGATCGAAGCCGCCGAACAAACCGTCTACGGCGGCCTCAGCCATGCGCCGCTTGGCCGCTTTGCGCTCTTCAGCCTGCGGCCGAGGATCAATCGTCTCGGAGATCTGCACATGCAGCCCATCCGGGTCCTTGAAGGCCAGCAGGGAGCGCTGCATGTTGCGGTGCCCGATCGCCGTTTCCGCGGGTTCTCCGAGTGTGGGGATGTCACGCTCCTTCAGCGCCGCATAGGTCGTGCTCATGTCCTCAACGAGCAGGGCGAAGTGGTCAACCACGGGGGGCTGGACAGGCTCTCGCTCCCCCGCGTCTTGACTCGGGAGGGGCACGGTTGCCTGCCGCAGTTCGAGGATCGAAGGGCCGACTTCTAGCAGGCAGGCATGGTTTATGTCGGAGGCTGTCCCGTCCCCCACCGGAGACAGTCCAAGCCGCTCGTAGAGCGATCGGCTGTCCGACAGACTGCGAACGGCCAGTTCGACGTGTGCGATACCATCAAGCATGCCATGATTCCTGGGTGGGGGTTCGCGTTTTGCCACGTGACCAAGCGCTGTCCAGTGTATGCAGTGCCTGATCCTGCAGCAAAGCCTAGGCGCTTGCTTCCCTCACTAGGTGAAGGACAGATTCTGCGACGGTGAATAGCCGCCGTGGACTAGCTGGCAACGTTGAGGGTTCCCGTCGCGCCGTCTTCGAGAGGAATGTCCGCCAGCCGAGGGCTGCTGGCATCCCAGGCGATGACATCGCTGATGACATTCCCACCCTCCGGGAAGAGCAGGACCTTGTACCACATCTGAGCGTTGGTGCCCACTGGCGGTGTCCACTGGATGACCAGATCGTCGCCCTGACGGGTGCACCGGATGTCCCTTGGAAAGCCAACCGTCTCCGGTGTGTAGCTCACGACCTTCGTGAGAACGACATCTTCACTCTCATAGTACAGAAACCGGTACTCCCCAGCCGGCGTCAGACCTGCACCAAGGGGCCCGTACTGGACCCACCGACGCGTGACTCGCCCGAATATCCGTTGATGTTAAAGTCCTTGTCGAGTTCGATCCGTCGGGGGCTTCCACGATGACGGCCGTCACCGTCCACAGAAAGCACGTCTCGAGTTCGTCGAATGCGCCCGTGCAGTTGCTCTTGAATTCGTAACTCTGGCCGTCATGGGCATTTGATGACCAGACCTCGGGGTAAGCAGGGCGCTGAAGGGCTGCTCAGCCGGTTCGGATAGACCCGTCGGAGGCCCATCCCGCCGTCTGTGCGAGTCGTCGCCGCATCCGACCACAAGCGTCGTCAGCAACAACCACATCGACAGTGTACGTAGACTTCTTTGGCAGGGGGACATTCGAAGAGCTCCGAGAAGGACAAGGATCCAGGCGACATGTTCTATGTTTCGACCGGACGGGCTGTGTGCCCCGTGAGCCGGGTCACCTCTTGCCGGAGACCTGCCCTTCGTGGGACTCGAGACAACGAACCATGTCATCTCGACCTCGGTCCATGGCGTAGTCGAGAGGCGTCCAGCCGTTCTCAGCCGTGGCGTTGATATCAGCACCGTGCTGCAACAGCAAGTCGACCATGCGGGGATGACCCGCCCACTCTCCGCAATGATGTATGGGCTGCATCCGCTCTTCTGTCGGATTCTGTGCGCTGGCGTCGGCTCCGCCCTCGAGTAATCGACGGACAATCGCCGAGGCGACCTCTCCGTTGCATCGCCTGAAACGAACCGCCCAGTGGAGGCTGGTCATCCCCTCGGGATCCAGTCGTGTGGCCCATTCGGGGTCGTCGGCGAGAAAGCGGTCTACTTCCTGAGACAGACCAAACATGCAGGCCACAAAGAAATCGAGGGAGGCGCCCCGTTCCAAGAGCAGACCGACGATCGCCTCTCCCTGGGGAACGTTGCCATCCACGCAGCCGGCTCGATAGAGTGCGGTTCTTCCTGCTCTATCTTGAGAGTGGATGAGGGATGGATCTGATCCGCCAACTGGCGGACACGGGCGACCAGTCCCGCCCGCGCGGCGATCGTGATATCGCAGTCCGCGCCCGTATCCACGAGCATCTGAGCGACTTGCGTCTGCTGTGGACGATGCCAGACACACCCCTGGGAGACTCCTTCGATGGGTCGATATCCGGGCGCACCTGGCTACGGTTCGCAGACGGCAAGCTCGGGCGCTTCACCCAGAAGATCAGCGACCGCCTCCGCGTCACCGGGATAGAGGGCGGCGCGAAATGGATCGACGAGTTCAACGAGGCATTTGAATTCAGTCCAGCTGGCGATCCCATGCTCGCGGGCGATCGCAAATTGTGCGTCCGCCAGCACGGGGCCTTCATCTCGTTCACGATGGTCTTGAATGCGCTTGAGCGCAGAGGCGTCGCCCCCGACGGCGTCACGAAGCAAGTCTTTGGCTTGCTTCTGATACTGCTCGAGATTGGGACGCAGAGGCAGAGGGGTGGCCATACAGGACCTTCCTTTCACGATTGCCCGTCATCCGCATGGTTGGGCAGAAAGCAGGTCTCAACGAAGGTTCATGAGAACCATGACAACTCCGAGGTGGGCACGGCCCTTTCCGCCGAATTGGCGGCGTCCTCGCAACGCATCGCCACGATGCCACGATGCGTGCGACCAGGCAAGTGGAACTGTCCCCGTCTTTCGCCGAACTTCATGCCCAACTCTCTTCGGGGAAAGTAGGTCGACGGTGAATCTGCCCCTCCCGGCATCGCGTCAGCTCGCGTGGCACGAGCTTGAGTACTACTGCTTCATCCACTTCACGACGAACACCTTCACGGACAAGGAGTGGGGCTTCGGGGATGAGTCTCCCTCCCTCTTCAACCCCACCGACTTCGACGCCGATGACATGGTGACCATCGTTCGCGAAGCCGGAATGAAGGGCCTGATCCTTACATGTAAGCACCATGATGGCTTCTGTCTCTGGCCCTCGCGGGTCACCGAACATTCCGTCGCAAGGAGCCCATTCAGGAACGGTGAGGGCGATGTCGTGTTCGAGTTGTCCGACGCCTGCCGCCGCCATGGAATCCGGTTCGGAATCTATCTGTCACCCTGGGACCGCAACCATGCCCAATACGGTTCACCAGCCTATATCGAGTATTTCCGCCAGCAGCTTCATGAACTGACCACCGAATACGGTGAGATTTTCGAGGTGTGGTTCGACGGTGCCAATGGCGGCGACGGTTACTACGGCGGGGCCAACGAAACGCGAAGTATCGACCGTACCACGTACTACGATTGGGACAATACGCGACAGATCGTGCGAGACAATCAGCCCCAGACGGTCATGTTCAGCGACGCCGGACCCGACGTTCGCTGGGTGGGCAATGAAAAGGGGATCGCGGGGGATCCCTGCTGGTCGACGATCAACCAGGAGCTCATCTTTCCCGGCATCGATCCAGCCTCCTTCGAGGCTCGACTGACCCAAAAACGTGAGACCGGCGACATGGTGGATACCTGGGATTCGCCGACCCAGCTGCTCAACTGTGGCGATCGAAACGGCGCCAACTGGCTACCTGCCGAAGCGGATGTCTCCATTCGCCCGGGGTGGTTCTTCCATTCATCGGAGAACGATCGAGTCCGCACACCGGAAAACCTCTTCGATCTGTATCTGAAATCCGTCGGTCGCGGAACATCTCTCCTGCTCAATCTCCCACCAGACCGACGTGGCCGAATCCATGAGATCGACCAGGAGTCGCTCATGGGATTCAAGGCGTTGCGAGAGGCGATGTTTGCGTCCGATTGTATCAGTGCGGCTACAGTACTTGCCGATTCGGGCCGCGTGGAGGATCTACTTGAGGAGGCGTCCTGGCTACAGGCTGAGAGTGACCATCTGACGTTGACCTGCACCTTCACCGAATCGCAGTCGGTAGGAATCGTTGGCCTGCGCGAGCAGATCCACCTCGGGCAGCGAGTTGACTCGTGGTCTATTGAGGTGCACACCGACCAGGGGTGGCGGAAGGTGAAACAGGGCGAAGCGATCGGCAACCGACGACTCATCGACATTGGCCATCAACGGATAGATGGCGTGCGCATCTGCATCCTCGGCCGGGTTGCGCCCGCGATTCGTGAACTGGCTCTCTACGACCATCCACTCAGGGCTTCGTGAGCAGCTCTGAGGGGAACGACAGCCTGCGGCTCCTCGAAAGGGCTTGAGAGAGGCATACATCTTCTATGGACGACAGGAACAGGCACAGCATCCGATACCAGATCCTGAACAAGCATCAGAAGGACGGCGTCGAAAACTTTCGCGATATCCAGGTCGATGCTTCACCCCACGAACTCGACCAGCTGGATCGAGAGGGGTTCCTGGTTCGCGAGAGGCTGTTCGTCGATGACCATCTTCTGCGCCTGAGGGAGTCGACGGACAGACTGTTCGCGGCAGAGGTCGATCGATCGAAGAGGAAAACCGGCGAACGATCCTGGGGTTCCATTCTGCGTTACCTGGAGGACAAGGATCCGGTCTTTCTGGACCTGATCCAATACGAACCGATCTTGTCGGTCGCCCGCGCCATGATGGGACCCATGGTTCGACTTCGTGGACTGAGTGCCCGTATCACCTGGCCGGGTGAGGAGATTCAGTCCGCCCCCTACCATCAGCATCTGCGCGTCAACACGCTCCCGCGTCCACCGTGGTTTTCCGATCCCCACGGCCTCGATGCGCTGGTTTATCTCGACGATCTGAACGACGACACGGGGCCCGTGTCCGTGGTTCCTGGCTCACACAAGTGGCAGGATCGCGAACCTCCCTGTCAACAGTTCGATCCGGTCGAGAGCGAGTTGACCCTGCGCGTGCCTGCCGGCAGCGTGGTCATGATGCACTCCAATCTCTGGCATCGAGCTGCGTCGACGGTCGGTGCGGATCGTCGAATGCTCATCCTCAGTTACACACCTTGCTGGCTGAGACGTTCGCCGTATGGCGTGCCCCCCGAGAATGATCTGACCGCTTCGTTGCTCAAGGACGCAGATGAGGGTCTGCGTGAATTACTGGGGGCTGCCGGACACAGCTGAGCCTGCCGCAGATCCTGACCCCGTCGTAAACCTCCGATAGTCGTCCACCAGTCGTGTCGCTCCATCGAGGATGAATCCACGTTCGTCCTCGGCCTCGAAGAAGAGGGCACCTTCGGCGACCCAGCGCTCGGCAGCTGCAGCATCGATGGCTGTGGCGCCGAAAGACACGTTGTGTTCCTTGCACATCTCGAGAATCTCCGCCATCGGACCCCGCACATCTGGGTGCTCGGGGTCTCCGGGCTGTCCCATCTCGACAGAGAAGTCCCCCGGCCCGACATAGACCATGTCCACACCGGGAGTACTGACGATGTCCTCGGCGCTCTGAAAACCCAACCGAGTCTCGATGTGGACGACGAGGGAAATCTCCTCGTTCTGGGTCTCGAGCCAGGACCGATGATCGGTGATTCTCACATGGTCACTGTTGCCGTATCCAGGTGCCGCCGCTCGCGTTCCTGCAGGTGGAAACTTGATGTAGCTGATCAGCTCTTCGAGCTGTTGGCGAGTCTCGGTTCGCGGAAGTTGAATGCCTACGACACCACACTCGAGCAGTTTGGCGACCTCGGCCCGCTCGAGCTGCGGTGTCTTGGCGATGACGGGAAGACCATTGTCCCTCGCGGCCAGGACCGTATCGGCAAGATCGGTGGGGCTGAAAAAGACGTGCTCGTATTCGATGTAGACGAAATCGAATCCTGCCTGCTGGTAGAGTCTCACAAGGGCGGGTCGCACGATCTCGCCAAGGATCCCACCCACTAGGACTTCTCCCTTCGATAGCCGCAACTTTAATTGCCGCCCGGGTCCACCTTCTGGGTAGAGAGCCGCATTCGGCGGATTGCTACTTGTGGGCTTGGGCATGGGAGGACTTCTCCCGTGGAGATTCGCCTACGGCTTGTTGGCGATTTGTTCTGCACTGTGGGCGGGTTTCTCGGCGGCACGTACAAAACGCAGGGCGAGATAGACGAGGAAACCTCCGATCCCAAGGTAGATGACGACACCGAGCAGAAACGGCAGTACTTCGATCATTCCCAATTTGTCCTCCCGTGCACGTGTGAGGAAGGCACCGTTTTCGGCGCCATTCAGCCAACCATACAGAGCTCGGTGACCCGTCGCCAAGGGGCAGGTTTGGAAACCGAACAGACTGTGGTGTCTCCATCAAGGATCGAATTCACCGGTGCTCAGCGAAGTTCATGACGCTCAAGGAAGCACGTTGAGGATCTCTGAGACAGCCTTCTTGTAGGCCCGCAGAACCTTGCGACCATTCGTCGTCAAGGCATAGGTGGTTCTCGGCCGGCCGTCGGCCAGTTCCTTTGTGACGCTGACGATGTCCGCTTCCTCCAGTTTCTGCATCTGCACGGAGAGATTTCCGCGACTCAGCCCACTCTGGCGCAGGACATACATGAAATCGGCTCGGCCGAGCACACTCAGCAAGGCCAGAACGCGCAATCGGGCCGCCTCATGAATGAATCCATCGATCTCGGGTATCGTGTCCGCCGCCATCACTGCTGCGCCTGCTCAAAGGCATCGGCATCGCGTATGAAGTGATGAAGGTGCATGGCTCCCATGGCCAGCACGACAACACCTGCGCAGAGAAAGGGCACCTCAGGTTCCCACTGCACGAGCCCCGTGACGAGGCCACTGATGACGAGGGTTGCTGTATACACGTAGAATCGACGAGCCATGGTGATCCAGGTGGCGAACAGCGCGAGAATCGAGGCGAGGACGCCGGGAACACCGTTGATGAAACTGGCCACGAAATCGCCACCCTGGGTTTTGTAGAGGTGGGCTCCCCCTCCGACGGCCAGAAGTGCCATGGCCGTAAAGACGATGTAACCAGCGATGAGCCCCTCCAGGTTGCGGCGCTTCCTCTGGTGGGAGAATTCGACGTATCCCGCCCGAGGTTCGGCGCTCGCACGCCGCAAAGGAAACCAGAAGACGGGCCAGATCGTCATGAGCCCGATCAGAAAGGCCATGTCGAAAGACCAGAGGACCCCCACCAGGACCAGAGCTGCCCCGCTGATGAGGTCGAGGACACCGTCATCCCAGTATCTGCCATACAGGCGCGTCTCCATCTGTTCGTTCTCTGACATGGTGGTCTTCCCTCGGCTTGGGAACATCCATACGGTGAACTGAGTTCGTATTGTGAACTTAGTTCATGAAATGAACTTTGACAGCCCCAGACGTTCCAGCCTTGCCAGAACGGCGGATGGCGCATGATACTGAATCTCGAAGACACCCCCTCGACCTTGAAAAGACTGGTGGTCCATGATTCTCGTGACTGGTGCGGCGGGCCGGCTTGGTAATCGCGTCGTTCAACGGTTGGTCGATGAGGGACGTGAGGTCGTGGGCTCGGATCGACGCCCTTGTCCGGAAAACTTCCCCACAACGTTTATCGAAACCGACCTGTGTGACCACACGTCGGCCTGGCACGTCTCGGACGGTGCAGACGCTGTCGTGCACATGGGTGCAATCCCGGGCCCTGGTGCTGACGCGGACGAGACCTTCCACAACAACATGATGAGCACGTTCCATGTGATGCGTGCCGCGCAGGAACACGGCACTCGACGCATCGTCTTCTCGTCCAGCGCCTTTGGCATGGGTTGGGCACACGATCCGGCCGCCTTCGTGCCGGATTATCTGCCCCTCGATGAGGATCATCTCATGATGCCCTTCGAACCATATGGATTGACCAAACAACTCGGCGAGGGCATTGGCGCGATGGTGGCACGCAGTTCGGCAACCACGGTGGTGAGCCTGCGTTTCACGAACGTCGTGTCACCGGAAGGTCAACAGGAGGAGTTCCCCTGGGAAGCACCGACGAGACAGAATCCACGGACCCTCGTGATGTGGGCCTATGCGGACCCACGTGATGTGGCCGAAGCACACGTTCGAGCCGTCGAGGCCGATCTGGATGGACATACGAGCTTCATGATCGCCCAACCGACGACGAGATTTGTAGAGCCCACCCTCGATCTCATTCGGGCGAATTTCGGCGATGCCATCGAACTGCGGGATGGTCTCGACGGCGTTTCGAGTGTGATCAGCACGCGCAGAATGGAAGCGCAGCTCGGATTCAGACCCGGCTTGGACTGGCGGGAGGGCAAGTGACCGGCATGTTGAATGTGAAGGGTGGCGACTTGAGATGCGTCGAGGCCGCACGATGAGTTTGACGGGTGAGTAGATAGAGCAGTACGGGTGTGATGGATACCTTGTCATCGATGACGTATTAAGCAGAGACGAAGTCGGTGACCTGCGCAACGCCACTGAATCCACCGTGATTCGCGAGGCTGTCGCTGAGCGCGGCGGGAATGAACGCACGGTGCATCCCCCGTATCATCGTGGGTCTACCCATCATGATCTACTCCGTGGCCAACATCCCACTCCGCATAGAGGCGCTCCACCTCGTCGCGATCGACAAAAGGTTTGTAGATCACCCTCGAGCGCAGCTGACAGGTCGTGCCCTCCGCTGCGTCATCCACGATATACTGGAAATC
>PVBE011242572.1_pt1 | contig 98667 bp, 89 predicted proteins | sample 1631181 | NCBI WGS metagenome assembly PVBE01 (sample SAMN08397723, study PRJNA350692) | Marine metagenome, whole genome shotgun sequencing project. | isolation source: water | place: Pacific Ocean | collected 2012-04
CTACACCTGAACGACGAGGAGGCGCACGCGGCCAGTAACATATACGCGGACCAGCGAAAGGACTACGTCGTCGAGATCGTTCGGAAAGCTCAGCTGGGAGCAGAATTCGAAGTGCTCACCCGGCCGGTCGGCACCGACCTGGCCGGTCCGCTCGATGTCGATGAGGCGACGCGGTCGACGTTGCTTGAGCTCGCCGAGAAGGATGGTGAGATCCGCTTTGATTCCGCTGAGGAGCGGGAGCGAGCGGCGAGCCGGGTGGCCCGGATGCTCTCACTGATCGTCGCTGCGCCGGAATACCAGTTCGCCTAGACCGCAGCGAATTCCGCTTTCGCCAGGAGAAGAGCTCATGACCACCGCCAGCAAGAAGGATCCCGTTCTCGTTGTTGTTCAGCTGACGGGCGGGAACGACTTCATGAACACGCTCGTCCCGTTCACGGAAGGCGCCTACTACGACGCGCGCCCCTTGGTACGGGTCAACCAGGACGAGGTGTTGCCAATCAATGACACGTTGGGCTTCAACCCCAATGCATCGCGGCTCAAGGATCTCTACGACGCGGGGAACGTCGCCGTCGTACAGGGGATCGGCTACCCGAACGCGAGTCGGTCTCACTTCCGCGGCATGGATATCTGGCACACCTGCGAGCCGGAGATCATTGCGACGGAGGGCTGGGTGGCGAAGTTGGTCCGTGATCTGGATCCCGGCACCGAGAACCCATTGACCGCCGTGAACATTGGTCGGGGACTGCCGCGCGCCCTGGCCGCTCCGGGCGTGACGGCGACGTCCGTCGGCGACCTGGACAACTACGGGTTGATGACATCGGTGCAGGCGGAAGAGGAGCGCGCCGAGGATCTGGATCTCTTCGAGCGGATGTACACACCGGCGATCGGCGCCGGGGCGGTGATGGACTACTTGAGTCGTACCGGGTCCGGTTCCTTGGCGGGGGCGGATATCTTGGCGACGGTGCCCGGGGGATACAGCTCCAGCGTGGAGTACGGCAGCAACCCGATCGCCAAGGCGCTGCGCGATGTCGCACGGATTCACACGGCAGGAGTGGGGACGCGGGTCTTCTACACGAACCACCCTGGATACGACACGCACTCCCATCAACCTCCGGTTCACCCCCGTCTCCTCAACGAGGTCAGCGGGGCCCTGGCCGACTTCATGCAGGACCTGCGTGAGCACGATGCGGCGGGAGAGGTGACGATCCTGGTCTTCACGGAGTTTGGCCGCCGCATGAAGGACAATGGGTCCGGTACGGACCACGGCACGGGCGGCGGCGCCTTCATCCTCGGCGACGCGGTCAAGGGTGGGCTCTACGCCGAGTACCCATCCGTCAAGCCCGAGGACTGGCTGCTGGGCGAAGACCTCAAGCACACGATCGACTTCCGCGGCATCTACGGCACCATCCTCAAGCAGTGGATGGGGGTGGACCCCGTGGAGATCGTGGGTGGCGAGTTCGAGCAGATTCAGCCGTACTCGCGGACGCAGGTCGCCTAGCGCCCGCTCGCTCAGGAGGGCGCCAGAGGCGCCCCCTCGTCAGTCAGGAGGACCGCCATGCCATTCCCCGAAGCGCTGCTCCGTGCCGGCTTCCCGTACCTGACGACGCGCGGGATGCGCCGGGTGACGAGCTTTCCCATGGACCTTGCCTTGGGTAGCGAACGTCGTCTGTACGTGCTGGGCCGGACGGAATGGGGCGTGGGCGGCAACATCCGGATCATCAATTGGGACGATGACGATCTGGGCACCATCGCAGATACCGGTCTGACTTGGCCCGTCTGCCTCATCGTCGACGATGAAGAGCGCCTCTACGTCAGCGACGAAGGCGCGCACACCGTGACGACGTTCAACAGCGACGGCGAACAGCTGGCCCAGTGGGGAGAACACGGCGATGGGCCGGGGCAGCTCGATCACCCCGCGGGGCTGGCCTTCGATCCGGACGGCAATGTGTTGGTCGTGGACGCGTGGAACCACCGGGTTCAGCGCTTTCAGCGGGATGGTGAGTACCTGGGAGGTTTTGGTTCCTTCGGCACGGGCGATGGGGAGTTCAATATGCCCTGGGGCATCACGCTCGACAACGAGGGCAGCATCTATATTTCCGACTGGCGGAACGATCGGGTGCAGAAGTTCGATGCCGGGGGGAACTTCCTCTCCTCTTTGTGGAAGTCGGGCGATGGCGACGGTGAGTTCAACCGTCCGGCCGGGCTAGCGGTCGACGCGGATGGTGATCTGTACGTCGCCGACCGCGGCAACGATCGTGTTCAGCTCTTCGATCGCACGGGACGCTACGTTGAGAAGTTCACCGGCGATGCGACGATTTCGGACATGGGACGCGCCTATATCCTCGCGAACCAGAAGACCCTTCGGCTTCGCGAGATGGTCAGTCTGGAGCCGCAGAAGGCGCTCCGCGCACCAGCCTCAATCCGGCTCGACGATGAAGGGCATCTCTATATCGCCGACTTCGGGTCGCACCGAATCCAGATCTACAAGAAGGAGGCGTACCCGCTCACAGCGGAGCAGATCATGGCGGAGCCCGGCGCGCCCACGCTGTCGACGACCTAGCGCCGGTGCCGTTGATCTTCGGGTTCGCGGCTCAACGTCGCCAGTTGCTGGAGGCGGAGTTCCTTCGCATCGCGGCGGAACTTGGTCGTCTGGGCGTGGAGCGATTCTACCTGGCCGGTGATTTGGCAAGGGACGCGGTGCGGGCGGAGTCGGATCTGGAGGTGGTCGTCGTGCAGGCGACGGAGGAATCGCCCGCCCGCCGTGCCGACTTCTTCACGTCCCACCTTCGACCGAGCGTGGGGACCCGGTTCCACGTCTTCACGCCAGCTGAGTTCGAGCGGTCTGCGCAGCGCCATCCGCTACTCCGCGAGACGCTCGCGCTGAGCCCGTCGATCGATGCCTGACCAACAGCCTGGCAATCAGTCCGAAGCCGGGCGTTGGCGTCGCCAGGCGCGGCACGATCTGGATGACGCGCGATTCGCTCGTGAGGGCGGGCGGCATGCGCTGGCCTGTTTTCTGTCGCAGCAGACCGCCGAAAAGTCGATGGTCGCGTATCTATACGCCCGGGGGGCGGATGCTGTCTGGGGTCACGCGCTCGCCGACTTGTGTGAGGATGCGATGGCCTTCGATCAGTCGTTCGACCTGATCAAGTCGGTCGCGATCCTGCTCGATAAGTACTACGCGATGACTCGCTATCCGACGGCGCTGCCGGGGGGCATTCCCTGGGACGCCTACGACGGAGAGGAATCCGCGCGCGCGATCGAGATCGCCGAGGATGTCGATCGATTCATCGCGGGACGGCTGCAAGAGTTGGAGACCTCGTAGGCGGATCCTGAGGCCCTGGCGCGTCCGATCTAGCCGTTCTTGAGAGGCTCGATTACCTGCTCGGCGAATCGCTCGACGAGGGCCGTATCGGTGACGTGCCCGAAGTCCAGGACGAAGTGGGAGATGCCGAGGCCGGCCCAGCGGCGCAGGGTGGTGAGCCACTCCGCGACTTCCTCGTCCGTCGTGGGCAGCGGTGCTTCACGCGTGACGCTGATCTCGATGGCGCTTGGGTCGCGCCCGGCCGCCTGCGCTGAGCTGTGGACGATGTCGCGCTTGCGGATCCAGTCTTCCTCGTTGGGCGGCATGAAGGTGTTCCACATGTCCGCCTGACGCCCCACGAGTGGCAGTCCGATCTGCTCCCCCTGGCTGCCGATGCAGATGGGCGGCAGCGGATCGGGATGCGGTGGCGCCATGGCATCGCGGATCTGAAAGTACTTGCCCTCGAAGTGGGGCGAGTCTTCGGTCCACATCAGGCGGCAGATCTGGATGACTTCGTCAAGCTGACGGAGCCGTGTGGCGACGGAGGGGAACTCGTAGCCGTACGCGTCGTATTCGTCTTCGCGCCAGCCAGCGCCGATGCCCAGGATGAAGCGGCCGCCGGACAGCGTCTGCAGCGTGGCCGCCATCTTGGCGGTGAGGGCGGGGTTGCGGTAGCCGTGTCCAAGGACGTGGTGACAGAGCAGCACATTGGGGAACTGGGCGGCGACCCAGGTCATCGTCGTCCAGGCTTCAAGGAAGGGGTCGCTCTTGCGCTCGAAGCCGTAGAAGTGATCGGCCACCCAGACGGAGTCGAAGTGCTGAAAGGCGGTGAGGAGAATATTCTCGATCTGGTATTGCACGATCGGGACGTGGTTGCTCTCGGGCGGGCCGATCACGGGAGAGATCCAGCCGAATTTCAGATCTGATGCCATCTCTCGCTCCTTCACGCGTCGTGCCTCATGTGGGATTGCCGGAGCCGAAGGTACCCTATCGACCGAATTCAAACAGGTCGTTTCGTCGCTTTGGGCTGGAGGGATCCATGGATAGGCATGTCGCGGTCCTTGACGACTACCAGAATGTCGCGCTGCAGTTCGGCGATTGGGACGCGGTGCGCGCGGTCGCCGAGGTGACCACGTTTTCCGATCATCTCGTCGAGGAAGCGGCGCTGGGGGAGCGGTTGTGGGGGGCGGAGATCGTCGTCGCGATGCGGGAGCGCACGCCGTTCACGCGATCGCTCTTCGCGCGGCTTCCGAACCTGCGTCTGCTGATCACGACGGGGATGCGCAACGCGGCGATCGATATGGATGCCGCACGGGACGCGGGCGTCCTGGTCTGTGGCACCGGCGGACTGGGTTCCCCAACGGCCGAACTGACGTGGGCGTTGATCTTGGCGCTGCTGCGGCGCATCCCGGCGGAAGACGCGGCCACCCGGGCGGGGCGCTGGCAGATTGATCTGGGAGAAGGCTTGCAGGGGAAGACGCTCGGCGTGATCGGACTGGGGCGGCTGGGGAGCCAGGTCGCGACGGTGGGACAGGCCTTCGGGATGGAGGTGCTGGCCTGGAGTCAGAATCTGACGCAAGAGCGGGTGGATGAAGTGGGTGCATCCTTGGCCATCAGCAAAGACGATCTGCTGCGCCGCTCGGACATCGTCACGATCCATCTGGTGCTCTCGGATCGGACGCGGGGATTGATTGGGACGGCTGAGCTGGACTCGATGCCGCGCGGCGCCTACCTGATCAACACGTCGCGCGGACCCATCGTTGAGGAGGCGGCGCTGGTGGAGGCGCTGCGGGGTCGATCGATTGCGGGGGCGGCTCTCGATGTGTTCGATGTGGAACCGTTGCCGGCAGGGCATCCGCTGCTCGGGCTCGACAACGTGGTCCTCACGCCGCACGTGGGCTATGTCACCAAGGAGACCTACGAGGTCTTCTTCCAGGACACGGTGGAGGACATTCTGGCGTTCTTGGCGAATAGCCCAGTGCGCGTGCTGAATTCGTGAGGGCAGCCTCGTCGCGCGCCTGCGCCCGCGGAGCACGGGGATGGCTGCTCACTCCGTGGCGGTGGCAATCTTTGGGGCGTGGAACTCTGTTGAGACGCGGTAGCTGGGGTCTTCCAGGACGTTCACCTCGCACATGTCGCCAGCGCGCTGGAGCAGTTGACGGCAGGAGGGACTGAGGTGCCGCAGGTGCAGGGTCTTGCCCAAGGCCCTGTACTTGTCGGAGAGCGCGTCGAGCGCCTCGATGCCGGAGTGGTCACTGATGCGCGAGCGTTTGAACTCGATCACGACATCATCGAGGTCGCCCTTGGGGTCGAAGAGCTCTTTGAAGTTGGCGATGGAGCCGAAGAAGATCGGGCCGCAGAGGTCATAGACCTTGTAACCGTTTTCGTCTTCGTAGCTGTCGACTTCGATGTGCTGGGCGTGCTTCCAGGCGAAAACCAGCGCCGAGACGATGACGCCGACAATGACGGCGATGGCCAGATCGAAGACGACGGTCACGCCCGAGACTAAGACGATGATCAAGGCGTCCGTGATCGGGATCTTGTGCATGATGCGCAGCGACGACCATTCGAAAGTGCCCAGGACGACCATGAACATAACGCCGACGAGAGCGGCCAGGGGGATGATCTCGATCAAGCCCGCGCCGAACAGGATCAGGCCGAGCAAGACGGTGGCGGCCGTGATGCCCGAGAGACGGCCGCGGCCGCCGGATTTGATGTTGATCATCTACTGACCGATCATCGCGCAGCCGCCCATGCCGCCGAAGAATCCGTTGGTGGCGTTGGCGATGCCCTGGCCGACGCACTCGCGATTGCTGTGGCCGCGAGTTTCGGTGATGTCATCGATCAGGGTGAGGGTGAGCAGCGATTCAATGAGGCCGATCGCCGCAATGAGAAACGCGAAGGGCAAGATGATGCGCAAGGTCTCGGTACTGAACGGCACGTCAGGAAGCGCGAAGCTTGGCAGCGTCCCTTGCAGGGAGGCTGTCGCTGCCTGACTCTCGGGCAACCGATCGCGCACGAAATCGATGACGGTACGTGCTTCTAAGTCGAGCCCGATGACGGCCAGGGTGACCACGATGATCGCCACCAGCCCGGCCGGGATCGCCGTGGTGGCCCTGGGCAGGAAGTGCATGATCGCCATGGTGACGGCGATTAGAATCAACATCGTGTAGAGCAGTTCGCCCTGGATCCAGGTCAGCGCGCCGGTGGCGGAATCGTGAATCTCGAACTGCTCCAGTTGGGCGAGGAAGATCACGATTGCCAGGCCGTTGACGAATCCGAACATGACCGGGTGGGGCACGAGCCGGATGAACTTGCCGAGGCGAAAGACGCCGGCGAGCACTTGAAACAACCCGGCCAGTAGCAGCGTGGCAAAGAGATACTGCACGCCGTGCTCGGCGACGAGGGAAACCATGACGACGGCCGTGGCGGCGGTGGCGCCGGAGATCATGCCAGGGCGGCCACCGAAAATGGCGGTCATGATGCCCATGATGAAAGCGCCGTAGAGCCCGACCATCGGCTCGACACCCGCGACGAAGGCGAAGGCCACGGCCTCTGGCACCAGCGCCAGCGCCACGGTTGTTCCAGACAGAACGTCGTTCCGGACGTTCGTCTGTTTCACTGGGATCAGATTGAGCATGCAGATCTTTCGCGTACAGCCCACGAACAGATGAGCCCGCGACCGAAAAGCAGAGAAGGAGCGAGGTTCTATTTTATCCGAGGGCCCCACTGTGGTCCAAGGGGGACACCCCTCATCTGTTCCCCAGTTGCCGTGCCCCGAGTCGCTGCGGACATGTTCCAGCGGGCTCGGCTTGGAGAAGCGGCGGATCGCCGGACGGTCGTACACGGTTCAGGAGACGGCAAGACGCGCCGGTTCCGATTTGCCATGGGGCCGGGAGTGGGGTGCGGTGTGGAGGGGGCGGTCCCTTAGCCCTCGTCGGAAGCGGCGATCTGCCCTTGAGCATCGAAGGCGTCGTAGACTTCGATGCTCTGCCGACGTTGCTTCTCTTGGCGGACCATGTTGATGGCGCCGCCTTCGCCGAAGCGGTTGCTCTCCGCGAAGTTCACCTCGTTGAGGGCGTAGTCGAATTTGTATTCCTTGGTGATGACTCGGTCCGTGTACTCACGCAGGTGAATGAAATAGGCCAAGTACGAGGCGGTCTGGGGCAGCGTCCGCGGGGCGCGGCGTAGGGTGCCCCAGAGCATACGCCAGGCAAAGCGGCGATGGTCGCGCCCCCCAGTGAGGTAGTAACGAGCGACCATCCAGGTCTGGCGGAGGAGGAAGGGGCGAAGCTGTCCGAGCGGCTTCTGGATGAAGGGACGGTTCGCGCGTTTGCCCCATTGGTCCACGTTCGCCAGCCAGCGATCGCCGAGGGCTTCCCAGGTATAGATCCGCTGGAAGAGTTCACGGTAGCCATCGATCAGTTCATCGTAGGAGAGCTGCTTGGGCTTGATATTCGTGAAGCTGAGAGTGTTGTTGCCTTGGGCAACAGAGCGCAAGCGGCCGGCCTTCTCGAGCCGCTCGTACAGCGGTGTGCGAGGGATGGCTTGGAGGATGCCGAGCATCACGATGGGGATGCCAGCAAGCTGGAGAAATTCGTACTGGTCCTCGAAGATCCCGCGGTCGTCGCTGTCGAAGCCGACGATCATCCCGGCCACGGTGACGATGCCGTAGCTTTGAATGGTCTTGACATCTTCGACCAGGTTGGCGGCCACGTTCTGGAGCTTGCCGGTCTCTTTCAGGCTTTCGGTTCGTGGCGACTCGATGCCCAGGAACGCTTCGGTCACGTTGGCGTGGCGCATCAGTTCAAGCAGCTCCGGGTCGCGCACGCAGTCGATGCTCATCTCCACGTAGAGGCTGATGGGCGTGCGGCGGGCTCGGTTCCAGTCACCCAGGGCCTTGAGCATCTCTTTGGCATACTTGCGGTTGCCGACTAGGTTGTCGTCGGTGAGGGTGACGAAGTCCACGCTGGCATCCGCCCAGGCCTGCATCTCCCGCAGCACGTGCTCGATTGGCTTCATCCGGACCTTGCGCCCGTAGGTGACGATGATGTCGCAGAATTCGCAGTTGAAGGGACAGCCGCGCGTGGTCTGGACGGCGCCGACGCGGTACGCGCTTACGTCGAGGAGGTCGAGCCGGGGCGGAGGGCTGTCCGCCATGGCAATCTTCTCCGTCTGGACATAGCGATCTTGGTGCTCGCCCTGGTCCCAGGCTTCGAGGAATGCTTTCCAGGTGTACTCCCCCTCGCCTTCGAAGAGGACATCGCAGTGGGGGCGGCAGCGCCCCGGGACGACGTTGCAGATGGGTCCACCCATGCAGACGGTATAGCCGCCGGCGCGGAAGCGATCGGCCACTTCAAAGAGGCGCTGCTCCTGGATGCCCATGGCGGAAAGCACGATGAGGTTTGCTTCGACATCGAAATCGATCGGTTCGACATTCTCGTCGACGATGGCGATGTCGTAGCGGTCGGGCGTGAGAGCCGCCAGCGTGGCCAGCCCGAGCGGCGGCATCGCCGCTTTGAAGCCCCCGATGTGCTTGACGAAGCCGAAGCTCCAGAAGGACGGAGGGAACTTCGGGTGCACCATGACGATTCGTTTGCGGCGGTTGGCATCGTCGATGTCGTGCGTCATCATGTCCAATCTGCCCGGCCGAAACTCCGAGGGCTCGGCATGGTCTTCCCCCGCCGACGATGCGTCACTGCATAGGGTACGGCTGTTTGTGGATGCCGCCAATTGTGCGCCCCTCCCGTAAGAGGAATGTGATGTCCGCCTCGACGGAACGGCGTTAGTCCGACCGAGCGGCGATGGGCAGTGTGCCGATGACGTCGTCATCTTCGAGTTGGTCGAGCTCCGCGTCCGTCAGACCGAGCAGCGAAGCGAGGACCTCGCGGCTGTCTTCACCGAGCAAGGGGGAGCGTCGCGGCTCGATCGCTTGTGCCCGCGCGAAGCGATAGGGCTGGTTGGGGTAGTGCTTGATGCCGACGCCAGGGCGATCCTGGGGGATGAACGCACCGCGCGCGGCGAGATGCGGATCCGCGAGCAGTTGTGGGCCGTTGAGGACGGCCCCGGCGGTGATACCGGCGGCTTGCAGGCGGTTCATGCATTCGATGTGTGGCTGAGGCTCGGTCCATGCGGTGATCGCGGTGTCGATGAGATCGGCGTCCCGGGCCCGCGCGGCGTGTTCGCGATACGGCGAGTCCGGCGCAGCCCACTCAGGCTTGCCGATGAGTTCCGCGAGTGCCTGCCACTGCTGCGCATCGCGGCAGGCAATGGCGATCCAGTTCTGATCCTGGCAGGCGTAGATCCCGTGGGGCGCCATGGCGCCATGGCGATTCCCGATCCGTCCTGGATCGCGACTATTGAGAGCCCGGCCGGTCAGAGCGTCGCCGATGTACATGGAGCAGGTGGCGACTTGACCCAGATCGATGTGCTGTCCCTCGCCGGTCCGATCGCGGTGATGCAGCGCTCCCAGCAGGGCACCGGTGGCCATGACGCCGACCAGATGATCGCCGCCCGTGGTGCCCGTGAACAATGGTTGGCCGTCTGCGTAGCCGGTGAGGTGGCTGATCCCTGCCATCTGCTCGGTCGAGAGTCCAAAGGCGACGTAGTCGTTCCAGGCGCCGGTGCGTCCGAACCCGGGCAGCGACATCACGATGAGGTCTGGCTTGATCTCGCGGAGGACGTCGTAACCCAGGCCGAAGTTGTCCATGACGCGCGGCGTGTAGTTTTCGATGACAACATCGGCGTCGGCGATGAGCCGCTTGAGCAGATCGACGCCGACCGGGTCGGTGAGGTTGAGCGTGATGCCGCGTTTGTTGCGGTTGATCCAGTTGAAGACGGGGGATCGCTCCCAGGGGGCCTCGCCACCACGCCCGCCGCCACGCCATCCGTCGATGCGCTGCACCGATTCGACCTTGATGACGTCCGCCCCGGCGTCGGCGCAGATCTGTGTCAGCATGGGACCGGACATAAACATGGAGAGGTCGACGATGCGGAGGCCCGCGAGCGGCGAGGGATTCGAAGATTCGTCCGCCGGGACATCAGGTTCGGGCGCGGCATCCGCCTCGGACAGTTCGCGGAAGACGACATCGTTGTGCTCTCCGAGCTGAGGAGGTCGCGTCACGCGCGGCGCGGTCGCCGTCGAGCTGAAGGGAACGCCGGGGATCTCGATGTGCCGCCCGCCGACTTCGAGGTTCGTGAAGAAGCCGCGGTCGACGTGGGGCGGCAGCGACGGGATTTCGGAGAGGCTGGGGACGAGGCTGAAGGGGACGCGCCAGACCTGCGCCTCATGGAACAGCTCATCCGGGTGGCGATCGACGACGCTGGGGGCGAACTCGCGGGCGACTTCGTCGACGTGGGCGAGGCGTTCCTCCGGCTGGAAGCGCGGGTCCTCCAGCATGTCCGGCCGCCCAAGGAACTGGCAGAGCAACTCCCACTGCGCCTGGGTGAGGACGTTGACGCCGATGTAACCCTCGGCCGCCGGAAGAATGAAGGACGGCCCGGAGAGCTGATCAGAGTGGCGCTCCTGAACGAGGTTGTAATACTCGTAGTACAACGTGGGGACGAGGGCGCCGGTGAGTGCGGCTTGTTGAGCGCTGACATCGACGTGATCGCCGCCGCCGTGGGCTCGGCGGCCGCTGACCGCGAGAAGTGTCGCGGTCGCCGCGAAGGCACCGGCGAAGAGCTCCGCGAGCGCTCCCCCCGCCTGCAGCGGCTCGCGATCGGGGAGGCCGCAGTTGTTGGCCCAGCCAGCCATGGCGCAGGCGATCAGATGCGACCACTCGTACGTGGTATATGGCCCGTCCGATCCAAACCCACTCAAGGTGGTGAGGATGACGGCGGGATTCCAGGCGCGGAGCTGGGCATAGCCGAGGCCGCGCGCCGCCAGAGATCCTTCGGTTTCGCCGGCGATCACGATGTCGTAGTGCACGAGTAGCTGGCGGAAGCGGGCCAGGCCTTCCGCGCTGGAGAGATCGAGGGTGATGCCGCGCTTGCTGGTGTTGACGAAGATGAAGGCGGCACTGGCCTCTGGGTCAGGCGTTTCAGTGGGGAAGGGACCGACGAGACGAGCGGGGTCCCCGAAGTGGGGCCGTTCGATCTTGCAGACATCGGCGCCCCAGTCAGCGAGGAGCTTGGCGCAGAAAGGTGCCGCAAGCCCTTCCGAGATGTCGAGGATACGCAGGCCTTCGAGGGGTGCGGGCTTGGTCATGGCGGCGAGTCTATCACGCGCCCGAGGGCGGATCGTGGACGCACAAACTACGGGCGGACGATGCGTTTGGGGCGCTCGGCGAGGCGCTTCAGCAGCGGCTGGGCGGCGCGGACGAAGGTGCACGCGAGCTTGCGCGTGTCGCGAGGGTCGATCAGATCGACGACGTCGAATTGGTGGGCGGCACGGATCGGCGAGCGCAGCCGCAGCATTCGTTCTTCGATCGCGGCGCGGTGGGCGTCTGGGTCGGGCGCGGCTTCGATCTCGCGCCGGTAGGCGGCGGCGACGCCCCCTTCGATGGGGATGCCGCCCCACTCCCCGGCGGGCCAACCGAAGCGGAGGTTGGCCCCGTGGGGAGCGCCGATGCTGTTGGGCGCGTCGGCGGCAACGCCGTAGGCCTTGCGCACCATGAACTCCACCTTGGGGACATCGGCTTCGAATGACGCGATCAGGGCGCGTGTGCCGCGCCGCATGGTGGCGCGTTCCTCGGCCTTGGAACCCAACATGAAGCCGGGCATATCGATGAAGAGGACGACGGGCAGGTTGAACGCGTCGCAGAGGTCGACGAAGTGCGCGTATTTGTCGGCGGCGTCGCCATCCATCGCGCCCGCCAAGACGGTGGGGTCGTTGGCGATGACGCCGACGCTGTAGCCGTCGAGGTGGGCGAAGCCAGTGATCAAGGAGCCGCCGTAGTAGCGCCGCATCTCGAAGAAGTCGCCGTTGTCGACGACATGGGCGATGAGCTTGCGTGCGTTGTAGGCGCGGGTGCGCTTCTCGGGGACGATCTTGAGCAACTCTTCAGGCCGTCGATTGGGCGGATCGCCGGTCTCGACGCGCTCCGCGACATCGTGCGTCGTTTGCGGCAAGTAAGAGAGGAACGTGCGGATCTGGTCGAACAGCTCGTCTTCAGAATCGGCCTCGTTGTCGACCTGGCCGCTGCCGTGGACGTGCATGTCGGCTCCACCGAGGTCCTCCTTGGAGATCTTCTCGCCGAGCGCCCGTTCCACGACGGGCGGCCCGGAGGGGAAGATCTGGGATTGGCCGCGGACCATGCAAGTGAAGTGGGACGTGAGCGCGGCGACCGCGGGCAGACCGGCGCAGGCGCCCATGATCCCGGACACGACTGGCACCTCCCGCATGGCGCCCAACAAGCGCCACCAGCCGTCGCCTTGCGGGAGTCCCATGTGTCCGGCCGCTTCGTCCGACTTGGTGGAGTGCCCCGCGCCCTCGACGAGCTGGATATAGGGGATGCCATATTGCTGGGCGAGCGGAATCGCGAACTGCTGTGGCCCTTTGTGGACGTTGTGGGGACTGCCGCCTGAAATGGTGAAGTCGTGGCCTCCAACGACAACGGATCGGCCGTTGATCTCGGCGAAGCCCATCACGTAGGCGCCGGGCGTGAAGTCCCGCAGGTCGCCGTCCTCGTTGTATTCGGCGGCGCCGACGAGCGAGCCGGCTTCGACGAAGGTACCCGGATCGACGAGCCGATCGACGCGCTCCCGGACCGTGTAGCGGCCCGCGTCGTGTTGGCGCTTGATGCGCTCCGGGCCTCCCATCTCGCGGGCCAGGGAGCGGATGTACTCGAGTTCGGCGAGGGCATCATCCCAGGAGTCGCCGGGCCGCCAACTGCGGCGCTGTTCATCTATGGGCATGGCCACTCCTCTTCAGCACGATTCCTGCAATCGGCGGTCGACTGGCGTGATCCGAACGATGCGCTCCGCCGCGCGTCCTGACTCCGGCGTCGTTGGCTTGGGACTAGAACCGCGACTTCTTGGCTTCGAAGTTGGAGTGCACGTCGATGAGGACGGTCGTGCCGGCGGCGTTGAGACGCTGTGCCTCTTGGATCGCTGGTCCCATCTCGGCGGTTTTGGTGACCGTGATGCCCGTGGCGCCGAGACCCTCCGCGATCGCGGCATAGTTTCCCGTCATGTGAGAGACGCCGAACTGCTCTCGCGCCGTGGGGAATCCGCCCGGGTAGGTGGCCATGCCGCCGTTGTCGAGGAGGACGGTGGTGATGGGGAGCTGCGCGCGGACGGCGGTCTCCAGGTCCATCCCTGACATGCCGAAGGCGCCGTCGCCCATGAGGTTGAGGCAGAAGCGGCTGGGATCGGCCAGTTTGGCACCGATGAGCAAGGGGATTCCGAAGCCCAGGTGGGTGGTCTTGCCCCAGCCGATATAGCTGTGTGGCGTCGTGGCCGTGAAGAAGGGGACCATGGAGTCTCGGGGCGCCCCCGCGTCGTGCGTGACGACCGAGTTCTCATGATCGATGTTGGTGTTGATCTCGTGGATCACACGGTAGGTGTTGAGCGGCTCTTCGTCGGACTGTAGGAGGTCCGTCCAGTCGGCGAGCCAGCTCGTTCGAGCTTCCGCGACGGCCGCCGCCGCTCCGGTCTCCCGAGGTTGGTCGCCGATTCGACCCTTCACTTCTTCGATGAGGGCTTCGATTGTGAGGCGGGCATCGCCGAGCAGGGCGATGTCGCTGGGCGTCTCCTTGTTGATGTCGTTGGGCGAGATGGTGTTGTGGATCACCGTCTTGCCGGAGGGGACGCGCCGTGTGTAGCCGTTGTGGCTCAAACTGGTGCCGAGGCCGAGCACGCAGTCCGACTCCATGATCCAGTGGTTGGCTTGTCCCGTGGTCGCGTTACTGCCCGCCCCCAGGGCCAGTGGGTGGCGCTCGTCGAAGGCGGACTTCCCCTCCATGGTTGTGAAGACCGGCACACCCGTGAGCTCCGCCAGCGCTTGCAAGGAGGCACTTGCCCCGGACATCAAGACACCCCAGCCCGCCCAGATCATCGGGCGTTCAGCGGCGAGGAGGGCGCTGACGGCTTCTTCGATCGCCCGGGGCTCGGGGACCTGTTTGGTGGGGCGTGGGGAGTGATACGGCTGCGCCTCGTCCGAGACATCTTGAGCGCACGCATCGGACGTGAGCTCGACGACGACCGGACCGCCCGGGCCGCTGCGCAGCGCCTGGAAGGCGCGCCGCATCACGTCCGGGACCTGATCGGGCGCGTCGATGGACTCCACGGATTTGACGACACCGCGATAGTTCTCAAGTGCCCAGAAGTTTGGCCGGACTTGGCGCTGGTTGAGTGGGTAGCCCCCCGGCAGGACGAGGATGGGGACGTTGTCCGCGAAGGCTTGGGCCAAGCCCCCGACCGAGTTCTCGGCGCCGGCGGCGTTTTGCATCGCGACGACGCCAAAGCGTTGCCCTTCGCTCATCCGGCTGAAGCCATCCGCCGCCATCAACGCGCCGCGTTCATGCCGGAACATCACCGGACGGATCCCTTGCTGCGCCGCCGACTCGATCAACGGGTTGTTGGGGAAGCAGGTGAGCTGTTCCACACCCTCTTCCTTGAGGATCTGGGCGATGAGATCGTTGGCGTTCATGGCGTGCTTTCGTCGTCAGATCGTGCGGATTGGTCCCGCTAGAGGCCTTGCTTCTCGACGAGGGCGTCATCGAATTCGATGTTGCCGGTGTATTGGTCGGCCGGCTGCTCACAGATCCAGACGACGCCCTTCTGCATTGCGACGGCCGTCTCGAAGTCTGTGTCCGGGTTCTCTTTGTCATTGGAGAAGAAGAGGTTGCCGGGCGTCTTGATACGGCCCGTTGGCGAGAGCACGTTGACGGAGATGCCATCGCCCTGGAGCTGGAGTGCCTGGCGCTGGGAGAAGTGCTCGATCGCGGATTTCTCTGGGCCGTAGAAGAGGTCATCCCCTAGGCGGCGCCCAGGCTCGTAGGGTCCCGGTCCGGGGAACTTCGATCCGCTTGACGAGACGTTGATGATCCGCCCGCCGCCCGAGGCCTTCATGTGCGGCAGCGCCGCCTGCATCATCAAGATTGGCCCGCGCAGGTTGACTTGCAGGCTAAGTTCGATGTGACGATCGAGCACGGACTCCAAGTCGCCCGGTACAAAGATCGCGGCGTTGTTGACGAGAATATCGAGGCGTCCCCACTCATCGACGACGCGTTGCGCCGCCGCGCGGATGCTCTCCGCGTCGCGCAGGTTGAGAACAACGGGGATCGCGGTTCCGCCGTCGGCTTCGATCTCAGCCGTGACCGAGTGAATCGTGCCCGGCAGTCGCGCGTCTTGCACCTGTTCGGTCCGCGCTGCGACACCGACCTTGGCGCCAGCCGCGGCTAGGGCCTTCGCAACATCGGCGCCAATCCCTCTGCTCGCGCCCGCGACGAGTGCAACTTGTCCATCTAGCGACATTCGATTCCTCCGCTTTTCGGTCCGCCAGGCAGCGGACTTTCCAGATGTTGGTGATCCGGCCGGTGATGACTGAAGCGATCGGCTAGCGCTAGGCCGCCGGAATCGCATGGCTCGGTCCAACGTGGGGCAGTCTAGCCCATGAATTCGAAGCGCACGGCGGGGCTACAGCACCTATCTTCGCTGGGCCGAAACGGTGAACCAGGGAGGACCCAGATGGAACGCCTCGCGCATGGATATGGGTTGGTTGAAGGGCCTGTCTACAGTCCCGATCATGGTCTGATTTTCAGCGATGTCTTGGGTGGCGGCGTGTTCGCCGTGAACGATGCGGGAGAGGTGCGCAACGTCTTTGAGCATCGACGCGGCATTGGCGGCATGTCGCTTCACCAGGCTGGCGAATCGGCGGCAGCGGGAGGGCTCATCGTCAGCGGGCGCAACATCTCCTACAAGCCGTTCGATGGAGGTCCGACGCTGACCGTGCTCGACCGCGATCCTGAGGCAGGGAACGTTGGCTACAACGACATCACGGCGGACGCCGCCGGTCGCATTTACGCGGGATCGCTGGGTTCGAGTCCCGTCTTCGACGACGGGCGGGAGCCCGCGGCGGGCAGTCTGCACTTGATCGATCTCGATGGCTCCAGCCGGGTCGTCGCAGAGGGGATCTCTCTGACCAACGGCCTGGGCTTTTCGCCGGATGGGGCCACGCTCTATCACTCGGATTCGCGCCTGCAGACGGTCTGGCGCTACGACGTGCGCGCGGATGGGACGTTGTCGGAGAAGACGGCATTCACCAAAACGACGGTCGGATCGCCCGACGGACTGGCGGTGGCGGAGGACGGCAGCGTCTGGGTCGCGCTGGCAGGAGGGAGCCGCGTCGCGGTCTTCGCGCCGGACGGGTCGGAGCGGGCCTCGATCGCTGTGGCGCAACCGATGGTCACCAGCGTCTGCTTCGGTGGCTCCGATCTGCGCCAGCTCTACATCGTGACCGGCTCTGATGGCGCCGAGGGGGAGAATGCGGGGTCAGTCTTCGTTGAGCCGGTGGACGTTGCCGGGCTTCCGGTGGGGGTCGCGCGTGTGCGGTTGCCCGCGGAATCGAGGAGTTAACGCGTTTCGAAGCGCCGAAGGGCTATGGCCTGAACTGGAGTGCTCGCGGGCCCCGGCGATCCGGCTGCTCGATGATCTTGTAAGCCGTCTCCACCCAATCACAGATGTATTGGCGGGTGTCGCGAGGGTCGATCATCTCCTCGAGTTGGAACTTGGAGAGGGGGCCGACGGGGCCACGCGCGCTTTCGATCCGTGCCATGAGTTCGTCGCGCAACGCTTCGGGATCTTCGGCGTTGGCGAGCTGCCGTTTGTAGGCGGCCTCGATGCCGCCCTCCGGCGGGATGCCGCCGACGTCGGCGGCGGGCCAGGCGACGCGGACCGAGGGTCGCGAGCGCGGGGTCGCGTAGTTGTTGCCGGCGACGCCGAAGCTGCGGCGCATCAGCACGGTGAAGATCGGCACCTCGACCTGCGCGAAGGCCACCATCCATTCACCGCCCTTGCGAATCGTGCTGGCGATCTCATGCTCCAGACCGACGGCGAACCCGGGGTTGTCGACGAGGTTGAGGACGGGGATGTGGAACAGGTCGCAGACGTCTAGGTGCCGGGTGAGCTTGTCGCAGCCGTCGGCGGTGAGGGCGCCGCCGTTCGCGTGCTGGCTGTCTGAAGCGATGACGCCCAACGGGTGACCATTGAAACGCACGAAACCGGTGATTTGGTCCGTGCCCCACAACCGGCCGATCTCGAAGAAGGAGTCCGTGTCCGCCATCAGCCTGATGGCGGCGCGCATGTCGAAGGTGGTGGTGCGTTTGCGGGGAACCAGGGTGAAGAGCTCTTCGGCGCGGCGGTCCGGCGGGTCGCTGGGATTCGGCGGCAGCACCGGCGGCGTCTCGTAGACACTGGAGGGGAGATACGAGAGGAACTGTTTTGTCATCTCCACCGCTTCTACTTCGGTCTCGGCCAGGTTGTCGACCGAGCCGTTCGTGCAGTGGATGTGCCAGCCGCCGAGATCCTCCTTCGTGATGTCGTAGCCCATCGCATGCGTGACCACCGGGGGACCGGCGACGAAGAGCTGCGCGATGTCACGGACCATGACGGAAAAGTGGCCCAGAACCGCCTTGGCGGCGCCGATGCCGACGACGCTTCCTAGCAGCATATTGACGACGGGGACGGTGGTGAGCTGTTCCGTGAACATGGTGCTGCCTAGGTGTCCGGGCAGGAACGACCCCCCGCCGCCGGAGACGCGCGGGCGGCCAGCCTTGATGGCACCGCGGCTCTCCTTAGCGTTGCTTTCGCCTTCCGCCTTCTGCTCCGGCACCATGGCCGCCACGCTGCCGCCGCCTGAGGAGCCGTCCAGCAGCCGCACTGATGGGGCACGCAGCTCCATGGAGAGGCGGTCTAGGTAGCCGCTCTTGGCGCCGATCGCTCCGTCGGCGTGGCCGCCGCGAGAGGTGAAGTCGTCGGCGCAGACGATCGCAGTGCGATCGTCGATCCGGCCCCAGCCGCCAACGTGATTGGCGGACGTGAAATCGGTGATGCCGCCGTCTTCGTCGTAGGTGGCGAAACCGGTGACGCTGCCGACCTCGCGGAAGGAGCCGTCGTCGAGGAGCAGGGCGATGCGCTCGCGGCAGGTGAGCTTTTGGCGGCTGCGCTGGCGCACGACTCCGGGGTCGTTGGAGCCGGGGGCGAGTCGTTCGAGTGCCAGCGCCTGCAAGGTCTTGACCTCTTGCAGAATCGGGGCCCAGGTTTGTTGGCCGTAACTCGGCTGCGCGTCAGATGAGTCGTCGCTGTCTGCGGGAGTGATCACGGCCACAACTTGCGCGGGCGCGACGCTGTCTCCCGGATTCAGGGGCTGAACGGCGTGGATGACGCCTGAGCAGGGGGCGATGACAACGGTCTCCATCTTCATCGCGCTGATGACCATCACCGTGTCGCCGATGCTGACGACATCGCCCTCCGAGACGAGCAGCTCCACGAGCGTGCCCGCCATGGGGCATTCCACACCGCGCTGATCGGGCGTCAGCGGCAGGGCCGGGAGCAGGGATTCGGATGGCGTCGTGCCGAGGTTTGCGCCGGGGGTCAGCTTGGCGCCGATCCCCATGCCGGCCGCTTGCTGATCGAACAGGGCGAGCGCGCCGTTGCCACTGGCGCCGGCGGCCCTGGCGCCCGCGGTCGATGCGCTGAGCAGTTCGGGGGCCTCGGTCAGCAAGGTCGTGCGTGCGTCCCCGGCGCGCACATCCGCATGCGAGAGGATGGCACGGAGCTGGGAGAGATTCGTGGGCAGGCCGCCCACGTGGAACTCATCCAGAGCGCGGAGCGTTCGATCGATGGCGGAGGGGAAAGACGAAGCGGAGCTGGAGGCGCCGATCACCTTGGCGAGTAGGGGGTCGAATTGGGGAGGGGGCGTGTAACCGAGGTAGCCGCAGGCATCGACTCTGACCCCCGGCCCGGAGGGCTCCTTGTAGGCGGTGATCGTGCCGCCACCTCGGGCGACGACGCGAGCCTGTACGGCGAAGCCGCGGGGGTTGCCGACAGCGTCCTGGTCGCCGAGGCTCAGCGAGGCGAGCGTGGCGCCAGAGGCGATCTGGAACTGCGCTTCGACGAGGTCGATTCCGGTGACTTGTTCGGTGACCGTGTGCTCCACCTGGATTCGCGGATTGCATTCGATGAAGAAGTGCTCGCCCGTTTCGGGCGAGACGAGGAACTCCACGGTTCCGGCGTTGACGTAGTCGGCGGCGCGAACGAGTTTGATGGCGTCGTCGAGGATCCGCTGCCGGAGCGCGGGGTCCAGTCCCGGTGCGGGCGCGACTTCCAGCACCTTCTGGTTGCGTTGCTGCACGGAGCAGTCCCGCTCGTGGAGATGGACGACGTTGCCCTGCGAGTCGGCCAGGATCTGGACTTCGATGTGCCGCGGGCGGGCGACGAGTCTCTCGAGGAAGACAGAGCCGTCCCCGAAAGCGGCTTCGGCTTCGCTGCGGCAGCGATCGAAGGCGTCGGGCATCGCGGTGCTGTCCTCCACGACCCGCATGCCGCGCCCGCCGCCGCCGGCCGCCGCCTTGAGCATGACCGGGTAGCCGAGGTCGGCGGCTAGGGCGGCTGCTTCGCTGGCGGAGGCGAGCGGGGTGGAGCTGCCGGCGACGACAGGAATGTCCAGCGACTGCGCCAAGGCGCGTGCCTGGACCTTGTCCCCAAACAAGGTCAGGGCAGCGGGGGAGGGACCGACAAACGTCAGGCCCGCATCGGCGCAAAGGGAGGCAAAGCCCGCATTCTCGGAGAGGAACCCGTAGCCGGGGTGTACGCAGTCGCAGCCGCTGGACTTCGCTGCTTGCATCAGCGCTTCGGCATCGAGGTAGGAGCGCACTGGGTCCGCCGCTTCGTCCGCGCCGATCTCCCGTGTCTCGGTCATGAAGCGCGTGTGCAGTGAGAGGGCATCGCCGGGGGCATAGACCCCCACGGACTCCATGCCGAGCGCGGAGGCCGCCTTGGCGATGCGGATGGCGATCTCGCCGCGATTGCTGATCAAGACTCGGTTGAGTGGTGCCACGTCTCGACCCTTTCGCTTTGCCCAGTGTCCGTGCCCGGATGCCTGCGCCTCGTCTGCCGAGTCATGGTCGGTCAGCGGGGTGTTGCTGTCCACGGGCACGAGATGAGATGGGGATGCCGTCTCTCTTGGCGCGGCGCGGCGCGGCCGTCGACCGATCCCTATCCTGCGGCCGTCCTTCAGGACGAGGAGAGAGGCATGTCTCGTCAGGCGCCACTCGATGTTGCTCGCATTCTGGCCGCCGAATACGGCCATGAACTGGAGCCGATTAACTACATCCGAGGCGTGGCGATGAGTGGCCGGATTCGCTTGCACGAGCTGGCGCCCTCAGGCACGGATCCCTCGGCGTCGATCGCCGCAGTCGTCGATCCACTTGTCACTCTCGATTCGCTCGCGGAGGTGCGCGCTGCGGATGGTTCAGTGCACGCGGGTTTCGTTTAGGCTGCGGAACTGTCTGCTGCGACGGGGGACATTCGCTACGCCGAGTTCCTGGTGGGGATCGCGGATCGCTACCTTGACCTCCGCCCCGATGGGCGTCCGCAGCCCATCGATCCGGATGACCGCGTGGAGGAGATCTTCTTCGCGGGCGCGCTTCTGGGTCGGGCCTACGCTTGGACCAGGGACTCTCGCTATGCGACGGGGCTCGTCGCAATCTTGGATAACGTCAGTGCTCAGCCGGATACGGGGTTGTGGTGGCACTGCAAGGCCTCGCCGTTCTACTGGGGGCGCGGGAACGCGTTCGCGGCTCTCGGTTTCGCTGAGGCGCTCTGGTCTCTCCCAGAGGATCAGGCCGGTCGTGCCGCGCTTGCGACCAAACATCGTGCCCACCTCGATGCGTGAATCGCGTATCAGGACACCTCAGGCGCTTGGCGGCAGGTGGTGGACAGCCCCGAGTCCTATCTGGAGCTGACGGCGACGGCGATGATCGGGTACGCATTGATGCGGGGGATAGCGCGGGGTTGGTTGGACGAGAGCTATCGCGAACCGGTGGCTCGGGCTTGGTCTGCGGTCGCGGAACGGATTGACGGCGGTGGGATGGTGCGAGACGCCTGCGCTGGGACGGGGCCGATGCCGACGCTCGACGACTACCTCAACCGCCGGGCCGTTAATGGTCACGACGATCGAGCGGGGTCCGTGGCGCTGTGGTTCGCCGTCGAGGCAGCGGCTGGCGGTCTGACCTGAGTCGTTTGTCGCCGGGTGATGGATCGGCTCGCGATCAGTCCATCGTCGGTATGCTAGGCCAGCCTCGGAGCGCAGCAGAGGAGGGCTGAGATGAGCGACATCCGCATGCGGCAGATCTGCCTGGTGGCCCACGATCTCGATCGGATCCAGAAGCAGATTGAATCGGTGTTTGGCGTGGAGGTCTGCTTTCGGGATCCCGGCGTGGGACGACATGGGCTGCACAACATGTTGCTCCCGTTTGGAAACCAACTCCTGGAGACGGTCTCCCCGAAACCGGGCGAGCACGACACGGCCGGTGGTCGATACCTGCAACGACGGGGTGGCGACGGCGGCTACATGGTGATCATGCAGGTCCCGCGCGCGGCGTACTCGTCCTACCGAGCGCGCGTCGATGAGATGGGTATTCGGTTGGTGGCGGAGCCCGGTGAGGGGGAGAAGGGCGTGGGGATCCAGCTCCATCCCAAGGATCTGCCTGGGGGGATCCAGGAATTGCGCTGGAATGAGGATGAGGCCCGCGACGATGGCGCCTGGTGGCCCGCCGGAGAGAACTGGCAGCGGGCGAAACGTACGGAGATTGTGGACGGGATTCGCGCGGCGGAGATCCAGACGGAGGATCCCGCGGCCTTGGCTGGCCGCTGGAGTGAGGTGCTGGACGAGCCGGTCGGGACGGACGTGGCCGGCAACCCGTGCGTTGCGTTATCGGATGCCGAGGTTCGTTTCGTGCCCGTCCGCGACGGCCGCGGCGAGGGCCTCGCGGGCCTCGACATCCAGGCGACGGACGCGAACCGGGCGCTGGCCAACGCCGAGGCGATCGGATGTCGGACTGGGGAAGACCTGATCACGATCTGCGGGATGCGCCTTCGGCTCGTCTGAAGGGACTCGTTGGAGCGGCCTCCTCACGGCGTTTGCGATCGGCGAGATCTTGGCGGGGGCCAGCCTAGGGCCTAGCCTGCGGCCTCACCTCTTCCTTCGAATCTCTTGGGAGGCCTCTATGTCCCCGATCATCTGCTGTGCTGTTCCCGTTGAACCCGAGTTTGAGGAAAAGCTCCGTACCGCGGGCGAGCTCCAACGACTCGACATGCGTGCGCCTCGGAGCGAAATCCTCGAGGCCGTGCGCGGCGCCGACGCGGTCCTCTGCTCCCCTGCCCTCGACATCGATGCAGCGTTCCTCGATGCCGCGGAGAACCTCAAAGTCGTCTGCACCGTCTCCGTCGGCTACAACGCCTTCGACGTGGACTTGCTGACGGGGCGTGGGGTTGCGCTGTGCAACACCCCGGGCGTTCTCAACAGAGCGGTCGCCGACCTGACTGTCGCGATGTTGCTCATGCTTCAGCGCAATCTCATGGAGTTCGAGCAGTATTCCCGCAGTGGTGCTTGGGGCCGCCGCGAGCCCTTCCCGGCTCTGGCTCACGAGTCCGCCGGTCATACGATGGGCGTCGTCGGGTTCGGACGGATCGGCCAAGAGGTGACCCGACGCGGTCAGGCGCTGGGGATGCGTACGCTCTGGTACGACATCTTCGACAAGGCGCCGGCCGATGCTCCAGACAGCGCGTATCGGTCCCTCGACGATCTGCTTCGTGAATCTGATGTCGTGACCCTGCACACGGACCTGAATACGTCGTCGCACCACTTGATCGGTGAGCGGGAGCTCGGGCTGATGCAGCCGACGTCCTATCTGATCAATACCTCGCGGGGACCGGTCGTCGACCAGGGAGTGCTGACACGGGCTTTGAAGGATGGCGTCATTGCCGGCGCCGCGCTTGATGTCCTGGAAGACGAGCCGCCCAGCCCCGACGAGGAGATCGTGGGGCTGCCCAACGTGATCACGTTCCCACACATCGGCACCGGGACGGAGGAGACGCGCAAGGCGATGCGGGGCCTCGCGGTCGATAACTTGATCGCTGTGCTGACAGGTGAAGAGCCTCCGGCCTGCGTCAATCGCAGTGTGCTGTTGAGCTAGTGGGGCCGCTCGCTGGCGTCCGCGTCGTGGAGTTCGGGCTCGGCATCCACGGGCCCTATGCCGCCATGCTGCTGGCGGACATGGGCGCCGATGTGATCAAGGTGGAGCCGCCGAGCGGAGACATCAACCGAGCCGCGTTGGTCTCCGCTGGCGACTACCAAGTGGGGTCGCAGTACTACGCCTGCAATCGGAACAAGCGGGTCGTCTGCCTGAATCTGCAGACGCCGGCGGGGCTGGCGGCGGCAAAGAAGCTCGTCGCGGAGTCCGATGTCCTGGTGGAGAACATGCGGGGCGGGGTCATGGATCGCCTCGGCCTCAGCTATGAAGCGCTCGCCCCCAATCAGCCGCGGCTCATCTATGCCTCGGCGAGTGGCTTTGGTCCCAAGGGCCCGCGCGCGACCGAGCCGTCACTCGACATAATCGTACAGGCGGCAGGGGGAGTGGCGGCCCACACCGGTGTCCCGGAAACGGGACCGTTACCGGCAGGCACGGCCCTCGCCGACCACTCCGGCGCCGTCTGGGCGGCCCTGGGGATCATGTTTGCCCTCTACGGGCGGGAACAGACGGGGCGAGGGCAACTCGTGCAAACATCGTTGTTGGGGAGTCAGATCGGGATGCAGGCGTGGGAGCTGTCTCACTTCTTTCTCAACGGGGTCGATATGGGAGCTGGCGGCAAGGGGCATGGCCTCGCGGGTGGAATCTGGCGTGTGTTCGACGCGGCGGACGGCGCCTTCTCGCTGACTTGGGTCACGGACGACCGTTGGGCGACGCTGTGCCAGGCCCTCGACCAGGAACCCCTTGCCAGCGATGAACGCTTCTCGACGGGACTGGACCGGCTTGCGAACTCGGCCGTGCTGATCGAGATCCTGAGCGACGTGTTCGCCGCCTGGCCGCTGGCCGATCTGCTTCCCAAGTTGCAGGCGACGGGACAGGTCTTCTCCAAGGTGATGGACTATGCCGACCTCGCCGCCGATCCCCAGACCCTCGCCAGCGAGTACATCACATCGTTTGAGAGTTCGGAGTACGGCGCGCTGCGGATGGTCGGATTCCCGGTGACGCTGAGTGAGACACCCGCCGAGGTTCGATCGCGGCCTCCCGACCTCGATCAGCACACGGCGGAGGTGCTCTCAGAGTTGGGATATGCGGATGCGGAGATCGTCACGCTCTTTGCGGACGGATCGGTAGGGCATCCGACCAGCTAGCGGTGTCCGGAGCGTGATGGGGGCTCCGGCCGAGCTCATCTGCTGAGAAAGCCAGGCCCCCGGCCCGGCTCCCAGACCCGCGCTCTCGCCAAATCCTCATCTAGATCGACGCCCCAGCCCGGCTTCGTGGGAAGCTCGATCACCCCGTCCCGGATCTCCACGGCTCCGCCGGTCAGCTCGTCCTTCCACGGCACATCGTCGATGTCGATCTCCATGATCCGGACGTTGGGCACCGTCGCGCAGAGATGCAGAGAGATCATCGTGGAGAGGTGGGAGTAGTAGTTGTGTGGCGCGACGTTCAACTCGTAGCTCTCCGCCAGCATCGCGATATCCCGCGACCGTGCGAAGCCGTTCCACGGCACGTCGATCATGACGTTGTCCATCGATCGTGCGTCGAAATAGGGGCGGTACTCACGCAGCCCGTAGAGATTCTCGCCGGACGTGATCGGCACCGTCGTGGAGCGTTTCACCTCCCCCAGCCCCTCCGCTTCGTACATGTCCACCTCCACCCACATCATTTCGAACGGCTCCAGGACTTGGCAGATCTGGCGTGCCGCGAGAGGCTTGAAGTGGAAGTTGAGGTCCAGCGCGATCTGGACATCCAGCCCGGCCCCTTCTTTGAACGTGCCGATGTACTCCTCTATATGGCGGAGCAACGCCGGGGAGGCGTTTTGGTCGGTCGTTCCGGGTCCACCCCCCCAGCCAGCGCTGTAGGTCTTGGCGGGATCGCCGGGGAAGACGATGTTCGTCTTGAGAGCGTGGAACCCCTTCGCGCGGACCTCCGCGCCGAGAGCCCGGACGTCGTCCATGGATCGGATCGGAGGGGTGCCGATGATTTCGTGTGCACGAGCACGGGAGCTACCGCAGTGCGACCAGTAGACCTGTTGATCGGTTCGGGTCGGCCCGCCGAAGAGGCTGTAGACGGGGACGCCCAGCACCTTGCCCTTGATGTCCCACAGCGCGAGTTCGATCCCGGCAATTGCCTTCGCCGCGATGCCGCCTGGGCTCTGCCGCGCCAGCCGGTACATGTCCCAGTAGCGCTGTTCGATCGCGAACGGATCTCTACCCACCAGAACGGGCTCGAAATCTGTCACCGTGCCGACGATGCCGTAGGGATTGCGGCCATCCGAGATCTCACCGTAGCCCGTGACGCCGTCGTCGGTGCGAATGGCGACGAACTGCCAGGGGCGCCAGCCCGCGTCCACGACGAACGTCTCAATTTCCGTGATCTTCATGACCTGGCCTCGCTGATCTGGGTGGGGAGCGTTTGAGAGGTGAAGCGCAGCTCAGATGGGTTTCGCCAGGACATTGGCCAACGGTTGCCCGCCAACCTCCGTCGCTTCGAGGCGTGCCCGGTAGCGGATGGAGATTCGCAAGAAGGCGAAGCGCCAGCGATCACGGTCGCGCCGGAAGCGATGCTGGTACGTACCGATCAATACCTGGTCGTTGGCTACGATTTCGAAGAAGTAGGCCAGCGTCGTGGCCTCATCTCCACGGAGGTCGATCTCCATGTTGGTGCTCAGATGCCCGGTCGAGAAGCGAGGGACCGCGTCCGCCGAGACGACGGTGCCGGTCTGCTTGTAGAGGTCATCGATGATGCTGGCGCGCCCGCGATAGCTTCCGTCGAGGGCGGCCGAGAGACCGTCGATTTCGAGGGTCGCGTCCGGCGTGAAGACGTCACCCAAACCGTCCCAATCGGCTGAATCGAGCCGCGTGCAGTAGTCGCGCCAGGTGGATCGAATCGCTTCGAGATCCTCGAGCCGTTGCACGCGCGCTATGAGCGGGGCCAGGTCTGTCGCCGGGTCTGTCGCCATGTCAGTCTCCGATCATTGGCGCGCACGGTAGCCGAGAATTCGATGGTTCGCTCCGCCTGACTGGCCTTTCGGCAGGGGCGCGCGCGAGGTCTTAGACTCGCCCGCGGGGGTTGGCATGAGCATTGCACTGTTACCGGACCTGCGGGTCGTGGAGATCGGGCACCCAACGACGGAGTACGCCGGGAAGATTCTGGCGGAGATCGGCGCGGAGGTGTTTCTGGTAGAGACGCCAGAGGGTGGGTCAACCCGAAGCCGGAGGCCCTTCCACACCGAGCAAGAGTCGTCCCGTCGCAGTATCCCGTTCCTCGCGCGCAACACCGATAAACGCAGCGTCGTATTGGAGCCCACGAGCGCCGAGGACCAGGAGGCATTTCGGCGTTTGCTGGCACGTTCGGATGTCGTGCTCGTGCCGCCGGAGTCTGACTATTCCGCTTGGCTTGCGGGGGTCGATGACATCGCCCGCGTCGAGATCACGGACGAGGAGCGGATCGGCGCCGCGCCGCTCATCGCCTTTGCGGCCAGCGGCGGGCTGTCCTCAAGTGGTTGGCCGGAGCAGCCGCCGTGTAACGCGCCGTCTTGGCTGGCACATGACGCGGCGGGGATCTACGTCGCGATCCTGGCGCTGCTTGCTTACCGGGAGCAGGTTCGCGGAGCAGCGCCACCCCTGCACCGGGTCTCCCTGCGCGAGGCGGCGATCGCTGGGATTACCCCGTGGACGCGCCCACTGCACTCGTATGAGCAAGAGGTGGCAGGACAGGGTTTCACACATCGGCGCTTGGGCGCGCTTGGTCACCCGATCTTTCCCTGCGCCGACGGATACGTCCGCGCTCTCATGGGTACGCCGCGCCAGTGGGGCGCCTTTGTGGAGCTGATGGGGAATCCTGACTCGCTCAGCGGTGAGGAGTGGCGGGATCCGGTGTTCCGTCGCGAGAATTTCGAAGTGCTCTTCCATCTCGGTGCCGATCTGGCAAGGGATCGCACGCGTCGTGATCTCTTCGAGCGTGGCCAAGAGATGGGTCTGACGATTACGCCGGTGTACTCCGTTGCGGATCTGATGGCGGACCGGCACGTTGCGGATCGAGGGTTCTTCACATCCGTGACCGATCCCGACCTGGGTCCGGTTCAACTCATGCGCGAGCCCATCAAGGTGTTGCCGGAAGTGGCGCGCCGTGAACCGCGGCCGGCACCCGCCCTGGGCCAGCATCAGTCCGATCTCGACACCGACGCGGAGTCGCGCCGTCGCGACGAGAAGGGGACCGCTGCGCCCGCATCACTTCCGCTGACCGGCTTGCGGGTGCTGAATCTGGGCGTCGGCGCCGTCGTACCCGAAGCGGCGGAGTTGCTGGCCCTGCTGGGGGCGGAGGTGATCAAGGTCGAATCGCGGCGGCGCGTCGACTTCTTGCGCTTGCTGCATCTCAATGAGAGCGCGGCCTTCAACCAGCTCAATCTGGGCGTCAAAAGCTTGACCGTCGACATGACGACGGAGGCCGGGCGAGACGTGGTGCACCAACTCGTGCCGCGGTGCGACATCGTGATGGAGAACATGCGCGCGCCGGTCGTACGCGCCTGGGGCTGCGACTATGAGTCGGTCCACGCGCTGCGTCCCGATGTGATCTACTTCAGCAGCCAAGGTTTCGGTCGGGGGCCGTATGGGGATTTTCAGACGTACGGACCAAATCTCCAAGCGTTCTCGGGGATCACGGCATCGTGGGCGCATACCGACGATCCGTATCCGGTCGGGACGACGCTGAACCACCCCGACCATGTGGCGGGCAAGCAGGCGTTGCTGCCGATTCTGGGCGCCCTAATCCGACGTGAAGCAACCGGCGAGGGCGCCTACATCGAGGCGGCGCAGTATGAGGTGGCGGCTGAGTTCCTCGCCGATCGATTCTTGCAAGAGCAAGTGGCACCAGGAACCGCGGGACCGATCGGAAACGGCAGCGAGGATTTTTCACCACACGGCGTCTACCCGTGCGCCGGGGAGGATCGCTGGTGCGCGATCGCGGTGACGACGGACTTGGAGTGGGCGGCACTGTGTGGCGAAGTCGACGAGCCGTGGACGCGGCGCCCGGAGTACGAAAAAGCAGCCGGGCGGCTCGCGCGGCGTGACGAGCTCAACGAGAAGGTGGCGGCCTGGACGGCTCCGCAGGATGTTGAGGCAGTGGAACGGCGGCTCCGCGCGGTGGGGGTGAGCGTCTCGCGCGTGGTCATTGGGCAGGACATGGCTGAGGCCGCTGCCGACCACGCCAGCGGCTTCTTCGCCGCGCTGGACCATCCCACGATCGAGACGCGCTCATACACTGGCTTGCCGTTCACGGATGGTGAGGGGCGGCGGCTCAGCCTGCGACGGCCTCCGCTGTTGGGCGAGCACACGGAGTACGTCCTCGTCGACCTGCTGGGGCTCGACGCGGCCTCCGTGAACACGCTGCTCGCCGATGGCGCGGCTGGTTGGTGAGTTGTGCGCCAAAGCAGGGGAGACGCGCCCGCGAAAGTCGCCGCGCCGCCTCCCGGTGAATCCCGGGCGCCTTGACCGTCTGGGACCGCCGCACCATCTTCCCAGAAGCCCCCAGCGCTGAACGGCGCGGTGCCGAGTTCATCGGAGGTGTGGATTGTCTGCTCAGGAACGCTTGCAGGCTCGTCTCTCGGAACGGATGTGGGAGGGCCGCTACCAGGAGGCGACCCAGGACTTCTGTGAGCTCATGCGGGACGGGGCCGGCGCGAAGTCTCTTGGTCGGGACACGATCGCCAGCGCTTCACCGTTCCTGAACGTTCCGGCGCACACGATGGTCACGAAGACGGGGGAGATCCGCCCTGTGAACTACGGCCACACCATCCTGGGCTTTTGGCGCTCCTACCAGATGTCCCGGATGATGCCGCGCGGCTACGCCAGGCTGCCGCTGGTGCAGGCGATGTGATACCTGCCGCAAGGATTGGACATTTGGAGTCAGATCCTGTGCGAGTTCCCCGGGCACTACGCCCGCGAGCAGGAGAAGTGCCCGACCATTGACCTGCAGGGGCCGCGGCAACATTTCGAGGAGTACCCGCCCTTCACGGAGGGCAGCTTCGAGGAGCGGCTGGCGTTGATGGTGGAGAGCATCATTCACGGCGACCGGGAGATGGCGTTCCGGTCTTTCATTGGGCTGGCTGATGAGGCAGCCAACGACGAGGAGAAGCGCCGCACGATTGAGTCCAACGTGCTCTTTACGGGGATCATCGATCTCCCGGGGCCTCGACCTCACGCGGTGCATATCGTGAATAGCGCCCACAAGGCGATTCGAGCCCGCGCGATGGTGGATCCAGCGAATACGTTCGGCTGGAGTCAGTCGTACCCGCTGTTCCTGATTGTGCTCCCGGACCTGGCCTCAAACCCACGCTTCCATGATGTCTTCGAGACGGCGAATATCCGGCTCAACGGGGCGTTCGGGCGGGAGTACCACGACCGACGTCACACGAACCAGGACGGGCTGAACCTGCGCGAGGCCGAAGCCTTTATCGCCGCGATGTTGCACGGCAGCCCCGACGAGGTGCTCGGTCACGTGACTTCGCTGCTGGACGAGGGCAAGGCGCTGACGGCGTTGAACGACGTCTGCATCATCGCGGCGGCGCGATTGCAATCCACGATCGAGCATCCCAGTCTGCGCGCGGGATTCACGAACTCCGATCACTGCTTCGATCACACGAATGTCGTGGGGTACTGGCTGCGGAAGTACGACCATCATCAGCAGATGAAGGCCCCGTACTTCACTGCGCTGTTCGTCAACGATACGGCGCGGTTCTTGGGTGGGCTCAAGCCTGATCTGAAGACGCGGTTCTCCAGCCAACCCGAGGAGCACATGCAGCGCGTGGAGCGACTGTCGCTGGACGAGACGCTGACGACGTTGGCGCAGGCCTGCGATGAGCAAGATGCGCCGTTCGCAGCCGCGCTTGTGGACTCGTACATGGGGCGCACGCGGGATCGCACCAAGCTGATTCAGACACTGATGTTTGAGTCGGCGAAGTTCGAGGGCGACCCGCACATGCCTCGGAACGCGATGTCGCACTACGAGGAGTTCCACAACAGCACGTTCCCGGCGGCGTTCCGCGACGACATCTTTCGATCGTGGACGCGGTTCGTGAGTCGCTGGCACAAGCGGTCCTATGACTACAACTGCTTGCGCGTGTATGAGTCCGAGCTGATGTCTACTTCCAGCCAGGTTCGGGAGACGCATTCGGTGCCGGCGGACAATCGCTACGGGTCGTAGCCGTGGGTGGTCCTGGGTTGAGGACGGTGCTAGCTGGCGACCGCCGCGGGTGAGGCGGCGGATGCTCTTGAGACCCGGATGAGTGCCACGATCGCCAAGACCGGCAGCACCATCAGCACGGCGATCCCGGCGGAGTAGGTTCCCGTCGCGTCCCGCATCAGCGCGAGGGGGAGCGGTCCCAACGCGGCGCCGCTAACGCCGACCATCATGGCGCTGCCCTGCACCCGGCCCAGCCCCTGCCGTCCGTAGCGATGCGCCCACACGGTTCCGCTGACGATGCGCGTGGTGCCCGCGGCGGTGCCCGTCGCCAACGCGTAGGCGATCGCGAGTCCAATCGAGTCGATCACCTGCGCCAGCAACAGCACCACCAAGAGCGCACTCATTCCGGCGATGGCGACCCGGTAGGGACCGGCGCGATCGATGATCCAGCCTGACAGCATCGACACGGTGATCGAGCCGACCGCGAAGACGCTGAAGCTCGCCGCGGAGACCCCGGCGCTGAGGCCGCGTTCCTCGAAGATTGAGAACTGATGGAAGACCAGCGCGGTGATCACCAGCCCAGGTGTGGCCATTGGCAAGGCCAATGCCCAGAACGATGGTGAGGTCAGGACGCGGCGTCGATCGGGGCCCTCGGCCTGTGGCCGGCCCAGCTCGGAGGCCGGTGGTGTCGATGCGCCATCCGGGTGCAGCCCCACGGATTCCGGGGTGTTGCGTACAAAGAGCAACGTGGCGGGTAGAACCAGAATCAGCACCATGGCGCCGAGGATGGCGAATGTCGACCGCCAACCGATCCCATCCACGAGCACCTGCGAGACAGGCGGGAGCACCGCGTTCGAGAGGGGGAAGCCGAGCCCCATGATGGCGATGGCGCGGCCCCGACGCCTGACGAACCATTGGTTGACAAGCAGTGTCGCGTTGATCGGCAGCGAGGCTTGCCCGAGCCCCCGCAGTGCCGCAAAGCAGACAAGGAAGGCGCCGATCCCGGCTGCGACTGAGAGGCCGAAGCAGGCCCCCGCGAAGGCGAGCGTGACGATGACTAGGAGCCGGCGTGGCCCCAGCCGGTCGGCGCGGCGGCTGATCAGCGCCACCATCAGCGCACTCAGCCCGGTACTCAGTGTGTAGATCCCGGAGAGGGTTGAGCGAGAGAGCCCGGTGTCTTCGATCATGGAGTCGATGAAGACGGCGAAGGTGAAGGACTGTCCGGGACCGCTACTGAAGGCGACGAGGATTCCGACGGCAACGATCGCCCAGCCATAGAACAAGGAGGGGCGGTGGAGGCGCGGGGGACGCATCACGCCACCCTATGCAGCGAGAAGCTCCTGTTCAATCCGCGAGCCGGAGCGACCAGCCGCCTCAGGGTGGCATACTGCGCTGAGACGGGCCCATTGCCGCGGCCCACGCGAGGGGGAGAGCAGCATGGCCGAGGTCAACGACTTCAACACCCAAATCATCGAAGAGTTCCGGACGAACGAGGGCAAGGTGGGTGGGCGCTTCGAGGGTGCGCCGATGTTGCTGCTGCACAGCACGGGAGCGAAGTCAGGCGAGGAACGCGTGCATCCGATGGTCTTCCAAGCCGTGGGCGAGGCCTTCGCCGTCTTCGCCTCCTACGCGGGCGGCCCCAGGAATCCCGCTTGGTATCACAACCTGGTGGCCAACCCGGCGGCTTCGATCGAGGTGGGTGTGGAGACAGTTGAGGTGACCGCCCGCGCCACCGAGGGCGCGGAGCGCGAAGCGATCTGGTCGACGCAGAAGGAGCGGGTTCCCGCCTTCGCCGAGTACGAGCAGCAGACGACCCGGGAGATTCCGGTCGTCTTGCTGAAGCGCCGCCTCTGAAACGGTTGTAGCGCTAGGCCTTTCGAATTCCGTGGCGGACTCCCACGGTCGTTCGATGACTCAATCCGCCGATGGTGCGTGCAGGCGCCCCGATGGCGGGCACTGGCATGCCCTCAAGCCAGGAGTTGGTCGGCGAGGTCAGTGAAGTTCGCCGCATTGACGTCGAAGTCGGCTTGGGGTGAGAGGTCGGGATCGTTTCCTTCGCCGCTTTCACCGGGGCGTGGGACGTAGGCGGAGCGGAGCCCCGCCGCCATCGCCGCACGCAGGTCGCCGGGGTGGGCCGCGCACATCATGGCTTGGTCGGGCTGCACGCCCAGGAGCTTCAAGCCGCCGAGATACGCTTCCGGCTCCGGCTTGTAATGCCCGAGAAACTCGCAGGAGATGATGCCGTCCCATTCGACACCGTTGTGCTTGGAGCTGTCGATGGCGATGCCCATGCTCATCACGGTGAGGACGACCACGGTGTATCGCTGGCGAAGGCGGCGCAGCGCATCGGCGGCGTCGGGCCAGACGTAGAGGCGATGCCAGACCTGATTGAGGTCGTCCAGGTCGCTGGCGGACAGCTCAAGCGTTGGGTGCTGACCGGCCAGTTCATCCAGCACGCTGCGGTGCAGTTGGTTGGCGTTCATCCAGGGGAGCTCGCCGCTGCGCACGCGCTGCAGCTCTTGAAACATGCGCCGCCGCCAGGTGTTGGCGAAGAGGGCGGCGTCCAGCTCCGCGCCGCGATTCGCGGCGAGGGCGGAGACTTCATCCTTGATGCTGTGGTGCCAGTCGAAGACGGTGCCGCCGATGTCCCAGGTCAGGGCGCGGATCTGGCTGAGGTCGATCGGGTCTGGCATGCGCTACCTCCAAAAGTTCTTGTGGCGATCCTGACCAGCGGATGGACTAGTCGGACCCGTTTGGCAGCTCACGCCGCTTCTGCCATGACTCGGAGTCGACCACGGCGAGCAGGAGCCCGTGGAGGCGGAGCGGATGAATGAAGCCCAGCACGTCGTCTGTCCCGTCCCAGCCGGGCCCATCGCGGCTGACACGCTCCCGGATCTGGGGCAGGGCATCAGTCTCGACCGAGGCCATGTAGATCCCGGGACCGCCGCGACGCTGGAACCGCGCCACCGCCTTCTCCGGGTCCGTGGGCTCCAGAAACTCAAGGCTGTCCAGCAGGCCGCCGGGCCGGGCGTCGAACCAGGTGATGGCGCCGTCGTAGCCGTAGAGGTCGCTGGTGTAGCGGTTGGTGAAGAGGTCGCCCGTCCCGAAGATCCGGCTGTACTTCGCGACGCCGTCATCGAGATCATCCACGACGTAGGTGATCTGCCAGATCTTGTCGTTCAGCCCCTGGCGGTCTCGCGATTCCCGTGCGCTGAGGATGATGCCCGTGCCGCCGCCGTCGTCCGGCGTGACGACGTAGCGATCGGGCCCCGACGCCTGGACCCGCAGCCCTTCGCCTTCGGCCTGCGCCGCGACGGCAGCCGGGTCCGCCGAGGAGAAGCCCCCCGCAAAGATCCCGCGCTTGCCCTCCCGCAAGAACTGCTCGACCGGCCCGTCTCCAGCCGGGTCGAGCAGTTCCAATTGATCTTGGCCCCAAGCGAGGGTGAGTCGATTGGCGTTGAAGCCCGGGTCGAAGCCATCGTCGACCGGCATCGCGTCGAAGATCTTGGCGAAGGCCTCGGCGGCGATGTGGCGGTCGGGGACGGCGATGGCGAGTCGGTCGCAGCGTTCGAGCAAGGCGGTTCTCCAGGGACATGCTTCTCAAGGGGTGTTGTTCTTGAGGCTCGCTGTATTCTTTACGCACGCGCGGGCCGCGGGGAGCGGCGTCAGAATACTCGACGTCCCGGCCGAGCGGTGGGCATCCAGGGAGCCTGGGCCTATTCCTGCTGAGAGAGCGCGATAAGCGCGGTGGCCTTCATCGCCGTGAATCCCTCGGTTCCCAGGCGGGCTTTGATCTGCTTGCTATGCCAGCGGATGGTCGAGGCTTTGACGCCGAGCCGGATGGCGATCTCGGGAGCCCTGAGGCCCTGTCCCGCGAGATCGATGATCTGCTGCTGCCGTTCCGTCACCACGGCGCGGCGACGGCTCAGCGACTGGCTGCGCAAGACGTGATAGCCCACGACCTCCGGCACGATTCCCGCCCCGCGCAGGAAGACCCGATCAGCGGCGACATCCAATGGGGCAATGTTGAGCACCGGGGCCAGCTCGGCGATCTGGACGCGCGCGATGGCCGCCTCCAGCCGCCATCCTTCGGCTTCGGCGCGCTCCACGCCCCAACGCAGGTCGTCGCGGGCGCGCTTGTAGTCACCTTTGCGCAGCAGGGCCAAAGCGCGGATCCGCCGCAGCATGACCGGATAGTCGATACCTAGCTCGAATCCGTCGCGGATCAAACGCGAGCAGGTCTCCACCGCGCCGCTGGCGCCGCTCCAGGCGGGGTTGACGACCCCCTCCGTGATCCGCAGCAGGTTCCCGCCCAGCCCGTAGAGGGGGCCGCTGCGGATCAGCGTGGGCATCTGCTCCCCCAGATCGTGCCAGGCCTCTCGCAGGTGACCGGGGTCTCCACGCAACGTTGCCACGTAGAGCGCCAGCAAGGTCAAGCGGCGCTGTGTCCAGGGATTCCCCACCGTCTCACTGAGTTCGCGACCGCGGTGATGGGACTCCCGGAAGTCGTCCAATCTGCCTTGGAGCAGGAGGTTGGCGGCGTCGAGCACGGCGCGCTCGCAATCCCGCCAGCCCTGCACCAGTTCGGTCCCCTGATCGGCGGAGATGTGGGCCGCACTCTGTGCTCGATGCAGTTCTGAAGTACTGGCTATGTGCTGCGTCATTGCCAACGCGTCTGGGGCGAGGCTGTGGGCTGCAACCGTCCAGGGCATGGCTTGGCTGACGAAGTCTCCCTGCCCTTCGGCCAGTCTCAGCGCCCTCTCGAATTGCCCTTCGTGGAGCGCCACGGTTGACCAGAGACCCGCCACGTTTGATCGCGGATGGCTCTGCTCGTATGCCTTGAGGGCCGAGCGCGCTTTTTCCAGACGTCCTGTCGAAGCATATTGTGCGACCTTCCAGCGGATCGCATCCTGCTGATGGCCAGGCGTAGCGGCCGCTCGCCGGACGGCGTCGTGTCCTTCTCGCCAGTCGAGCCTCGAGTTCGCCCCTAGCACGCCTCGTAGATCTGTACGTGCGGCGTTGAAATCCACCCCACTAGGGGGTGTCTCTTCCTCGCCGTGCCCCGAGACTGCACCTATTGGGTCAGGCTCAGGAGTTTCTATGACAATCCCCTGCTTCGACATCGCCGAGATTATTTCGGCCTTCTTTATGGAAGACGATTTCCGCGTGGAGGCCGCTAGACCAGCCACTGACATCAGTGCGCTGATCAGCACTCGCCTTGATGCCGAGACGCGGGAACAGTGGGATCTGGAGCGCGCCACCATGCCCAACGGGGTCATGCGGCAGTTCGAGCAGGCGATGCGTGACGCCGCCCAGCACGAGCTTGGTTTCCGCTTTGAGAACATGCCGCCGGATGACGTGCGCGGCTTCGCGCGGGAACGGGCCATCGAAGTCAGCTTCCGTTACTCGGAGACTGAGATCGTGGCACGGATCGCTCAGACCAGGCGCCATCCATCGCACCTCCGTGGTAACGCCCTCGCGGAGCGCGCCGGCTAGCGCACGGGTGAGGGATGGCTTGTAAGAGACCATCCCCTTCGTCGCGCACAGGATAACCTACCGTATCTGGTAACTATTCTCCACAGTTGGTGTGGATAATCACGCGAATTTCTCTTCTATTGCGCGTCGCTGAGCGCCTTCCAGCGTAGATCCCGCGCTTATTTGCGGCGTCGGCACGCCTATCGAGGATTGCTGGGTCCGCTCAGGGAGTCCTGTTACCCACGTATTGCCAGATTACGAAGGCAGGGATGTCGGTCGCGGCTTGCTGAGAACCCTTCGCAGACAGACTCAATTCCTCATCGCGGTGGCGAAGCTCAGCAGTCGCAGGCCGATGCTGGTGCTTTCGTGCTGTCCGGATCTCCATCTCGCCCCCCTTTTATCTGATCAGGCGCACAGACGGATTGTCGAATCATTTCTAGTGGGACACAGATCCTCTGTCGCGGACAGCTCGCTGCTCGCACTCCGCGTCTCACCTCCCGCTTTTCGCGAATGCTCATGTCGCGCAATACGGACGGGCCTAGACTCAGAGCTGTTCGGAATCGCTCGTGCAGAATCTGGCCGCCGGCTACCTAGAGGGACCGGTGTGAGAGCCGCAGGGAGAAGTGATGGGAATCAACGCCACCGCGATCAACCACGTCATCGTCGCGGTCGAGGACCTCGACGCAGCCGTAGAGACATTTACGGAGACGTGGGGACTGACGCTGGACCGCCGTGCCGAAAGCGCCGCGATGGGGATCGAGATGGCTTACTTCCCGGTGGGAGAGTCCGTGCTCGAACTGGTGATGCCGACCACGGACTCGGAGTCGAACCCCACCCGGCGCCAGCTCAACCGCAATGGGGAGGGCTTCTACCTGCTCTGCTTCCGGGTGGAGGACATTCACGCCGCCGTGGCGGATCTCCGGGCGAAGGGGTGCACGGTGACCGACCCCGCTGGAAGCGACTAGGTGCTGGAGGCGTTCGTCAGCCCCAAGAGCTCGCACGGCGCGGGAATGCAACTCATCCAACATCTCTAGCGCGGCTCGCGCTCTATTGACCGGCTTGCTCACGCCCACGATCTTGCAGGGCGGAGCGGCGCTCGTCGATGCTCTCGCGTCGAGGCCTCGCGCGGTTGATCGTGCGCTCGATCTCGCGGCCTTCGGCGAGGGTTGTGTTCCCACCTTCCTCCATCATGCGGAGGACCTCGTCGCTGGCGGAGGGATCGCAGCTCAGCATGTCGCGGGCGATGCCCTGGGCGGTCTCCATGAGTGCCTCGGGCGCGACGACATGGTTGACGAGGCCCCAGGCTTCGGCGGTGGCCGCATCGAGATAGTTGCCGGTGAGGCTCAGCTCTTTGGCACGGCTCATGCCGATCAGGCGCGGCAGCCGCTGCGAAAGCCCCCAGCCGGGGACGATGCCGAGTCGCGCATGGGTATCGGCGAACCGGGTGGTGGTCGATGCGATGAGGAGGTCACAGGCCAAGGCCACCTCAAAGCCGCCGGTGACGGCGAAGCCGTTGATCGCGCCGATGATCGGCTTCTTGCAGGAGTCCATCGCGGCGACGACGTCGTACTGGACATCGTCGAAGTCCGGGCTGCTATCGCTGCCGATCTCCTTCAGATCGAGGCCGGCGGAGAAGGCTCGGCCCGCTCCGGTGAGAATCAGGACGCGTGTCGCTTCTTCCGAGGCGAGTGAGTTGAACGCCTCGACGAGCGCCGCCCGCAGGGCGCTGGACATGGCGTTCAGCGCTTCGGGTCGATTCAGGGTCACCGTCGCGAGGCCGTCGTCGCGTTCGACGAGAACGAGGGATTCAGTCATCGCGTCCTCCAGGACTTCGGGCGCCTAGGTCCGCAGTTAGGAGCCCCGCCAGCTTGGAGGCTACCGGCACTACGTCGTGAACGCACCGTCTCGCTTGTGAGTGGAAGGCGCAGCCCGTAGATTCGGCCCGTCGCAGCGTGGCCTAGACACATAGTTACGGAGGAGCCCTATGGCTGAAGATATGACTGAAGCCGTGTCTGAGAACCGGCAAATCGTGATCGCCTCGGTCCCGGACGGGCCGCTACAGACGAGCAACTTTGCGATGCAGACCGCGGAGTCGCCGAAGCCCGCCGAGGGGCAAGTCTTGTGTCGCACGCTGGCGCTGACGATCGGCGCCGGCCAGCGGGCCGGTCTCCAGGGCAGTGCCAGCTATGCCGGGGCGGCCCAGTCGGGTGTGGTGATGGGAGGCAGCGGCGTGGCGACGGTCGAGGTATCGAACTCGGCATCATTCGCGGTCGGGGACCTCGTCGTCGGGCCGACGGGGTGGCAGGAATACTCGGTCCACGATGCGGCGGTGCTGGAGCCGGTGGAAGCCGGCACGGATCCGGCGCTGCAGCTTGGCGGCCTGGGAACGAACGGACTCACCGCCTACTTCGGCCTGCTCGATGTCGGTGCTCCCCAGGAGGGAGAGATGGTGGTCGTGTCGGCGGCAGCGGGATCGGTCGGCCACATCGTCGGGCAGATCGCCAAGCTGAAGGGGTGCCGGGTGGTCGGGGTGGCGGGGTCGCCGGAAAAGTGCGCGATGCTGACAGGTGAGCTTGGGTTCGACACTGCGGTGAACTACAAAGATGAGGATTTCCGGGCCGCGTTCAAGGCCGCGACTCCCGATCGGATCGACGTCTACTTCGACAACACGGGCGGCGATGTGCTGGGGAGCGCGCTCTTCCGCATGAATACGAAGGGACGGATCGTCTGCTGCGGCGTCGTTAGCCAGTACGACACCGCGAACCCGGCGCCAGGTCCTCGCGGGATCCCGGGGCTGCTGGTGAACAACCGGGTCCGGATGGAGGGATTCCTCGTCTTCGACTACCTGGACCGTTACGAAGAGGGCAGGCGTCAGATCCGGGACTGGGTGAACAGCGGCGAGTTGAAGCTGCGAGTGAGCGAGTTCCAGGGGCTGGCGTCGGCGCCGCAAGCGTTCGTGGATCTGCTGGCCGGGGCGACGACCGGAACGACGATCGTTCGTCTCTAGGGACTCGTTCGCCTCTAGGGACGAGGTCGGCTGGGATCTGGAGGACTGGGTGATGATGAGACTGGCGGCGGTCGCTTTGGGAATCCTCGGTGGTGTGATGGCGTGGCAAAACCATCGCTATCTGCGCGCCCGTCGGAATCTGGTACAGGATCGACAGCCGATCTTGCACCGATCGGTGCGGTTCCATGTGGTGACGTTCTTAGAAGTTGCGGAAGGGCAGGACGTGGTGGAGCAGGTGCGCATGTTGCGACGGGCGATTGAGGCGTCTGGGAGTGCCCAGGTCGTCTACGCGGGGCAGGCGGCGTTCACTGTGCCTTCGAGTCAGCTTGAGCCTGGATCGTGGGATGCGGTCGTCGTCGTCCAGTACGAGTCGCGCGAGGCGTATGAGACCGCTGCGGTCAGCACTGTCTACCGCGAAGCGCTCATGGCTTTCAGGCGCAGCTATTCGCACGGCATGCGTCGCTCCTCTGCTCTCAACCTGCTGATTCCACAAGCCCTCCTGGGCCTTCGCTTGATCGACCTGCTGCAGGGCAAGTGGGACGTGGGGGAGCTCGACCGTGCCGCGCTGGCGGAACGTTCCGAGAAGACGGCGGGCGCCGGGGAGCGTGTGGAAGCACTGCGGTCCCTGGCGGCAGTGAACGATGAGGCTGCGGTCGTCGTCAACCTGATTCGCAATGGGGATCGGGCGCAGCGGGCGTCGGATCGGGCTTATGGGCGGCGCATGGCGACGCGATTCGCGGCGCTGTGTCACGGGCCCGTGCATATTGGGTCCGCCGTGACGCTGGAGGGGGATGCGGAGTTCGACCAAGTCGTGATCGTCCACTACCCCGGTCCCAGCTACTTCGCCGACATGCTGGAGAGCCGGTTCTTTAACGCAATTATTGACGGCAAGCAGCTCGCGGATACGCAGGCGGTGCCCACGGTTCCGATCCTGTCTAGGTTGTAGCCGGGAATAGGCTGTAGCGGGAATGAACGCCCGGATCGCTGGTCCTGCGAAGAGCCCACGCCGGTTCCCAAGGGGTGTGGGACCGTGACAGAATCGCGGCATCCGAAGAATCGAAGGCAGTAGGAAGATCGAAGGCACATCATGAACATCGAAGACGACCAGGGCCTATCGGACCTCCTGAAGGGCGAGGAGACTCGCCTCTGCACCGGCTTCGGCTTTACCGAAGGACCGATCTGGATCGCGAGCGACAACGCGCTCGTGTTTAGCGACATCCCGGGGAATCGCACGCGGCGTTGGCGGCCCGGCCAGCCCGAAGCAGAGGTGTACCGGGACCCGAGCGGCTGGTCGAACGGGCTGACTCTGGACGCCGCCGGCAATGTGCTGGCATGTGAGCACGGAGGTCGACGCGTCTCTTCCTACCCGTATGACGACCCCAGCAGCACGACCTCCTTGGCCGACACCTGGGACGGCGTCGCTCTCAACAGCCCGAACGACCTCGTCGTCCATTCCGGCGGTGCGATCTTCTTCACTGATCCTGCGTACGGCAGCGACAGTGGGCGGACGCCCCGTTTCGGATCCGAGGGGCAGAAACAGGACCTCGATTTCCAGGGGGTCTATCGGATTGATTCCGATGGCTCGCTCACGCTGGTCGTTGGTGAGGGTTTCTCACAGCCCAATGGCCTGGCCTTCACACCCGACGAGTCGGCGCTGTATATCGGCGATTCGCAGGAGCGGTTGATCTGGCGCTACGAGGTGAACGCCGATCTGACGCTGGGCGAGCGAACGCTGTTCCTGGACCAGTCGGGAGATGCGCGGCGAGGGGCGCCGGACGGGATGAAGGTCGACACGGATGGGCGACTCTGGACCACGGGTGCGGGCGGCGTCTCCGTGCACACGGCGGCGGGCGACTACCTGGGCGTCTTCGAGATGGAGGAGCACGCCGCGAATCTCACCTTCGGCGGCGACGGATTCTCGACGCTGTTCATGACCGCGGGCACGAGCGTGTTTAGCATTGAGACGGCCGTGCGGGGTGTCGTGCCGGGGTCTCGCTAGAAGTGCGGAGGTGGATCGCTGCGGAGTCTCTCTGAGTAGGCCTCCGCGATCCGTGTCGCCTCAGCTTGGTCGATTGCGATTTCGCCTTCTTGCGTCGCGCGGTACAGGTCGAAGACGGACCAGGCGCTGGCGTCGTTCGGCATCGTTTCCTGGCGCGGGACCATGTGACCGTGAAAGTGCGGGAAGCTCTCGCCCATGGCCGCCGTGTAGATACGCAGCGCGCCGGTCACGTCCTCCAGAACTCGTTCCAAGTGGCGGAGGGTGGGTCCGAAGCTCTCCGCTTCCGCGTCGTTGAAGTGGGCGGGGCCAGCGACATGGCGCCGCGAGAGCAGCATGAGCCAGCCCGGCACACCGATCCCGTCGGGCAGACGGTGCACGGCCCAAAGACCGTTTTCGTACAGCGGCGTCCCGTCGGCGACCATCTTGCAGATGCCGCAGGCATCGTCGTAGGAGGCGTGCTTCATCGTGTGGCTGCCGATCTCGCTAGAGGGGGAAAGAAGTCCGCGCGTCAGGCGGAGGCTAGCGGTCGGGGTCGTGCGACGGAACTCGTGTCCTTAGTGGAGACGGGTCCGGTCATCGTTCCAGTCAGGTGGAAGGATGGTCTGCGCCGGTACCCTCATCGGAGGAGAGTGGTGCGTGCTTGAAAGCATCGATGTTCTGCAGATGGGCCCAAGCCTTGCGGCGAGTGTGGCGGGCAGGATCCTCGCCGACCTCGGCGCCGCCGTGACGACGGTCGCTGTCGACGAGTCGAGTGGGCCGGGTGTCAGCAGCCCCTTGCGGCGATTCCTCGATTCCAACAAAATGCCGAGCGCCCTGGCGTTGGACGCCGACCCGGACGTTCTGCGATCGGCGATCCATGCGTCGGACCTGACGATCTTCGGTTTGGCCCCGGGGTGGCTGGACGCACTCCGGCTCAACCCCTCCGCGTTGGGCGGGGAGGAGACGCCGCTGGTCTATCTCACGCCCTTTGGCCTCAGCGGCCCGAAGCGCGATCAGCAAGCGACGGATCTGACCTCCACAGCGGCCAGCGGGATCGCTCGATTGCTGGCCGGGCCCGTGGAGAACCCAGAATCATCGGCGCCCCTGAGAGCCGTCGGGGAGCAATCCGCGTACATCGCCGGAATCACGGCGGCCTGCGCCGCGATGCAGGCGTTGCTGCACCGGCAGCGCTCCGGTGCAGGCGATGTCATTGATGTATCGATCCAGGAGGCCATGGCTTGCATGGCGGTGCGGGAGTTGGCGCAGGCAGGAGCGGGCCGGGGCGACACGCCCCGTCGCCGCGTCGCGGATGGTGGGGGCGCGACCGTGACCATCCTACCGACGCGCGACGGGCACGTGGCGATCTCGCCGCGCGAACGGCACCAGTGGGCGGCTTGGCTGGAGGTGATGGGCGCGCCGGAATGGGCCGACGATGCGCGCTTTGCCGAGCACGCAGCTCGTGTGGAGAACTGGGACGCGCTGCACGATCTGCTCTCGGACTGGAGCCGTGATCGTGACAAAGAGTCGATCGCGGAGTTGGCACAGGCGGCGCATGTGCCCAGTTTCCCGCTGCGCCGCCCCGACGAGCACCTGAACTCCAGGCAGTTGCAAGGGCGGGGATTCTTCGAAATCGCTTCGCTCGACCACGGTGAAGTTCGAGTGCCGAGCCAGCCGTTCGGACTGACGACTCGGACGGGAGAGCCGACGCAACTTCCGTCGGCTTCGCTGCCGCTCGATGGCATCCGTGTCTTGGACTTGAGCTGGGTCATCGCTGGACCGACGTGTACTCGCTATCTCGCGGCCATGGGGGCGGATGTGATCAAAGTGGAGGCGCCAGGCCGCCCCGATCCGGGGCGCAGCTCCGAACTGCATTCCGTGCTGGGCCAGAACAAACGCGGGATCGTGCTGGACCTGAAGCAGCCGGAGGCCGTCCGTCTGGCGCTGGACCTCGCAGCCCGGAGCGACCTTGTCGTCGAGAACTTCGCGACCGGTGTTCTGGATCGACTGGGCATCGGCGAGGAGGCTCTGCGCCGGGTGAATCCAAACTTGATCTTGGTGAGTGCCTCCGGCGTGGGGCGTACGGGACCGGAGGCGGATCGGGTGGCGTATGGGACGCTGCTGCAGTGCTATAGCGGGTTTGCCGGACTAAACGGCCATCCCGGCGCGTCGCCACGCGTGGGGATGGCTTGGCTTGATCCGATGTGCGGCCTGATGCTGGCGCTGATCGCGACAGCGGCGGTATTCGATCGTCAGACCACGGGTCGAGTCCACCGGGTCGACTTCTCCATGGTCGAGGCGATGCTCTGGACGATGGCCGGGCCCCTGATCCGGGCACAGCTCGGCTTCCCCGTCGAAGCCCGGGGCAACGCGTCGGAGGCGTATGTCCCACATGGCATCTACCCCGCCCAGGGTGACGATGCGTGGCTCAGCCTTGCCGTGCGGGATGAGGCCGAATGGGTGGCGCTTGGCAAGATCGTGCCGGGGCTCGATGCGCTGGGAGTGCTCGACGCTGCCAGCCGTCGCGAGCGTGCAGTGGCGATCGACGAGATCTTGGCCGGCTGGACACGGCAGCGCTCGGCCGTCGATGGCGCGATCCTGCTGCAAGCGGCGGGAATCCCTGCCGCTGAGGTCGCGAGTGCGTCGTCCTTGGTCGAAGACGCGCATCTCGACGCACGGGGATTCTGGCGACGGACTGCCGCTGGGGCGCTCCCCGATTTGCCGTGGCGAACGACGCTGCCCGTACCGGCGGGTCCCGCGCCAGAACTTGGCGCGGATACGGATGCTGTCCTGGCAGAGGTGCTCGGCCTGGAAGCGGGGGCTTTGGCTCGACTGCGTGAGTCTGGGGTGTTCGGGTAGCCGTTGTTCCCGAACGGCAGCTAATAGTGCCCGACGCGATAGGCGTCGTCGAGGCGCTTTTGGTCGGCCGGTGTTGGCTCGAGGAACGGATCGCCACGTCGTCGGAGCGCGCCCGTGAAGTTTAGAGGTCGTTTCTCGTTGAACGCTCTGGCGCCCTCTTCTCCGTCCATCGTTGTTTGGATGAGGAGCGTGTTGATCAGGTTCTGGACTTGCCAGGCCTGATCGGTAGGCGCCTCCGAGAAGCGGACGACGAACTCTTTCATCATCCGCACCGCCACGGGCGGCAGTGTGACGATGTGGCGCGCGAGCTCCTCGGCTCGATCAAGCAAGTCGGCGTGGGGGACGACCTCGTTGACGAGGCCGATGCGCAGCGCCTCCTCTGCCTCGACCGGTAGATCCGTCAGGAGGATGCGCATGGCATCGGCGTAGCGCAGTTGCTTCATGAGCAGCGTCGCGCCGGGGCCGTTGCCCAGCCAGCCTTGGCTGAGCAAGGCGAACTTGAATTTGGCGTGTTCGGCGCTGGCGATGCGAATGTCGGTGGAGGCGAGGAGCAGATAGAGCCCGGCGCCCGCGGCCCAGCCGTTGACGGCCCCGATGACCGGCTTCCAAACGCGCGGGTAGTGGTCGCCCATGCGCCCGTCGACGCCGGTGTTGGCGCCGTTCACCGTGCCCGCCAGAGGCCAGTACATGCGCTGGGCTCGGAGGTACTGGCGCTCGTCCGACGAGAGCTCCGGGTTCGGCGTGAGATCGTGGCCGGCACAGAAGTGTCGGTCGCCGGTGCCGGTGAGAATCGCGCAGCGAATCTCGCGGTCCTCCCACATGTCGATCCAGGCCTCGGAGATGGCGTCGGAGGTCTCCTTGTCGAGGAGATTGGCCTTCTCCGGCTGATTGAGCGTGATGTAGGCGACGCCGTCGCGTTTCTCGTAATCGATCGCCATCGTGTCCCCTTTCCTGCTTCGCGTCGTGGATACGGACTCGGTCGAGGCTCTGCATCGATGTGTCACAGCCGAACCCGGGAACCGATGCCCGCCGGGCGGGGAGGCTAGCACGGAAGACGCTGGGCGAAGGCGCGGGTCTGGGAGGGCTGACAGCGGTGTCTCGTCAACGCGGCGGCTGGGCCAGGCGCGATGTCCGGTCTGTCTTCTGCGGCGAGGCCCGCCCCACAAGCGGGCGGTAGGCGGCTGCGGGTCGTGTTGTGGCTCGCGGTTTCGGTCGACGGAGGAACAGCACGAGAATCGCGGCCAGAACCCATAGAGCGCCACAGCCCAGCAAGGCGCCGTCGTAGTTGCCGACGGAGTCGAAGTACCAGGCCAGCCCAAGGGGCGTCGCCGCCGCGATCGCGGCGGTGAACGGGAACCCCGCGCTGCGAACCGCGCCCAGGTGCCGCCGGCCAAAGTACGACGCCCAGACGACCTCGTGGATTGGGATATTTCCGCCCACGCCCACGCCTGTGAGGAGATAGCCCACGACCAACCAGGCGATCGATCCGCCGCTGGCGGCCACAACAACCAATGCGAGGCCGACGGCGGCGATGACGAAACTCCAGGCGGCGAGGAATCGCGCCTGGAAGCGATCCAGCGCCCAGCCCCAGGGTGCCTTGGTGACGAGGGCGGAGATCGACATCGTCGACGACATCAAGGCCGCGGTGCCAGTACTGAATCCGGCGTCGGTGAGGAAGGGGATCGTCTGGGTCAGGATCGCGAAGATGCCGATGATGGAGAGTCCGAAGGCGACGACGATGACGTAGAAGGCCTGCGTCCTGACGGCTTCGCCACGGGTGAGTGAATTTTCGTAGTCGGCGCTGGCGAGGGCGCGGGCCTCGGTCGACTGACTGGCGCGGCCATCCGGTTGCAGCCCGTAGTCTTCCGGTTGACGGCGCATGACGAGCGCGGCGGGGATCAAGGCAATCACGGCGGCGATCGCGACGACGATCCAGGCGCCGCGCCAGCCCAGGCCGTTGATGGCTACCGTCGCAAGCGGTGGCCAGACGACGCCCGCGAGCGACACTCCCATCGCCGCCGCCCCGAGGGCTTGACCCCGTCGCAGTACGAACCACTTCGAGACCGTGACGCTGACGACCAAGCTGCTGACCAAGGCCGCCCCCACCACGAACAACAGCCCGCGCAAGAGCACCCACTGCCACAGCGTGTCGACCTGGCTGATCAAGACGAGCGCGGGCACCGTGATTGTGACGCCGGCCAGCATCAGCCGCCGCGCTCCGAGGCGATCGACGCGCGGGCCCAGTGCGACTCCGACGACCGCCATCGTCACCTGGCCCACGGTCTCCGCCAGGAACAGCTCGGTACGGCTCCAACCGAGCGCTTCCGTCATCGGCTTGGCGAAGGCGCCGATCACTCCCGTCTGTGCTCCCACGGCGATGAACTGGGCCGCGAAGGCCGCGGCCACAATGACGTAGCCGTAGAAGATCCGGGAGTCCGGGACGCCGGTGGGTTGCGGTGGGGACGAGCGGCTCATCCCTATGAGATAGACGAACCTGCGTGGCGGCACCAGGTTGGTGGCCGTAGATGGGACCATCGCTTCCAGCGCGGTCCGGTATTCGGGTGGCGCAGGAGGAACGCCGATCTGTTAGATCTGGCTAAGCCTGTGCCGTGGGGAGTCGGGCGATCGGCAGGGGCACGGCCCCACCGGAGTTGTCTGGGAGGTGCAAACATGGCGGGCCAAACTAACTCGGGGTCGGAGACCGTCACGGAGCCAGCGAGGAGTGTGCCGGTCTATCGCCGCTGCAACGTGCTCGTGATCGGCGGCGGACCGGCGGGTTCCGCGGCGGCGGCATCGGCGGCTCGCATGGGCGCCGACACGGTGCTGATGGAGCGATACGGCCACCTCGGCGGGATGTCGACGGGCGGATTCTGTTTGTGGATCGATCGCATGAGCGACTTCGAGGGACAGCAGGTGATCAGCGGCTTTGCCAGCGACGTACTCGATCGCATGCCCAAGGAGGCCTTGCTGGGTCCGTCGAGCGACTTGTGGGGCTCCCGCGATCCGGAGTTGGTGGACTATTGGCGTCAGCGGGCGGCGGCCTTCCATGGCGTCGTCACGTGGTCGCCGACGATCGATTCCGAGATGCTCAAAATCGCGCACCAGAACGAGGTGTTGGATCGCGGCGCCACGCTACTTCTTCACGCTTGGGGCGTGGCGACCATCCAGGAAGGAAACGAGGTCCGGGGCGTCATCTTCGAGAGCAAGTCTGGTCGCCAGGCCATCCTGGCCGACGTGGTGATCGACACGACCGGCGACGGCGACATTTTCGCAATGGCCGGCGCGTCGTGGGATTCGGACATCATCGAGGACGACATCCACCACCAGATGAACGTGGCGTTTCTGTGGGGCGGCGTGGACATGGAGCGGTATCTCCAGTTTCGCGACGACCACCGCGAGGAGTACCAATCGATCATGGAGCGAGCGCGGCGGGAGAACGTGGTGGACCGTCCCCATGTGATGCCCCGCAACGACCAAGCGCTGTTCATGGGGCCGCGGCTGTCGGGGCTGAGTTCGCTTAGCGTGGACGATTTGACCGTCGCTGAGGTTGAGTCGCGACGGCGGATGCAGGAGATGATCGGCTTCTACAAGGGGAACATGCCGGGCTTCGAGGGCGCCTTTGTCTCGGCAACGGCGCCACAGATGGGGACGCGCCATAGTAGGCGGCTAACGGGGGTCGAGAGGATGACGGCCGACGAGTGGAAGGCCGGGACCATCTTCGACGACGAGATCGGGATCTCGCCTCCTCCCACGCCCCGCTTCGCGAACGTCTCGATGCCGTATGGGTCGCTCGTCCCCGAGCAGGTGGAGAACCTGCTCGCGGCGGGCCGGTTGCTGTCCTGCGATGCCCAGACACACACGTTCATGCGGGAGGTGCCCAACTGCTGGGCGATGGGACAAGCAGCGGGAGTGGCGGCTGCTCTTTCCATCTCTGGCCGCGTCCGGGTGCGCGACGTGGATGTCACCGACCTGCAACGAGAACTGACGAGGCAGGGTGTGCCACTTCACAGCAATGGCGCGACTACGGTCTCGCCGGTGGGAAGTGACGAGGTCAGTGAGGTGTTTCGGTCGGCGTGGGAACAGGCGCGCGCAACGGGCGTGGCGGACCCCGATCCGGACTAGGCACCGGCTCGGGGTCGGATGGCGAACACCAAATCAGAGGAGACGAGTATGAGTGGAACGAACGATGGAGGCCCATGGCTGCGGCTGCGGCAGATCGCGCTCGTGGCGGAGAAACTGGCGCCGGTCGAGCAATCGCTGATCGATGTCCTGGGTATTGAAGTCTGTTACCGGGACCCCGGCGTTGGCACGTTCGGATTGGAGAACGCCCTGTTTCCGATCGGCAATCAGTTGCTGGAGGTGGTGGCGCCGATCGAAGAGGACACGGCCGGGGGACGCTATCTCGAACGTCGGGGTGGCGACGGTGGTTACATGGTGATCACGCAATGCAACGAGCACGCGCCGAGACGGGCACGGGTGGATGCGCTGGGCATCCGCATCGTCACCTATTCCGACTCGGGTGAGTTCCGCAACATGCAATTGCATCCGAAAGACACGGGCGGATCGTTCTTCGAGATCGACGAGATGGTGGGCCCCGGCGCGCACGAGCCGGACGGACCCTGGGAGCCCGCCGGCCAGGACTGGCAGAGGGCGCGCCGGCTTGAACGGGTCAGCGGCATCGTGGCGGCCGAGGTCCAGTGCGACGACCCTCAGCGGGTGGCGAATCGTTGGTCGGAGATCGCTGAGATTGGGCTCAGCGGTGGGGATGGCTCGCCTACGCTTCCCTTGCAGAATGCCGGTGTGCGGTTCGTGCCGTGCCGGGATGGTCGTCCGGAAGGCTTGGGGGCGATCGACGTGCGCTGCACGGCCCGCGGCGCGGTTCTTGCGGCAGCCGACCAGCGTGGCGCGGTCACGGGCGACGATCAGGTGACCCTCTGCGGGATTCGGATCAATCTCGTCTAGCTGGCGCGCCGCTCCGGCAGCGGGCCGAGACCTACGAGTTACGAGTCGACCCGGCGCGGGATGAGTCGGTCTGCGCCCGGGAGTCCGTGTGGTGCGAAGGCCTGGACGCCTAGCTGAGGCCACGACCGGCGGTGAGCCCGCCGTCGATTTTGAACTCAGCGCCGGAGCAATACGAGCTCGCGTCCGAGGCCAAGAACAGCATGAGCGCGGCCACCTCTTCCGCGTCGCCGACGCGGCCTAGGGGCACGCTGCCCGTGAGTCCCACGGCGGCGATGTCGGCACCCGTGGGGTTGATCATGGGGGTGTCGATTGGGCCGGGATGCACCGAATTGACGCGGATGCCATAGGGGCCGAGTTCGAGCGCGGCGACTTTGGTCAGACCGCGCACCGCCCACTTGGACGACACATAGGCGGCCATTCCCGCGTACCCTTCCAAGCCCGCCGTGGACGAGGTGTTGACGATCGATCCACCGCCAGCGGCCTTGAGCGCCGGGATCGCGGCTTGGATGCCGAGGAGGACGCCGACTTGATTGATCTGAATGACGCGTAGGTACTCGTCCAGCGGCATCTCTTCGAGGGGCGCCGAACAGAGGATGCCGGCGTTGTTGATCAGCGTGGTGAGTGAGCCGTACTGGGCTTGTGCGGTCTGCACCGCGTTGGCCCAATCCCCTTCTGCCGTCACGTCGAGGTGGACGTAGGTCGCTCGCCCGCCCGTGTCCTCGATGCTGGCAGCGACACGCTCCCCTTCGTCGTCCAGGATATCCGCCAACACCACGCTGGCGCCCTCCCGCGCGAAGAGTCGCGCCTCGGCTTCGCCCTGGCCGCGCGAGGCCCCTGAGATCAACGCGACCTTGTTTTCAAGCGTGCCCATTCGGGACCCTCCCGGCCTGGTTCTGGGTTCTGGATGATCGTGGCAGTCTCGCGAGATCTCACGCACACGCGTTGGATGGGGTCTCGATGCTGGCGGGTGGGTGTGAGGGCCCTCAGGCCCGTCTAGAGTGGAGGCCTCCGCGAATCTCGCCGCTCGTCGAGTCGGGCGTGCGTGGGAAGGACGAAGCGTGCGAGTACTCGTGCTTGGGGGCAGCGGCTTCATCGGGCCCCGCGTGATGCGACGGTTGGTTGAGCGCGGGCATGAGGTGCGGTGCATGGACATCGCGCCGGACTCGCCGTCGCTTGAGGGCCTGCGTGGCGACATCGAGATCGGGCGCGGCGACATCACCCTGATGGACGACGTGATGGAGTCGATGGTTCTGAGTCGGCCCGACCGGGTGCTCAACCTCGCATACGCCTTGGGGGCCGGCGAGGACGATCCGCATCCGCAGATCCGCCTGAACATCCTCGGCATGGACAACTGCTTCGAGGCCGCACGGATCCTTGGGATTCGCCGCGTGATCTACGCAAGTTCGCTGGCCGTCTATGGGCCGCAGCGTCTGCACGGAGATCGAGCAGTCGTGGAAGACGACGCGCGCCTGGGGACGGGCCTCTACGCGGCCTCCAAGATCTTCAATGAGCACCAAGCCGGCTGGTACAACCGTGCCTTCGATATGGCGATCACGGGCGTCCGGCCCGCGAACATCACGGGCCCGGACAAGGTGCGGGGCTCGATGGATCACGTGCGATGCCAGGTGCTCCCGGCTCGTGGCGAGACCGTCACCTTCCCCCACGCCGACCGGATGACTCTGCCGCTTCATGTGGAGGACATCGCGGAGGTCTTCGTGCGCGTGACGCTGGCGGCGGAGACGCGCTACCCCATCTACAACTCCGGCGGGGAGTCGCTGAGCTTGGGGCAGCTCGCGGCCCTTGTGAGCGACGTTCTGCCCGACGCGGAGATCAAATTCGAGGCGGAAGAGGGTGGACGCGAGGGATCAGGTCTCTACCGCATGGACAATTCCCGTCTCATCGAAGAGTTTGAGGTCGAGTACGCGCCTTTTGCGCAGCGGATACGAGAGACGATCGATGAGGTGCGCGGAGGCGGCCCCTAGAGACTACGGTCGGCCTGGCGATTGGCGTTGAGTCATCGATCAGGATGGTGATGCGATGCGTCTTCAGCCCGCCACAGGGCGCGGTGTTGATTGAATCAAGGACTCCGCTCGCTGCGAGCGAGGGATGAGAGGATCGTCATGACTGCTCCCGAGGTCCAGTGCTTCCATGTGGCTACCGTCGTGCGGGATCTGGATGCGGCCGTCGCTGCCTATACGAGCCTGCTCGATGCGCAGACCTGGCGGATTCGGGAGATGTCTGCCGACTTTCGGATCGCCTACGGCAGCGGGAGCGGACAGACATGGGAACTGATTGAGGTGCGGGGGGAGGGCACGTCTCAGTTTCACCAGTTCCGCGATCGGTACGGCGAAGGCGTGCAGCATGTGGGGTTCTGGACCCCGGATATCCGTGCCTTAGTGGAGCAGGCACTGGCACAGGGCGGTGAGTTGGTCTCCGCGACCCAGGATGCAAGCGGCGTGACCAGCGTGCAATTGGTCCCCCAGGCCGCGGTGACACCGGATCTGCTCGATGCCGGGATCGGAATCGGCGCCTTCATCGAAGGTGGGTTGGGGGCTTGGCGCATTGAGTTGATCGGCAACGACGGCGATGAATTCCTTCGCGACTGGCTGCAAGAGGACTACGACGAGATCCTCGTGACGCCGCGGCCCGGATGGTCGGGGTTCGGGAAACCGGCACGCCACCTGGTCCCTACTGAACTCCCAAGCGCAGGCGAGCGACCTGCCCTGAGTTCTTGATCCTGTTCTGGTTGTCCCGATCGACTCCGTAGCGGATAGAATCCGGCGATGAATGTCTCCGTCACGTTGTTCGCCGATCTGCGCCGCTTCGCGCCCAAGGGGCACGAGGGGCCGATCCACCTGGATCTCGAAGCTGGGGTGTCCGTCGAAGAGATGCTCACCGTCATCGGGGTACCCGACGACGAGACGATCCGCTGTGAGATCACCGTGGGTCTGAACGGAGAACTGGGTCAACGGGATACTGTGCTGACCGAGGCGGACGATATCTTGCTCTTCAGCCCCATGGCTGGCGGCTAGGCACCACGCATCAAACAGTCGTAGCGAAGGATCACGAACATGCCAAACGGCTTCCACAACAAGATCTTGCACGTTGAGCTCAGTGACCGTTCCTGGCGCATCGAGGAGCCCGGCGAAGCGTGGTTCCGGAAGTACGGCGGTGGGCGTGGCCTCATCGCAGCCAATCTCTTGAAGTACGTCCCGGCCGACGCGGATCCGCTGGGCCCGGAGAACGTGCTGGTCTTCGCACCCGGCGTCGCGACGGGGGCGCCGGTACCCGGCGCGGGCCGCCACAGCGTGGGCGCGAAGTCCCCGCTGTCGGGGGGGTTCGGCGAGAGCGAGGCGGGTGGCTTCTGGGGCGCGGAGTTGAAGCGCGCTGGCTGGGACGGCATTGTCATCCATGGCGCCTCGGAGATGCCTGTCTACTTGTGGCTGAACGACGGCGAGGTGGAGATCCGCGACGCGACCCCATATTGGGGAAAGCTCGCCCTTGAGGTAGAAGACGGGATTCGCGAGGAGCTGGATGACAAGCGCATCCGCGTCACCCAGTGTGGGATCGCCGGTGAGAACCTGGTGCGCTTCGCCAGCGTGGGCAACGACCTGAATGAGATCGCGGGGAGGACCGGCCTGGGTGCTGTCATGGGTTCCAAGAAGTTCAAGGCCGTCGCGGTGCGCGGAAGCACGCCGGTCCCGCTGGCTGACCCGGAGCCACTGAAAGAGATCGCGAAGTGGGTCAGCAGCACCCTCGACGAAAACCATCGGGCATTCCACGAGTTCGGCACGGGCGCGGCGATGCAGGCGAAGAGCTTGGAAGGCGGGCTGCCGACGAATAACTACGCGCTCGGGGCGATGGACACCGTGAACCAGGTAGACGCCGTCGCTGTCTGCGATCAGGCGCGCATTGCGATGGAGTCCTGTTTCTCTTGCTCTGTGCGATGCAAGAAGGTGGTGCAGGTCGAACAGTTTGAAGCCGACGCCGGGGTGACGCGGCAGGGCAAGCAGATCGCCTTTGATCCTGAGGGGCGATGGAGCGTGAATCCGCGTTACGGCGGGCCAGAGTACGAATCGCTGGCGTCGCTCGGCCCCTCGGTTGGCGTGGATGATCTGATCGCGGTGCTCAAGAGCAATGAACTCGCGAACGCATATCTGATGGACACGATCTCGCTCGGCGCCACGATCGCGTGGGCGATGGAGGCGTTTGGGACGGGCGTGTTGGGCGGATCCGACACTGGTGGCATTGAGATGCATTTTGGGGACGGGGACACGGTCGTCCGGCTGATTGAGATGATCGCGACGCGCGAAGGCATTGGCGATCTGCTGGCGGAGGGTTCGGTCCGCGCCGCCGAGCAGGTCGGCGGCGGTCAGGAGTTTCTGACTGCTGTGAAGGGGATGGAGTTGGCGATGCACGATCCGCGCCATCTGGAGCGGATGCGCGTCTCCTACCTGCTCGCACCGACCGGCGGCGACCACATGTCGCAGACGGGCAACAAGAATGGTCTGCGCAACCAGGTTGGACTTTGCGCCTTCCTGGGCTATAGCGACGACCAATCCCTGGAGCTATTGCGCGCCGTGACCGGCTGGGATCTCACCGCCGAAGAACTCGTGGAGATCGCGCATCGTGGCATTACCCTCACTCGTCTCTTCAATCTGCGCGCTGGCTTCACGCGGGCAGACGACACGTTTCCTCAGCGGTTCCGCGAGGCTGTCACTCCACCGGATGGCAGTAAGAGCCCAGCGCTCCCTGGTGTGACGCAAGAGCAGATCGATGAAGTGGTGACGTCCTACTACCAGGAACAGGGGTGGGATGAGGAGACCGGCGCTCCCACGGAGGCCACGCTGGACAAGCTCGGAATCGAGCCGGAATTGGTGACCTTCTAGGTCCCTTGCCGGGCGCTGGTGATGTTCGGGCGCAGCCGTGTTGGGGCCGCGAGAGTCTGGCTACCTGGCGGACTCATCGCCTGATCTGACCGCACCTCGTGTCCGGTGCACGCTCTCCGGGCCGCGCCTCGAGACCAGCGCTCTCGGTCGGCCACAGGAGGACCCCCGCCGGGGGCTGTGATAGTCTGCCGCCTCGATAGCAAAGGAAGTGCCATGCGATTCGGTGTGTTTTACGAGCTGCAATTGCCCAAGCCCTGGGATGAAGATTCCGAGTACCAACTGATTCAGGAAGCGATCGAGCAAGTCCAGCTTGCGGACCGGATCGGGATTGAGCACGCGTGGGCGGTCGAGCATCACTTCTTGGACGAGTATTCCCATTGTTCCGCCTCGGAGGTCTTTCTCTCCGCGTTGGCGGCCAAGACCGAGCAGATTCGGCTTGGCTTTGGGATCCGGCAGGTGATTCCGCACTACAACCACCCGTCTCGCACGGCGGAGGCGGTGGCGATGTTGGATCTGATCTCGAACGGCCGCGTCGACTTTGGCATCGGCGAGGGCGCGACTCGGCTTGAGCTGCACGGCTACGGGATCCCGGCAAAGACCAAGAAGGCGCTGTCCTTGGAGGCGGCCGAGCAGATCGCCAACATGATGGCGATGGATCCCTACCCCGGATTCGAGGGAGAGGGCTTCTCGATGCCCGCCCGGAACGTGCTGCCCAAGCCCCGGCAAAAGCCACACCCCCCGATGTGGCTGGCCTGCACGAACCAGAAGACGATCGAGATCGCGGCGCGGAATGGCCTTGGTGCGCTGGCATTCACATTCGTTGACCCGGAGGAGGCGCGGACCTGGGCCAATACCTATTACTCGATCATCAAATCGGAGGAGTGCGTGCCGATCGGCCACTCCGTCAACGCGAACATGGCGATGGTCGCGGGCTTTTCGCTGCACCAGGACGCGGATGAGGCGCGCCGCCGCGGCCAGGACGGATTCGCGTTTTTCCGGTACGCGATTAACGCCTTGGTCGCCAACGACACGAAGCCGGGGCGGAGCACCCTCTGGGACGAGTACCAGGCGATTCGCGATCGCGACCTTCCCACGATCCCGGCGCCGGGCATCGGCACGCCGGACGACTACCGCACGCTTGCGCTGGAGTTCCAGGATAGCGGCGTGGACCAGATGATCTTTCTGCAGCAGGGTGGCAAGAACCGCCACGATCACATTTGCGAAAGCCTCGAACTCTTCGGCACTGACGTCTATCCGGACTTCGCCGCCGAGCGCGACGAGCGGGAAGCCCGCAAGGCGGACGAGCTGGCGCCGTACATCGAGGCGGCGTTGGCGCGGAAGAAGTGGATGCGGGAGCTGAGCGACGACGAGATCCCGGTCGTGCCGGCGTCACGAGAGCGAGACGCCTTTTACCACAAGGACTAGGGTCCGTCCGCCACCACACGTGGGCGCGGAGTTCACCCTGGTCTCAACTGGCCTCAGAACAGGGCGATGGGGTTGATCGGCGAAGCGGTGCCACCTTCAAGACGGAGCGGTGCGATCGTGAGTTGGAACGCGTAGCGACCGCGCTCGGCGCAGGCGGCGGCCAGCGGTCCCAGCCGCGCGTTGTCGATGAGGTGCACGCCCATCGATGGCAGAATGACTTCGTGGATCGGCAGGAGCCAGCCTTCGATCTCCGAGGGGATGACGTCGGAGATGCCGTCTGATCCGAGGACAGCGACATCGCGTTCACGGATCCAGGGGAGACAGTCCACGGCCAAACCTGCCATCCCGTCGAAGGGCGGCCAAGCACCCAGGGCGTCGCGGCGCGTGTCCCGGCCTGTGCGGACGAGCAGGATATCGCCGGGCTCCACGGAGACGCCGTGATGTTCTTCGGCAGTGGAGAGATCGGCGGCGCTGATCCGCTCGCCTGGCTCGAGATACTCCACGCCGCGCAGGGCCGGAATGTCGAGCAGGACGCCGCGGCTGACGACGCCGTCCTCAGCGACGGTGATGGCGTTTTTCTCGGCGCCGCTGCTCTTGCCGACCCAGGCGGGATAGCCGTTGTACATCTTTCCTTCGCGCAGAACGTGACAGAGCGCGTCGAGATGCGTCGTGGCCATGCCGTGCGGAGCGATGGCGAAATAGTCGCCGGTCGATTGGATCGCGATGCGGGGGTTGTCGATGGCGTCGCCGGCGGTCGTCATGTGGTGCGCGACGGGTGTGGGATTGTCGGCGGCGGGCTGAACGGGGAGGGGCAGGGCGCAGCTCACAGCGACCCCGTCTTGGACGAGCGCGGCGGCGGCGGCGCGCTTGGCGTCCGTGATTAGATTGAGCGCGCCGCGTTCGTCGTCTTCGCCCCAGCGCCCCCAGTTCGAGACCTTTTCTGAGATCGCTGCAACTTCGTCTGCGCTGGGAAGATCCGCCATTGTCATCTTCTGCTTTCCTAACGTGCGGGGAGGTCGGGGCTGGGGAGTCATCGCCGGATCCCGACGCCGGACATGAGAAGCGCCGTCAGCGGCGACCGCCGCAGCCTACAGGACGAGAGGGGAGAGGTGGCGGGAGGGGGATCCGAGGGAAGGTGATCGAACTTCGTGCGGGAGCCCAGTGTCCCGCGTCCATCAATAGGGCCTCTCGAGGTTGGTTGCCTCGTATCATGGACTGCATGGTTCAGCAGTCCGCCGAGGTGTCCGGAGATTGCCCGCCTCGCTTTGAGGCCGTCCGCGCCGCGCTCCGCGGTGTTGTTGACGACGACCACGAAGTGGGCGCCGCCTTCGCGGTGACGATCGATGGGGAGATGGTGATCGATCTGTGGGTCGGGCACATGGACGCGGAGCGTGCACGCCCTTGGGAGCGGGATACGATCGTCAACCTGTACTCGGTGGGGAAGGCGATCACCGCCATCTGCCTCTTGCAACAGGTGGAGGCGGGTGTGGTGGACCTCGCTGCGCCCGTGGCTCGGTATTGGCCCGAGTTTGCCTCGGCCGGGAAGTCGGCACTGCCCGTGCGGTTCTTGTTGACGCACGAGGCTGGGCTCCCAGCCGTCGCCAAGGAACTGGCGGCGGGCACCGCGCTGGACTGGGATGCGATGTGCGGCGCGCTGGCTGAGCAGGCGCCGTGGTGGACCCCGGGCGTAGCCCATGGCTATCACACCAATACGTACGGTTTTCTCGTGGGAGAGGTGTTACGGCGGGTCAGTGGCATGAGTGTGGGCCAGTACTTCCGCTGTCACATCGCGGAACCGGGCGAGATCGACTTCCTGTTCGGATTCGGTGCGGAACATGACCATCGGGTTGCCGATGTGTTGCCGTCGGTGGCGCGTGTGGATGCCGCAACGCCTCCTCCGGAGATGCAGCGGAAGGCCGGCGCCAACCCGCCCGAACTCTCCGGTCAGGGCATCGTCAATTCCCGATCATGGCGTGCGGCGGAGGTGCCGGCCACGAACGGGCATGGCAATGCCCGTTCGTTGGCGCGGCTCTACGGCGCGCTGGCGGGAACAGGGTCTGTCGAAAGTGTGCACATCCTGTCTCCCGACACCATCGCGATGGCGACAGCGGAGCAGGTCTATGGCCGGGACGAGATGCTCGGTCGCGTCACGCGCTTTGGACTCGGCTTTCAACTGGCGATGGCGGAGCGTCCGCTGGGGCCGAACCCTGGGGCGTTCGGACATTTCGGCGCGGGCGGATCCTTGGGCTTCGCCGATCCGGCGGCCCGGATCGGTCTCGGCTATGCGATGAACCAAGGGCGAGCGGGGTGGCAGCACCGGCACGTGCGGAACCTGATCGATCTGGTGTACGCGGCTCTGTGAAATCACGGCGTTGAGACCGCGCGGGTAGTTGTGGCGAGGCGTCTGAGAGAGCCTGGGTGAGTACTGGACGTGGCCACTGTGGCCGAGCACACTGGGTCGGCTTGTCCCCGGCGGAACACGGCGTTCCAGGGGAGAGCCCGAGAAGGAAGAGGAACGATGAGCACCGTCGACTACATCCGGAACACGCTGGACTTCGTGCATCGCGCTCTGGCTGACGCGCGTAACGGGACCGACGAGCAGCTGCACTTTGTGCCGGAGCAAGGCAGCCACTCGATCGCCTGGTGCCTATGGCACACGGCGCGGATTGAGGACCTGATCGTGAATGTGCGCATTCGCGGTGAGGCGGCGGTTTGGGATGAGGACTGGGCGGCGCGGACCGGGCTTCCGGCGGAGGGATTCGGCGCGGGACAGGCAGAGGAGGAGGCACAGCAGGTCCGACTGACATCGATGGAAGCGTTCGCCGAGTATCAGGAAGCCGTCTTCGCGCGGACGGCCGCGTTCCTCGAATCGGCGACCGACGCGGATCTGGAGCGTGAAGTGCCGACTCGGCAGGGGACGGAGACCGTGGGCCAGGCCATCTCGCTGCATATGCTGGGCCATTTCAACGGGCATCGCGGCGAGATCAACACCTTGCGCGGCATGCAGGGCATACCAACGGTGATGGCGGCGCAAGGGACGCATTAGTTCGCCGCTCGAAGCCTCGCGCCGGACGGAGATGCGCGTGCCGATCCCTCCCGAGCACTACAACGTGGGCACGATTCTGGACGCGAACGTCGCGGCGGGGCGCGGCGACAAGGCTGCGCTGTCGTGCGGCGACGAACGGCTGACCTACCAGGACCTCTTGGACGGAGCCAGCCGCGCGGGGAACGCGTTGGCGGCGCTGGGCGTGGGGCGGGAGCAGCGCGTGCTGATGGTGATGGGAGACACGCCGCCTTTCGTGACCGTGTTCTTCGGTGCGTTGCGCCTGGGCGCCGTGCCCGTGCTGGTCAATTCCGCGATCGCCCCGCCGACCGGATCCAGCGGGATTCCACCGTGCGAAGTATATCGACGTGATCAGCCGAGCGTAGAGGTGGTCGGGCGATTCGTTGGCCGGCTGCCGACTCAGGCAACCGTACGCAGGCTAGGCGAGCGCGGCGATCTGTCGATTCGCGCGTTCCAGACGCCCGGCCAGGCCACGGGCCAGGCCGGCGACCAGTTTCCCAGTCACGCCCGCCGGCAGCTCGGCGAGATCCGCTTGGCCCAGCCACCAGCAACGCGTTTCTTGGTCGGTGATCGCTGTCGCCGTCCGGGTGGCGCCGGTCAGGAGTGCGATTTCGCCCACCGTCGTGCCTGGAGGTACGGTTCCGACGCGAACGCTGCCTCCTTCCGATTCGGAGGCATAGACGCTGATACTTCCTTCGCGAACAAAGTAGGCGGCTGTCGCTTGATCCCCCTGGCTAGACAGTTGCTCCCCCGCCTTGAACGAAACGTCCTCGAGGACGCGGACGAGTGAGGCTCTCTCCGCTGCGTCGAGCCCGACGCAGAGATCGAACTGCTCGAGGTCATCGGTCGTGATCGGGGGCGGGTGCCCAGCAGCGCTTCCTCACAAAGGCGGAGGGCGTCGTCGGTGGACTTCGCGGTGCGGACGGCGGGCGCCGCGGTCAAGAGGTCTTCCATCTCCTCCAGGTGATCACCGCGGCTGACAATGATCGCAACGTCGCGATCCGCGTAGTCCTCGGTCATGGTCTGCAGCAAGCGCAGGGCGCCGCGGCTCAGGGAGAGCACCCGTTTGCAGTCGAAGATGACGAATTCCACATCTTCCGGGAGGTGCTCCAACGCCCGGGACAGGTACTCCATGCCACCGAAGAGGAGATCGCCTTGGAGCTCGTAGACTTGGACGCGGTGGCCGAGTGCGTCGATGGCGGCCGCTTCCGCGTCCGAACGTTCGTGGGATGAATGGCGCGTCGTGGCGTTGTAGTGCGACCGCAGGACCGCACGGGTGGCCCGAGCGGTGTCGAAGACGTGGAGGCCGAATTCGCTCGATACCGCGTTGCACACGTCGATCCCACGCACCGAGTTTCCGCGGGCGTCGAGCGGCGGAGAAAAGACGCCGAGCCCGAACTGCCCGGGCGACACGGCCAGGATTCCGCCGCCGACGCCGCTCTTGGCCGGCATCCCCACCTCATACACCCACGATCCCGAGTAGTCATACATGCCGCAGGACGACATGACGCTGAGAACGCGTGCCACCGTCGATTCGCGCATGGCGTGCAGTCCGGTGCGGGGATGGACGCCCTTGTTGGCCAGGGTCGCGCCGATCATGGCGAGGTCGGTGCAGGTGATTTGAACGGAGCATTGGCGAAAGTAGAGATCGAGGGCGGCGTCTGGATCGTCGAGCATTTCGAAGTTGCGGAGGAGGTGGGCGATAGCCCGATTGCGATGCCCGGTGTCCCGCTCCGACCGGAAGACGGCATCGTCGATCTTCAGGGCCCTGCCCGCTGCGCGTCCATACATGCCAAGCAGGCGATCCCGGGCATGCTCCGGATCGATGGAAGTGATGAGGCCCGCCGTTGCGATCGCCCCGGCGTTGATCATCGGGTTGATCGGCCGACCAGACGCCGGCTCGAGACTGATCGAGTTGAACGCGTCGCCGCTGGGTTCCACGCCGACGCGATCGGCGACGCGTTCGGGACCGAGCTCATCGAGTGCCAGCCCCAAGGTCAGCGGCTTGGAGATCGACTGAATGGTGAACAGTTGAGTCGTGTCTCCGGTCGCGTAGGTCTGACCGTCCACGGTCACGAGGCAGATCCCGAACCAGTTAGGATCTGCTTTCGTCAGTTCTGGAATGTAGGAGGCGACGTCGCCGGCCTGGTTATTGGCCAGGTGCGCGTGCGTCCGTTCGATGAACTGCTGGAGCGGTGCGGGCATGAATTACTCCGGTCTGATCCGCGAGATCAGACGATGTCGCGGAGGCAGACTACGAACCGCCGTGGTGACGAAGGTTTCAGCAAGATGAACAGGTGCGTTTGGGCCCGCGCGATCGAGCAACGGCGACGCTGGCGGCGCAGGTCGAAAGCCTGTAGAACAGGCACCAGCAGAGGAAGGGACCGCCACATGCCAAGCGACCCACAGTTCGATCGCACGACGCAGGATGTCGGCAACATCCTGTCCTTGGAGCACGTCAACACGACCGTCCCCGACCAGTTGCTTGCACAGTTCTTCTATGTGACCGGGATGGGCTTCACCCGGGACCCGTACATGGATTTCGGGCTCGCCAACATGTGGATCAATCTGGGCGAGGAGCAGTTCCATTTGCCTGTTCGGGACGCCCAGGTGCTTCGCGGCCACACGGGCATCGTTGTGCCGTCGATCGCGGATCTGAAGACTCGCCTGAGCCGGGTGGAGAAGCCGCTCAACGGGACCGAGTTTAGTTGGGCGGAGGAGAACGAGCACCTCAGCGTGACCTGCCCCTGGGGAAATCAGTTGAAGGTCTTCGGACCCGGTGCCTACGGCGACCGCGCCTTGGGCATGCCCTACGTCCGCTTCGATGTGCCGGTGGGGACGGCGGCGGGAATCGCGAGGTTCTACGAGCAAGTCATGGGAGCGCCGTCCGCGGTCGTGGTCAATGCCGAAGAGGCCGCGATGGCTCAGGTTGCGATCGGCTGCGGTCAGAAGCTCGAATTCAGCGAGACAGACGCCACGCTACCCGACTACGACGGCCACCACGTCGCCGTGTATGTGGCGAACCTGTCCCGGGCGCATGGCATTCTCAACGAGCACGGCCTGGTGACCGAGGACACGATCGAAAATCAGTACCGCTTTCAAACGATCTTTGATCCGGATTCGGGGGATGCACTGTTCGAGATCGAGCATGAAGTACGCAGCTTGCACCATCCGATGCATGAGCGGAATTTAGTCAACCGGAACGCCACCCAGAGCTTCGCGACGTACCAGCGCGGGGGCGACGCGTTCGTCGGTTAAGGTGCCGGGCTTCGTCGCTTGGCCATGTCGCTAGGCGTCGTCGACGAGGGTGCGGAGACCGCGTCCGAGCGCGGCCAATCCCGACTGCATGACGAAGCGATCCCAGCCGATGCAGAAGTGGCGCACGCCGAGGTCGAGATAGCGGGGCGCCTGCTCGACGGCCCCGATTTCGATCCGTGGCGCGACGCCATACTCGATGGACTTCCGAATCACAGTTTCTTCGATCTCGCGGATTTCCTCCGTGCCCATCAACTCGGGTTCACCCCGCGAAAAGCTGAAGTCAGCGGGACCCCACTGGGTCATGTCGATTTTGAGGTCACGGGCGACCGTGAGGATCGCGTCGAGCTCTTCCACCGCGACGTTCTTCTCAATCATGATCACCGTCACGATCGATTCCAGATCCGCGCTATAGCCCGAGGCGTTGTAGCCGGAGAGAGCGGGACGACGCAGCTTGACGCCCATGTGGCCATCGACGCCCGGGGCGTCCGCCCGCACGGAGCGATGGGCGCTGACGACATCGTCGGGCGTGCGAATGTCGGTGAAGAGGACGGCCTTGAAGCCGGCGCCGAGCGCGGCTTGCGCCCAGAAGGCTTGGCCCGCCTGATCCAGCTTGATCATGAGCGGAAGATTCCCGCACTGGCCGGCGCGCGCGAGATGAGACAGCAACGGCATATCGAAGGTGGAATACTCCGCGACAAATTCGGCGTAATCGAAGGCGCCGCTGTCGCCGATGATCTCCGGCACGTCCGGGTCGGCCAGCATGAAGTGCGTGCCGATGGTGGGGGCTCCGGCGTCGAGGCGTTGGCGGAGAGAGTTCTCGATCACAGCCACGGGCATCTCCAGGTTTCGCGATGCGCCCCGGTCAGGGCGCGCGGCTGCCAGCCTAGGGCGTGCGCCAACGGACAGCCATTCGAATCTGATTGAGGGATCGCCGTTGCGGCGAGAGGTTGGGGTTCTAGGAGACGTTGCAGGGGTAGACGGTCTTCTTCCAGTCGGAGAAGTCCGTGGAGATCTCATGCACGACCAGACGCTGGTGTGACGAAGTCTGCGCCACGGTGTTCCCGAGCGGATCGATGATGCAGCCGCGCCCCTCGAATGGCTCGCCGGCGGAGTCCCGGCCACCGCGATTCGACGAGGCGACGCTGCAGCCGGAGACGATGGCGGTCATCCGCAGTGCCACGTCGAAGGTATGCGCCGCGCCGGGTGGCATCGCCCTGGGTACGACGATCAGGTCGACACCTTCGCGGCCGTATTGGCGGGCGTGCTCCGTGAACATGATGTCGGTACAGATCAGGAACCCGATACGGAGACCGGACACTTCCACGATCTCAAAGCGCACTTCGCCCGGCTCGGTCCACGTTGTCTCGCGGTAGCCAGGCGAGTCTGGGATGTGCTGTTTGGTGTGGGGGAAGACGAAGTCCCCTCCCTGAGTCCAGACGAACGCCTGATTGCAGCGATGTCCCCCGAGATCGACCGGACGCGTTCCCACCACGGCGGGAACACCCAACTCGGGGAGCGCGGCGAGCCCAGCCGCGTGCGCGGCGAGCGAGTCTTCCCAGGCGGCTCCGTCGAATCGTTCCCGTGCCGCCAGCCAGGGTCCGAAGGGGAGCTCGTTGAGGACGAGAAGGTCGGGTTGAGATCGCTTAAGGTCGCTGCGAAGGGCCGTCCAGTCCTCCGTGCCAGGCTCCAGTTCCGCGGCATTCTCCGCCACACCGATTCGTACTAGTGGCATTGCTGTTCCCCTCGCGCTGTTCTCCAGCAGACCTCGGAATAATAGGGGAGAGCTGTGGCCCTCCGGAAACGTCTCCACGAGTTTGCTGGTCGTGTTTTTGCAGGTCAGCCTCGGTCTGGTCGACGACGCACGGGGCGGTTGAGTCCGCCGTAGACTGTTCCGCGCCGGATGAGCGGGGGGAGCGACCCATGACCTCAATCGCGAATGCCAGTCTCGCCGCAACCGCAAGCGCGCTGCACGACCAGATCCGCCGCGCGGTTCCCTCCGGCGACGCCCTACGGCACCTTCCCGCTGAGTCGGTCGCTGCCCTGAGCGCTGCAGGTCTTTTCGACGTGTGGTAGCCGGATTCGCTCGGCGGCCCGGCCGCGGATCCGCATGACACGCTGTGCGCCGTCGAGGAGATCTCCCGCGCTGATGGACCGGCGGGTTGGTCGTTGATGATCGGGGCCGAGAGCAACGGGGTTGTCGCGGCCCACCTTCCGGCCGCCGGTGCCCGCGAGGTGTTTCCGCAGGGCACGGCTGTCATCACTGGTGGCTCGGTCTCTCCCGGGTCCGGTCGTGCCGTGGAGGTCCCGGGTGGATTCCAGATCACGGGCCATTGGCGCTTTGGCAGCGGCTGCCAGCACAGCGACTGGATGTACGGCAACTGCGACATCATGGACGGAGAAACGATTCGCACCAGAGCGAACGGCCCCCCCGAGATGCTGATCGTCGTGCTACCGAAGTTCGATTTCGAGGTCATTGATACCTGGAACGTCGTAGGTATGCGGGGGACCGGTAGTCACGACTACGCGGCAGAGGATGTCTTTGTCCCCGCCGTGCAGACCTTCTCCATCTTCGACGGACCCGTGGACACCTCGGTTCCGTTCCTCGGCCTGCCCTTCATCACGTTCTTGGCGCTGACGAAGGCACCCATCGCCACCGGCATCGCGCTGGGAGCGATCGATGAACTCGTTCTGCTCGCAGCGACCAAGACCGCGACCGGCGGGACGGCTCCCCTGCGCGAGACCCCTCGGGTGCAACGAGCCGTGGCGGACGCAACGACGAAGGTGCACGCCGCCCGCGCCTTCGTCGATCGGGCGTTGCAGGTGGTCCTCGATGTCATCGCCGCCGGAGAGGCGCCGGACATGCGACAGCGCGCCATGCTCCGGCTGGCTGCAGCAAACGCGGTGCGCGAGTCCGCCGACGCCGTCGATCTGGCCTACACCGTCGCCGGCACCAGCAGCATCGCCGCTGGTCACCCATTGGAACGCGCCTTCCGCGACACCCACACCCTGGCGCAGCATGTGAATGCGTCTCAGTCAGTTGTAGAACCGGCGGGCCGGGTGCTGTTCGATCTAGACCCGGACTGGCCCCTCTTCTAGCGAGCTGGTGGTTCATCTTCGCCGCTATCCCGGGCGTGCTTCGCCTTCGTGAGCGCGCTCAGTCGAGCCGTCGCACGCGGTGGTTCTCGCTGTCACCGATGTAGACCACGCCGTGACCGTCAACGAAGACTCCGTGTGGTCGCGCGAGTCCACACCCGAGGGGGTTGCCATCGGGGCCGTCGTGTTGCGTGCCGTCTCCCACGACCGTCGCGATCGTGCCATCCGGATCCACACGGCGAATGGTGTGGCTCTCGGTGTCGGCGAGAAAGAGTTCGCCGGAGGGTCGCACCGCGATCCCTTTCGGGCCCGCCAGCTCCGCGTTCCTGGCCCGGCCGCCATCACCGCTGTATCCGCACGAGCCGGTCCCGGCGACGTGGTGAATCGTCCGGGCGGAGAGGTCGACGCGGTAGACCGCGTTCCCCTCGCGGAGTGCCAGAAACAGGTCATGCGGGGGGGGGGATGGCGAGGGTGCGGGGACCGTTCAAGGCCACGTCCGCCAGACCCGCGCCGTCTTCGGTCTGATCCTGCTCCCCGGTCCCAGAGACGGTGTCGATCGTGCCACGGTCCAGATCGACGCGGCGCAGGCGGTGGTTAGCGATGTCAGCGATATAGAGGTTGCCTTCTCCGTCCAGCTCGATGCTGTGAGGTTGATGCAGCTGCGCCGCGGAGGCTGGACCTCCGTCACCGGAGAATCCCGCTTCCCCCGTGCCGGCGATGGTGGAGATGATCCCGGACTGGGCGTCGACGCGGCGGACGATGTGGTTCTGCATCTCCACGATGTAGAGATGGCATTGCGCGTCAAAGCGAATCTCATACGGCTCGTTGAGCTCCGCGTCGGTCGCCGGGCCGCCGTCGCCGGAGTATCCCTTGTGCCCGCTGCCGGCCATCGTCGACAGGGTCTTGGTTGCGGTGTCCAAGCGGCGCACGCAATGGTTGTCGACTTCGCAGAAGTACAGCGCGCCGTCGGAACCGATCGCCAGCCCGAAGGGGTTCGCGACCTGTCCCGCTGTTCCGGGGCCGCCATCGCCCGAATACCCGGCTACCCCGGTACCGGCGATGGTCCGGATGGAACGCGGATCGTCTGTCACGGGGCCCACCTAACCAGGACGCCAGAAGCAACGCGCCGTGGGCGCAGGATAGCCCAGCCCCGGCCAAGGGCCGGGGCAACTCGCGCAGGCCGGTGGCCGGTGGGCGCCTACTGCAGCTCGACCGCGATCGCGAACGAGCCGCCGGTGCCGATGTCTTCGGCACGATGCGTCGTCGCATCAAGGAAGATGGTTTGCCCCTGAGGGATGTTAACGTCCACGGTCTCGCCGTCGGGGCCGGCGAGCCGCCAGTCGCAATCCGTTACGGCGTAGAGCACCATGTCGGGATGCGAATGCAACTCGCTGGATTCCCCGGGCTTAGTCTTGATCTCCGGAACCCGCACGCGCGCGTTCTCTAGAACCGGTGTGTAGACGTGTGGCACGATCTTGACTGCGTCCTCTGCCATTGCCCAACCCCCCTCGACCGAAGTCGCACGTGCCGCCTCGACCCGTCCAGCGATGCTCCGGTACGGCGTACAGTATCACGAGATAACATTTCGCGGTATTGTTTCGGCGACGCAGCAGGGCTGAGCTACTGACGGGGCAGCCCGAGCCCCCGCGTGGCGATGATGTTGCGCTGGACCTCGCTCGTGCCGCCGCCAATCGTGGAGGCGATGCTGGTCAGGTAGCTGCGCTCGATGCGACCGCGTAGCGGCGCCCAGTAGTCCAGCGTCTGCGGGGTGTCATCCGGCTATCCTCACGCCAACCACGGGAGGACACGATGACCACATACGAGACGTACGATCCGGCCAAGCACAAGCGCGACACGACGCAGGAGACCTTTGGGCCCGTCGTCAAGGTTGACAAGGTGGAGGATGGCCCGATCCACGTGATCACGCTAAACCGCCCCCACCGAATGAACTCGATCGGCGACGGACTCTCCGATGCCTTGTACGACGCGTGGGTCGAGTTCCGCGACGATCCGGTGGCGCGAGTGGCGATCTTGACCGGCGCGGGGCGGGCCTTCTGCGCGGGGGCCGATCTGATTCAGACATCGGAGACGCGTCAAGGAGGCGCCGCCGCCCCGATCATCCGGCGAGACAAGAACTCAGTGCCGCTGGCGGAGGGGATGGGTGTCTGGAAGCCGACGATCGCCGCGATCAACGGCTTCGCCATCGCGGGGGGATTCATGTACGCCATGCAGTGCGATATTCGTCTCATGGTGGAGGAAGCCCGGGTGGGGATCGCGGAGGTGCGCTGGAACATGGGAGGCGCTGGCTGGATGGCGCCGCTGACGCGTCAGATCGGGCTGGGCTCGGCGATGGAGATGATCCTCTGGGGCGACACGCAGTACACGGCACAGCGCTGCTTCGAACTGGGCTGGGCGCAACGCGTCGTGCCGGCGGACCAGCTCATGGAGACAGCGATGTCCTACGCCCAGCGCGCGCTGGACATGGCGCCGCAAGCGGTTCGCAACATGAAGCAGGCGCTGTATCGCGGTTACTACCTAGATCCACTGAGCGGACAAGCCCTGGGCAATGCCTTGGAACAGAACCTGGCGGGGATGCAAGACTCCGTGGAAGGTCCGACGGCGTTCTCGGAGAAGCGGCGTCCCAATTTCACGGATTCATAGCCAGCGCCGCCGCCCGAGCCCGTAGGATGGCTCCAGGCCGGGTTCCATGGGGACGGCTGGGAAGCCAGGAGAGTCAGCATGCCCGGTCCGCTGGACGGTATCCGCGTTCTCGATTTCACGCGCTTCCAGCAGGGCACGTTTGGCACGGCACAGCTCGCGGACCTCGGCGCCGATATCTGGAAGGTGGAGCAGCCCGGCGGCGACCCGGGACGGACGCTGGGTCGACACGTCAACGGATACTCGTCGTACTTCGAGTCGCTGAACCGAAACAAACGCAGCATTTGTCTGGACCTCTCACGGCCCGAAGGCGCGCCGGTGGTCGAGCGGCTGGCAGCGCAGGTCGATGTGGTGGCCGAGAACTTCCGCCCCGGGACGATGGATCGGCTGGGCGTCGGCTACGAGCATCTTCGCGGCATCAATCCCGGGTTGATCTTCGCATCGGGGAGCATGTTTGGGCCCAAGGGACCCCGTGGTCACGACCCGGGATACGACAATATCGCTCAGGCCAGCGGCGGGATGATGGCCTTCGTCACCTCTGACGGCGAGACACCGCATGGGGGGCAGCCGGGTATGGCCGATCAGACCGGGGGATCGATGCTGGCCTACGGGGTCTTGGCTGCCCTGGTGCACCGGCTTCGCAGCGGAGAAGGTCAGAAGGTTGATGTCTCGCTCTATGGTTCGCAGATCGCACTGCAGGGGATCCACGTCGCGCGGGCCTGGACCGAGTATGCGCTGTCGCCGCCCGGGAAGTCTTCCGGCGTACTGAGTCACCGAGCCCTCTGCCTCGACGGTCGCTGGATCGCCTTCGGCTTTCTCGAAGCGCGTCATTTCCCACGCCTGGCGACCGCTCTGGCGCTGGATGAATTCGCCACGGACCCGCGCTTTGAGACGGCTGAGGCTCGGGGCGCCAACATGGGCAGGCTCGTGGAGCGGATCGACGCGCAGGTCATCCAACGAAACGCCGACGAATGGATCGACCGCCTGCGTGAGGCAGATATTCCCTGCACCATCGTGCAGGATTATGAGTCGATCCGGCGCGATCCGCAGGCGATCGCCAATGGCTACATCAACGAGATCGAGCACCCTGAGTGGGGTTCGGTGGCTACGCACGGTCCCGCCGCCCTTTTCTCGGAGACACCGGCGGGCGTTCGTATGAACGCTCCACTCCGACCGGGGGAGCATTCCGCGGAGATCCTTACGGAGGCTGGTTTCTCCCCCGAAGAGATCGCCGCGCTTACCGGCTCGCGGGTCGTGATCACTGGCGACGGCTAGGGGGGGTCCAGACTGAGTTGTCGGTCCCGAGGCAGTTGGCCGGTCGATGGGGCTCTCTGGCTACAGACGCTCGATGAACCCGCTATCTTCACGGCACGAGTCTGGGTACATGGGGTAGTCCCCCGAAGCGTTTGGCGGATTTCGATATGACACTGTCTCCCTCAATCACCGACCGCGAGACCGTGGCGACCTACGAACGACTTCGCGAGAACATCCTGGGTCGCGATCAGGTTGCCGCCAGCGAGACGACGTACGATCTCCTTAAACGGGGGCGCTCGTCGACGGAGATCCTGAGCGAAACGGTACGCGTCCATGCGCCGTATACCCACGTCCCGTACCACCAGCGGACGGACGGCGGCTTCGTCCGCTTTGTGAATAACGACCACAGCCTGCTGAGCGCGCGGGCGACGCTGATGCTGCAGAACATGATGCCGGAGCAACTTCGCCATCTTCCGCTGGCACAAACGGCGTGGTACGTGCCGTCGTCGCTGGATATCTGGAACCAGTTGCTGGGCCACATGCCCGGCCACTACAACCGCCGCAATTACGACGAATCCAAGCACCCCGCCGGGCCCGCCGCTCCCTCGGTGCACTGGGAGGATCAAGAGCCCGCGACGCTGGAAGGGCCCTTCGAAGAGGAGTTGGAACGCTGGCAGCAGCTTGTGGAGCGCGGGTTGGTCGACGAGTCGTACCGGCTCTGGCTGGGTCTTTGGCAGATCCCCGAGCGTCGTGAGGAGCTCCTGGCTCACACGATGTTCGTGGGCTTGATGGACGTGCAGGATCGGATGCTCTGGAACCGCTCCTACACCACCGGGCACAAGGCCTACCGTCAGCGATCGCTGATTGAGCTGGGGCGCGCCGTCGGCTGGGAGAACGCGCACCACGTGATCTACGCGGCCTTGCCAGACCTGGCGGTGGGCCCGCGCTGGTATTCGAGCTTTGAATCCGCCTGTCAGATCATGCTCTACGAACTTGAGGATGAGCGGCCGTTCTCATCCCTTGCCACGACGCTGGAGAGCGATCGTGACCGGCAGCTGTTCGCGAACATGATCCCCGTCTCGGAGCCCGAAGCGGAGGGGCTGATCCGCGCCATCATGCGCGGGGAAGACTCGGATTACATCAATGAGCTTTTGGCCCTGCTTCGGGCCGATCGCGCACCGCGCTCGATCATGGACGCGATCCAGATCGCGGCGGCGCGCGTTTTGCTTGAGACCCGGGCGCCGCACGCGTTTTCGATGCCGCTCCACGCCGTGGAGTACGTCAATATGGTGGCCTGGTTCTACGAGCAGTTCGATCACCCACACCGGACCAAGCTGCTCTTCGTGGCCGCGAACTTCGTCAACCAGGCCGCGCATTGGATCTACGGTCGGGACAGCTTCTTTGCCGATGATCAGGTGGTGAACGGGCCCCGGACGATAAAGGCGCCCGAGGTCGCGGCGGCGATGAACGGTTCGCAGATTCTGGGGCAACTGGATGCGGCCCTCGAGAGTCTGGACCAGGATGCCAGCGTGGCGTGGACGCAGGCATTTCTCGACGGGGGGTACGACCGTGATCCGCTCGTCGAAACGCTGGCTGTGGGAGCGGCCAAACAAGGCAATGATCCCCACAATCAGGAGATCGGTCTCTGCACCTTGCAGGATTACCAGCGGTCGAGTTCACCTCTGCGCGACACGCTTCTGCTCGCGTCGGCCCAGAACACCGCTGGCCATATCAAGTACGGCGATCAGTTCGAGCTCTACCGGCGGTTCGGGGAAGCGTTCGACATTCCAACCGACGCGCAATCGGAGGGCGGCGCCGATCCGCTCGAAGCGCTGCTGGACGATGTCGAATCTGAAGTCGTGAAGGAGACGGTGGCCGACGCCTAGCCCAGTCGCGCCAACTCGTCGTGCGACGAGGCTCCTCGTGGGCTGTGCGAGCAATCGGGGCGGAGTGACTCAGGCCCCCAGGGCGCTGAGAGGGCTCAGCGCTGCGGAGAGTGCGATCACCGCGATCGAGAGCTTCCACATGGGCCGCGCCTCCAAACTGTGTCTCGGATCAGAATCGCAGCCCGAACCACGGATGGCGCGTTCCATGGGGCTGCCATCACTGACTTGTTATCCGATGCAACTCGCAGGGAGAGCTTCGGGGCATGGATCGCGAGTCAGGGCCTGACCTCGTAAAAGGCATTGCTGCCCGCCGCGAACTCCGGCGCGGAGGAGTCGATGCGGCGGAAGCGGGTGAAGCCGGCTTCCGCGGTCATCGCCCGCAAGGCGGGCTCTGAGAGCCCCAAGGTTCCGTAGCCGACGGCGCCGGGCTCCGACAAGGAGGAGGCCATGCAGGCCAAGACCGAGATGGAGTACATCGTGGCCGCGCCCGGAAGGTCGCGAAGGTTCTCTTCGAAGCTGGCCCGGGCATCGATGTCCGAGATCAGCCAGACACCTCGGGTTTGATGGCGGCGCGAATCGCGTTCGCCGTGTCGAGAGGGAAGGCCATATCGTGCAGACAGTCGAAGGTCATGACGAAGTCGAAGCGGTGATCGTCCGGAAGCGGCTCCGTCCGCACGTCGTGGAACTCTGCATTCGTGAGACCGGCAACGACACGGTTGCGGTCGGCCGCGGCGAGCATCTGCTGTGAGACGTCGTAGCCATGGAAGTGAGACCGGGAGAAGCCCCGGGCAAGTTCAAGCAGCGCCACCCCAGAACCGCAGCCGACATCCGCGCCGCCGCCGCCGCTCTCCAGGCGCGCCGACGCGATCGGCAGGGCGGGAATGGCCGTGGACACCAGGACCTGCCGGTGCCAGTTCGCCAGCAGCCCCTCAATCCCCCGCGCCGCTGATTCGCCACGGTCGTCCACGGAGAACCCCCGCCCGGTGCGGAACGCTTCCTCGACGCGCGGCACCAAGGCCAGGCGATCGGGCAGCGACGCGATCATGCCCTCCATCGACCGCAGACTGGCCGGATCCGCGAGTAGGGCCGCCGATTCTGGGGAGAGCCAGAAGCGGTCGTCGGCGTACTCCAAGACCTTGGCGGCGGCCTGGCCCTGCAGCCACTCCCGCAGCCAGCGTTCATGCAGTCCCGTACGGTCCGCGAGATCTTGGGCGGTCATGGGTGGGATGTCGCTCATGGCTTGGTAGAGGCCGAGCCGGACACCGACAGCCATCATCGCGCCGATCAGCGCCCCCGCGGTGTAGCCCCCGATGAGGGTCTGCTTCGTCTGGAGTTGGGTGGGGTCCAGTTCCTGCGCCATCGGCGAGCCGCTCCGTTCCGGCGACTACCCCTGCATCGGTGGCGAGTCTGCGGAGTATTCGTCTGCGCCGCTGGCGCTACGTTGCGCTGGCAAGCGCGGCAAGGCGGATGATGCCGGCTGAAAGGGGGCGCTGAGTTCGCTCGCTCAAGGTCCCTGGCGAACTGGTAGTCTGCGGCCGGCCAATCGCCGACGACGGAAGGGCACCCCCGATGAAATTCCACTGGTTCAATCTGATCTCCTGACCCGACTTGCCGGAGGATTTCGCGGAGAAGAACCGAAGCGTCTGGGTGGATGTGGACTCCGAGCTCTACGACCCGGAGCGGGGCCATCAGGTCTATCACGACGCGCTCGACCTCTTGGAGTTCGCGGCCGAGGCGGGTTTCGATGGCATCGGTGTGAACGAACACCATTCCAACGTCTACGGGCTGATGCCCTCGCCACAGCTCATGGCGGCGACGTTGGCGCGTCGGACGAAGGATGTCTCCCTCTTGCTCTTGGGACAGTCGATCACGCTCTACGATCCGCCGACCCGCGTGGCGGAGGAGATGGCGATGATCGACGTGATGAGCGGTGGACGCCTGATCTCGGGCTTCCCGGTGGGGACCTCTATGGACACGAACGACGCGATGGGCGTGAACCCCGCCACGCTGCGGCGTCGCTATCAGGAGGCACATGACCTGATCATCAAGTCGTGGGAGGAGCCCAAGACCTTCGCCTGGAACGGTGACCACTTCAAGCAGCGCTACGTGAACGTCTGGCCGCGGCCGATTCAGAAGCCGCACCCCCCGATCTGGATTCCGGGGGGTGGTTCGGTGGAGACCTGGGACTTCTGCGTCAAGTACGGATACAACTACAGCTATCTGAGCTTCAGCGGCTACTTGTGGGCCGCTCAACTGATGGAGGGGTTCTGGCAGCGCGCGGAAGAGCTCGGTGGAGAATTCAACCCCTACCAAGCAACCTTCGCGCAGCAGATCGCCATTGGCGAAACGGACGCCGAGGCCCGGCGGATCTACGAGCCCCATGTCCGCTACTTTTTCGATCGTTGCCTGCACGTATATCCCGGTTTCGCCGACGCGCCGGGCTACCGGACTGAGGCCACGATCCGGGCTGGTCTGCGGGCGCAGGTGGGGGGCGCCGGCGCGTCGGCGCAACTCGCGTCCGAACTTTCCTGGGATGAGCTGATCGAACAAGGATTCCTCGTCGCTGGGAGTCCCGACAGCGTGGCGGAACAGCTGGACCGTGTGATCACCAAGCTCAAGGTGGGACACATGATCTGCGGGATGCATATCGGTGACTTGCCGAAGGAAGAGTCGATGGCGGCGATGACTCTGTTTGGCGACAAGGTGATCCCACAGCTCCAACATCACTGGGGCGACTATGAGGACCACTGGTCGCCGAAGCCGATGCAGGCGGATCGACACGCGACGCCGCGCCGGATCCGCGAAGCCGTGCCCGTGAGCGGGGACTAGCCGGACCAGATTTTGATCTGCCCGGAGCTGGTGCGAGCTGTGCGGCTTTCGCACTTGCCGTTACTCTCGCCGGTGAGTCAAGCGATTTGAGCGCGACGGGGAAGCTGGAGTGCCGCGTCAACGGGTCCTGATCATCGCCGTGCTGGCGCTGAGCCAGCTTCTGGCGATGCTCGACATGAGCATCGTCAACACGGCGATCCCCGCGATCGCCCGCGAATTCCAGGCCTCGTCGGCGACGCTGCAGTGGCTGGTGGGAAGTTTCGCACTGCTGTTCGCCGGGCTCCTGCTGCTGGCCGGCGCGCTGGGCGACCGCTATGGGCGGCGGCGCATTCTCGCGATCGGGCTGGTGATCTTCGCGGCAACCTCGATCGGGGCGTCCTTCGCGACCAGTTCGAACGGGCTCATCGCTTTCCGCGCTGGGCAGGGGGTCGGCGCCGCGTTCGTGGTGCCGCAGACGCTGTCGATCTTGACGGCGGTGTTTCCGCGCGAGGAGCGGGGACGGGCGCTCGGAATTTGGTCGGGAGCGCTCGGGTTGGGGATGGCGGGCGGGCCGCTGCTGGGAGGCGTCCTGGTCGACTCGATCGGTTGGGAGTCCGTCTTCTGGGTTCCCGCGCCGGTCGCCGGGCTGGCGCTCTTGGGCCTGCGGTTCGTTCCCGAGTCGCGGAGCGACGGCGAGAGCGGACTCGACATTCCTGGCGCGGTGCTCGGGACGCTGGGCATCACCGCGCTGGTCTATGGCGTCATCGAGGGGGATGGTGCGGGCTGGGGCTCACCGGAGATCCTGGGAGTGCTCGGTCTCGCGGCCGCTTCGCTCCTCCTCTTTGTCGCGATCGAGTACCGCGCCGCCACACCCATGGTGCCGTTGCACTTCTTCCGTCAGCGGGACTTCAACGGAGGAGTCGCGATTCTGTTCCTGGTCTTTTTCGCGCTCCTCGGCGTGATGTTCTTCCTCTCGCAGTTTTTCCAATTCGTCCAGGGGAAGTCGGCCTTCACGGCGGGGCTGTACATGCTGCCACTCGCGGTGGCGCTGATGGTGACGGCGCCTTTGGCAGGTCGGATGATCTCCGTGGTGGGACCGCGTGGATTGGTCTTGCTGTCGATGGGTCTCAGTGCCGGGGTGTTGCTGTTTTTCACGCAGATGGAGATCGACAGTGCCTACTGGCCGATCGGGATTGCGTTGTTCTTCTTCGGGATGGGCGGCGGGCTGATGACGCCCGCCGTGACCGACACCATCATGGCATCTGTGCCGTTGCATCAGGCGGGACGGGCCTCCGGCGTCTCGACGACGGGGCGCCAGATCGGCGGTGCGGTGGGGATCGCGGTGCTGGGCGCTGTGGCGGCGACCAGCTACGCCAGCGGAGTCTCCGGATCTCTCGCGGGAGTCTTGCCTCCTGATCTCGTTGCCGAGGTGGGGGACGGAATCGGCGCGGCGGCGGTGATCGCGCGCGGCGCGGATCCGGGGCTGGCCGCTGTGATCGAGGGGGCGGCGTTCCCGGCCTTCGTCGAGGCGATCCGCGTCGTCTTCTGGATCGGGGCGTCCTTCATGGCTTTGGCGGGCTTGGCGGCGCTGTTGATCCCGGCGCGGATGCGATCCGTGCAGATGGGGTCGACTCCGAGTTCCGAGCCAGCGTCTGCGGTGACTGCCTCCACCGTGCATCGCGCGGCCGAGATGGGCTTGATCCGAGCGCACCCGCAGAAGGTCGCTGCGCCCGCGGCGGCGGCGGGAGACTAGGGCGCATCCCCCTGGCCTTGGGTTGCCCATCTGTCTTCCGCGCCTTGGCGCCAGCCGGAGATGAAGGTGGGACTCTATACTCCGCGCCTTGAGAACACTGGGATGCACTACGTGAGAAGGGGAGGCTTCGCATGACCAAGGGTCGCGTCGTCGTCATCAAGGAATACGGCAAACCGTTCGAGATCGAAGAGTACGACGTACCCGATCCGGAGCCGGGTGGGATCATTCTGAAGATCACGCAAGCCGGTGTGTGTGGCTCGGATCTGCACACGTGGCGCGGCGATCAAGTGGGGCGGGCGCTGCCGCCGTCGGGGCGGGTGATGGGCCACGAGGGGGCGGGCGAGATCTTTCGGCTCGGCGCCGGCGTGAGTACAGACTCGCTGGGCACGCCGATCGCCGAAGGCGACCGCTTGATGTACAGCGCGATCCAATCGTGCAACCGCTGCTATCAGTGCCTGCGAGGCGAGCAGAATTGGTGCAGCAATCTCAAGATCGGCGGAGCGGCCGGCGAGGCGCCCTACTTCACCGGCACCTACGCCGACTACTACTACCTGCCGGCCAATCATCCAGTCTTCCGGGTCCCGGACGCGCTGCCGGACGAGGTGCTGGGATTCGTCAATTGTGCCATGGGGACGGTGACGGAAGGCCTCATGCAGGCGGGGTGCGAAGAGGGCGACTATGTGGTCATTCAGGGGGCCGGCGGGTTGGGCCTGAACGCGACGGCGATGGCCAAGGACATGGGTGCGGACAAAGTGATCGTGCTGGACCGGCTGGATCAGCGATTGTCGCTGGCGGAAGAGTTCGGCGCCGACCACACGATCAACATTGAGGAGTTCAATACCGCCAACACGCGCCGCGAGCGGGTGATGGATCTCACGGGTGGTCGGGGAGCAAACATCGTGGTGGAGTTGGTGGGTCGCGCCGAGCTGCTGACGGAGGGGCTGAGCTATCTGACGAACGGCGGAACGTTCGTGGAGATCGGCAACATCGTGCCCGGCTCCAAGGCGGAGATCGAGCCGTCGACGCTGTTGCGGGGGATCAAGATCCAAGGGTCGTTGATGTATCGGCCGAAGCTGCTGCCGATGATGATGGACATGATCGTGAAGAATCAGGCGCGGGTGCCGTATCACAAGATTGTGTCGCACACGTACCCGCTGGCCGAGGTGAATCGGGCCTTCGAGGAATCGGAGTGGAACGAGCGGCAGACGGCGGTCAGTCGGTCGATGTTGATCCCGTGATCTTGCGAGGACTTGACCGGGGCGATGGAGAGCCGGGCGCGGGAGCTGACGAAACTGCTAGAAGATCGCCTCTTGGGGGGCGAGGCCGAGAAGAACGCGGCCCGCATCTTCGCGGAATCTATCCGCCACGTTGGCGTGCTGGCGGACCGCGTGGACGTCACGGAACGCCCGTTGCAACGGGCTTGTCTCGAAGAGCGAACTGGTCCCCGCCGCGTGATACATGAGTTCGACGGCCCGGGCGGAGGAGACAGCGGCGTGGACGGAGGCCAGGCGGACCATCGCCGTCTCCTTCTCGCTTGCGGGGCCTCCATCCATCACCGTGGCCCAGGCTTGGGCCACCGCATCGAAGAGGAAACCGCGGGCTGATTGCCACGGGGGCTCCGCCTCCGCCACTTGGAGCTGGGATCGGACCTCCTCGCGGAGGGGAGTTCCGCTCATCCACGGAACCTTCTCGGCTAGATCGATGAAGGCGTCAATGGCTCCACGGGCGATCCCGGTGGCGACCGCCGCTTTGCTCATGGCGAGGAAGGCGCCGCTGGGGAAGCGCATCATGGGTGTGGGGTGGCGGATGTCGCCGAGGTCGACGACGAGTTCCGCCGGGATCGAGGCGTCGTGTAATGCGAGATCGTTGGATCCGGTGCCGCGCAGTCCGGCTACACGCCAGACATCGACAATCTCAACAAGTTCGCGAGGCACGGAGGCGAAGACGGTTCGTGGTTGTCCGCCGGAACTGACGACGGGCGTCCCATCCTCGACCACGGATCCGATGACGCCAAGGTAGGCGGCATGATTGCAGCCACTGGCGAATCGCCAGCGGCCGTTGATCTGATACGCGTCTTCCCGTCGAGTGATCTGAGTGTCTCCGGCTGGAACGGCGGAGGCTGCCGTGGCGATCGGGCCATCATCCATGAAGACCCGCCGGGCGATGTCATTCTCGAGCCGGGACGCCATGATGCCGTTCGTCTCGGCGGAGATCATCACGCACCAGCCGGTGGATCCGTCCGCGGCGGAGACCGCCTCGATCGTCTCCAGATAGGTTCGCGCGTCGACTTCGGGGCCGCCGATGGCGGCGGGGATGTTCATATCGAAGAGCCGCGCTTGGAGGATGGCTTCGACGACCGGGTCCGTGAGCTGCCGCGCGGACTCAATCGCATCTCCGTCGCCGAGGATCAGGGGTTGTAAGGCCCGTGCTCGCTCGACGATTGGCAGCATCGGTTCCTGCGAGGTTCGGTTGGGGTGTCCGCTCATGTGACGCAGTCTGCCGCGCTGCAAGGGCTATGCCGGATTGCCCCAGCCGACTGTTCGTGCCGCGCGAGGTGCCCTAGGATGCGGCGATGTCGAACGAACCAGTTGGCGTCCTGATCATTGGTGCCGGTGCGTCCGGGGGGGCATTCGCCTCAAGCATTGCCGATACCGGCATGAGCGTCCTCTGCTTGGAGCAGGGGCCCTGGATGAAGCAGTCGAATTTCCCGACGAACGGGCTGGATTGGGAGGCGCGGAGTCAGGGGGAGTTCTCCCCCGACCCAAACGTCCGGGGTCTGGCCGCGGACTACCCCGTCAACGAGACTGAATCGCCGATCACGCCGGTGATGTTCAACGCGGTCGGCGGCAGCACGATTCTCTGGGCCGCCCACTTCCCGCGTTTCACTCCCCGCGACTTCCGGGTGCGAACTGATGACGGCGTGGCGGACGATTGGCCAATCGACTACGAGACGCTCGAGCCTTTCTTCGCGGAAAACGATCGGATGATGGGGGTCTCGGGGTTGACCGGAGATCCCGCCTACCCGGCGCACGAGCCGCCGCTGCCGCCACTGCCTCTCGGCGCCACCGGCAACGCACTGGCGCGCGGCTTTGAGAAGCTTGGCTGGCATTGGTGGCCCTCGGATAGCGCCATCATCTCCCGCGAGTACGAGGGCCGCGAAGCATGCATCAACCTGGGTGCGTGTACGACCGGCTGCTCCCAGGGCGCCAAGGCCAGCACGGACATTACTTACTGGCCCGTGGCGCAGCGCAAGGGCGTGCAGATCCGGACGGGTTGTCGTGTTCGCGAGATCACGGTGCGCGAGGATGGCATGGCCGACGGCGTCCTCTACTACGACGAGGACGGCGTTCTCCAGGAGCAGAAGGCGGAGATCGTCGTGATGGCATGCAACGGGATCGGTACCCCCCGGCTGTTGCTGAATTCGAAGAGCGAGCAGCATCCGGACGGGCTCGCGAATAGCAGCGGCCTGGTGGGCAAGAACCTGATGTTCCACCCCTACGCGATGATCATGGGCCTGTTCGACGAACCCTTGCCGGATCGCGGACCGCTCGGCTGTTCGATCTGGAGCCACGAGTTCTACGAGACCGATCGCTCACGCGGGTTCGTGCGGGGCTACTCCTACGAAGCCGTGCGCGGGTTCGCGCCGGCGCAGGCCGCGATGTTCGGCTCGGCGATGGGACATGTCCCTTGGGGGGCCGATCATCATCGAGCCTACGGCGAGTTCTATAACCACGTGGCTGGGATGGTCGCGATCACGGAAGATCTGCCGGAGGAGACCAACACCGTCACTCTCGATCCGGAGCTGACGGATAGTGACGGGATCCCGGCACCGAAGATCACGTACACGTTGAGCGAGAACAGCCGGAAGATGTTGGACCATGGAGTTGAGCGAGGGCGGGAGGTGCTTGCGGCGACCGGGGCCGTGGAGACGGTCGCCGATCCGTTGATGCGCCAAGCGGGCTGGCATCTCATGGGCACGGCGCGTATGGGCACCGATCCGAAGCAGTCGGTCGTCAACGAATGGGGACGCGCCCACGACGTGAAAAACCTCTTCATCATTGACGGCAGTATTTTCGTGACGGCCGGCGGAGTGAATCCCACCTCCACCATCCAAGCTCTGGCCCTGTACGTGGCCAGCTCCATCAAGAAGAACATTGAGACGCTCTTCGAGTAGCTATGACCGACGACTACACGACCCTTCGCGACTCCGCATTCATGCAGGTCTTCCTCGACCTCGTAGTCCCTCCGAGCGTGGACGGGAAGATGCCTGGTGCTGGCAGCCTGGGGCTGGCGACGGAGCTCGCTGATGTACTCGCGGCCGACGACCGCTTCGGCCCATCGGTCGAAGCAGGGCTACGGGCCGTGCAGACTGCGGCGCTTGAGCGCGAACCGGGGGGATTCTTGGGGCTATCGCCGGAGGCCCGGCTTGAGGTGATCGAATCCCAGCTCGTCGCGCACCCGGCGCTCATGCCCGGTGTGACGAGCCATCTCTATCTTGCCTACTACCAGCATCCCACCGTGCTGGCAGGGCTCGGCGAACCGGCGCGTCCGCCGTTCCCCGAAGGCTTCGAGGTACAAGAGACCGATCCTCGGTTGCTCGAAAAACTGCGCGCGCGGGGGAACCCGTAGAGGTATTCATCCCGCGCGACGCTTCATGCTCGAAGCCGTCTGAGCGTCTCGGTTGGTCAGTGCGCGGCGACCGTTTCACGTCTCGCGGCACTGTCCAAGGCGGCTTCCAGACGTGAGACGTAGTGCGGCGGCAGCCATCGCTGGCCTTGCTCGAAGTCGCTGAGGTAGCCGGCGTCGATGCCACTTCGCTCCGCGAGCTCCGCGACTGACCAGCCAACGCGCCTGCGTTCGGCGGCGGCTTGGGAGCGATCGTGGAGTTGAGGCACGTGCGACTCCGCAGCCGATCCATCCCGCAGGACCGCCTCCAGCCGTTCCGCGTAGTTGGTTGGAAGCCAGCGCGAGCCGTGTTCGAAATCCGTGAGGTAACCGACATCGATGGCGCTGCGCTTGGCGACATCCGCGATGGTCCATTCCTGGTGCGATGCCGCGAGGGCGGTTAGCCACTCCCGGAGCTCCGGGATCATCCAGTCGAGCTGCTGGTTGCAGAACGGTTATAGGTAGACAAGAGGGGGACCGTCCCCCAGTGCCGTAAAGGCGATATTAACGCCATCGCGCGTCCGGGCGTAACGGATGGGCGGAGCCTGCATACCCTCAGTCTAGGAGGTGTGCAACGGGAAGACTCAAGCCTGCGTCCACTCCACTGGGTGGTTGAATTGGGGCCCCTTCGCCCATTTCCCAGAGTGAGGTCCTGACCCCAGCTATTCGACGGGCCATCGCGCTATCTTTCCTTCTGCCTAGCGTTTCGCCGCAGTGCTCGAAGGAAGAACAGCATGGAACTCCTTTTTCAGGGTGGACGCGTCCTCACTATGGATGCGTTGGACCACGTCGCCAGCGGTGTCGCTGTGCGCGACGGCAAGATCATCGCGGTGGGCGAGAGTGAAGAGGTCGCGAGTGCGGTGGGGCCTGGCGCCACCGTGGTTCCCTTGCAAGGGCGTGCCCTGATCCCAGGCTTCTGCGATCCTCACAACCACTTCAGCATGACAACGTTCGAGCCACGCTCGGTTGATTGCAGCACGCCGCCGCTGCGCGATCGATCCGCGGTGCTCGAGGCCATCGCGGCGGCTGCGCAAGGGGCCCCGGCCGGTCAATGGATCTGGGGTTTGGGCTACAGCGCCCGCCTCATCGCCGACAACGGTGATCTGGGGCGCGGGGAACTCGATGAAGTCGCTCCCAACAACCCGGTCTGCATCATGGATTCGTCGTACCACGCTTGCTACGCAAACTCCGCGGCGCTGGCGGTCGCCGGCATTGAGCGCGACACCCCGAATCCGCCCGGGGGCGAGATTGATCGCGACGCCCGAGGGGAGGCCACGGGGGTTCTGTATGAACGGGCGATGGACAAAGTCCACCACGCGTCGATGCGCAACTCCATGGACACCTTCGGCGCGGACGTGGTGGCCGACCTCGTCCACCAAAACGCCATGCGGCACTTATCCCACGGGATTACGAGCGTGGGCGACGCCCTCGTCATGCCGGAGAGCGCGGAGCTCTACCGGCTCGCGGATGAACGGGACAAGCTGCCAATCGCGATCCATCAGATGCGCGGGGGACCGGGCTTCTTCTCGGAGCCCGCGGAAGCCGCTGGGGGCGCCTACCGAGAGGACGAGGTCTCCGACCGGCTCCGGGGCGGCATCGTCAAGATCTTCATGGATCCCGTCTTCCCGAGCCCCGCCTTCCACGTCTGCCATCCAGATGGCTCGGAGGAAGACGTGGGCACGCCCTACTACAACCAGGAAGAGGTTGATCACCTCGTCCTCGACGCCGCCTCAAACGGACTCCAGGTCGCGATCCACTGCATCGGGAATCGGGCGATCGAACAGGGGCTCAACGCGTTTGAGCGCGCCTTGCATGACGTGCCCCGCGAGGACCCGCGCTATCGGATCGAGCATTTCGCGTACGGCACGTTCGCGCAGATTGAGCGCGCCGCCTCCCTTGGCGTCATGGTCTCTCACCAACCCCCCTTCCTTTATGCGATGGGGGACTACTTTGAGACCAATTTTGCAGAAGCCGGGATCGATGGGCCGCCCGTGCCCTACCGCGCGATGCTCGACGCGGGGATCGCGGTCGCTTCCGGATCCGATTACCCCTGTGCACCGGTCGCCCCGTTGCTCGGTTTGTACGGCTTGGTCGCGCGTCGCGCGCGCTCCGACGGGCACGCTATCGCACCGGAACAAGCGATCACGCCTCTTGAGGCAATCCGTACCTACACCCTGAACTCCGCCGCAGCCATGTTCCGCGACCACGAGGTGGGATCCATCGAAGTCGGGAAGCGCGCCGATCTGGTGGTTCTGAGCCACGACCCGTCCCTCGTGGATCCCAGCTTCATCCGCGAGATCAACGTTCAGCAGACCTACGTGGACGGCGATCTCTTGTACTCCCTCTGACGTCACAGGCATCGGATCGGGGCTCGGACACCGCGTTCGACGCCGACGCAACTACAGAGCGTTGGCCGCGCAATGCTGTTGAGAAGTGCGAGAGAGGTGGGCGATCCCGATCGCTCTCTTCGGGATGGCGGATTCGGCAGCCCGCCCACCGCCGAAGAGACCGATCGGTTGCGATTTCGGTCATGGGTTCGGGGTTGTGTGGACTCGGCGAGGGCCGGATGCGGCCCGCAGTGCGCACGTACCCTATACTTCTGCCGATTCTGACGCGGCGAGTGATCCACGTGAGCGGGGGCTGCCTCGGTCCGAGCGGTCGCTGAAGCCGGTCGAGGTTAGTCGTGTCGACCCGAGCGTTGACCCGGCGCTAGTTGGCCCACGAGCGATTCCAACCGTCGGGGAGGCTGGCACGCGGATCGTCCGGCGATCGTTGCCGGGCGTGCGGGTATGCGCTGACTGAATCTGCACAGGAGGAATGGATGCCGCTCACGGTACGAGATTTCTTGCCCGGTGATCTTGAGTTCCAGATGTTCGTGTTGGACGAGCTCGCCGACGAGCTGATCGAGCAGGGCGCGGACGTGCTGAAGCTGACTATCGGCGTTCCGGAGCTTCCGATGCCGAATGCGGTGCGCGATCAAATCGTGGAGAAGCTCCACGAACCCGATTTCGTACGCCGCGTCTATCCTGAGGGGCTCCCGGAGTTGAGGGAGGCAATTGCGAGCTTCTACCGTTGTCGCGATGGTGCCGATATCTCCGCCGACAACGTCATCGTCAATACGGGGACATCGCCGATCTTCCGCAATCTCTTCCAACTCCTGTCTGGACCAGACCTGGAGATCATGATTCCGCGCCCGTACTACGCGCTCTACCTCTATTGCGCGACGCTGGCGGGCGCGACCGTGAAGTTCTATGACATCGATCCCGACAGCATACGCGTCGATATGGATTCTTTCCGCCGCAACTTCTCCCCCGAGCGGACCTCGCTTGTGGTCGTCAACTCCCCGGGGAACCCGATCGGCAACGTCGTGAGCGCGGAGGAGTTGCGTCAGATCTACGAGATCGTGGATCGGCAGGCATACGTTCTCAACGATGAGATCTATAGCAACACGATGTTCTACGAGGGGTTCCCGTCGCCGCTGGAGTTGCTGCCCGAATATCGCGATACGACGATCGTGACCAACAGCTTCTCCAAGGGCTTCCGCATGTACACAAAGCGCGTCGGCTTCGCGCTGCTCCCAGACGAGCTCCAGGCCCCCTTGCGGGTGATCCAGCAGCACACGTTGCTTTGCACCGACCCTTGCTATCAGTACGGCATGATCACCGCGCTGGAGGATGAAGAGAGCCCCGCGGAGTTGACGCGGGTCTACCGCGCCCGTGCGGAGTACACGACGAACCGCCTCTCCGGAACGGGATGTGAACCTGTTGCAGCGGAGGGCGGCTTCTACGCGTTGCTGCGCTGCGAGCAATGGAACGCGGCCCACGGATTCGCCTCGTCGAAAGAGCTCGCGCGCGACATTCTGGAACGGGTCCACGTCGCCGTCGTACCGGGTACCGATTTCGGCGTGCCGCATGATCTACGGCTGGCCTTCTGCAACGACCGCTACGACGAGGGTATCGATCGACTTCGCGACTATTTCTCCTCCACCGAGGCGGGCCGTGCTGAGCCGGCGGGCCGCGCTACGCACGCATAGCGAGGGATCTCCTGTCCGAATCCACGACCACGGAACAACATTCGCGCACGCCGCCCCCGGACGCCGAGGACAGTGATGCTGCGCCCCGGATTGCTCCGCAAGGTGAGGCGCCGGCCCCCGACGTAGCCCCGGTGCGCCGGGCGATCATTCTGGCCGCCGGCAAGGGAGATCGACTCCAGCCACTCACCGCGGACCTCCCGAAGTGTCTTGTCGCCGTGAACGGCGAACCGCTCCTCCTGCGCGCGCTGAGGGCGCTCGCTGCCGTGGAGATTCGCGAGGCCGTCATCGTGATCGGCTACAAAGGCGATGTGATTCGGGAGCGGGTGGGGACGCGCTTCGCGGGAGTTGAGATCCGCTACGTCGAGGCCCCTCACTACGCGACGACGAACAACATCCACTCCCTCTGGGATGCGCGGGAGTTTCTCGATGAGGACGTTCTGTTGCTGGAGGCCGACGTCATATTTGACGACGAGGTGATTGCGGCTCTGCTTCGCGAGCCAGGAAGCAGCGCCGCCGTCTCGCCGCATCAGCGGGCCTTGTCAGGCACTGTCGTGCGTTGCGACGGGCACGGTCAGATCCGCAGCTTCGTCCTAGGGGCTGAGCAGAGCGCCGGCTTCGATCCCGAGGGCGCCTTCAAGACGGTGAACATCTACCTGCTGCGCGGGGCGCTGCTGCGCGATTGTCTGCTGCCGCGCCTTGAGCAGCGGATCGAAGCCGGACAGGTGCAGGACTACTACGAGAGCATCTTCCGCGACTTCGTGGCCGATGGCTCCGTCACTGATCTCGCAGCGGTCAACGTCGCGGCAAGCCGCTGGTACGAAATCGATGATCACCGCGACCTCGAGGTCGCGGAGTTCATGTTCCTGGACCGCGATGCGCAGTTCGATCGCATCCAGGAGTTGCACGGATCGTACTGGCGCTACGGATTTGTCGATCACTCCTACCTCTACAACATGCACTTCCCGCCACGTGCGATGTTGGACAATCTGCGCGACGATCTGTCCGAGATCGTGACCAACTACCCCGTGGGGCAGGCAGAGCTGGCGCGGCTCGTGGCGGATTGGACCGGTGTTCGTGCCGACCATCTTGCCGTGGCCAACGGTGGGGCGGAGCTGATCAAAGTGCTGGGCAACGCGCACCTGGGCGAGCTCGCAATTCCGACCCCGTCATTCAACGAGTACGAGGCAGTGGTCTCTCCTCAGCGTTTACATCGCCTGCCACTGGAAGCGCCTAGCTTCGATCTGGATGCGGCCGCGTTCGCGGAGTTCGCCATTGCCTGCGGCGCCGACACCGCGGTGATCGTCTCGCCGAACAACCCCACGGCGCGGACCGTCCCCCGCGACCAGCTGCTGCACGCCGCGCAACGGCTCCGAGCGCACGGATGTCGGCTCATCGTCGATGAGTCCTTCATTGAGTTTGCGCGTGATGGGCAAGTGGGAAGCGTCGAATCGATGGTTGAGGCGCAGCCGAACCTCGCGGTGCTCAAGAGCATGAGCAAGGTGTTCGGCATCGCGGGCCTGCGGCTTGGCTATCTGCTGAGCGCGGATCGCGAGCTCGTCGATGCGGTCCGCGCCAGTCTGCCGATTTGGAACGTGAACGGTCTGGCCGAAGCCTTCCTTCGCGCGGTCGGTCGCTACCGGCGTGAGTTCATCCAAAGCTGTGATTTCACCCGCGCCTCCTGCCGAGAGCTTCAGGGGCGCCTTCGTGCTTTGCCGGGCCTGGAACCGATCGAAGCCGACGCCAACTTCGTGCTCTGCAAGCTGTCTGATCCTTCGAGTGGAGGCCCGTCCATTGAGGCGGCGGAGTTCGCGCGGCGCCTGTATGTCGATCACAATATCCTGATCAAGGATTGCACCGCCAAGAGCATGCCGGAGGCGGATCGCTACGTGCGCATCGCCTCACGCACTCCGGCTGAGAACGAACGCCTTGTGCAGGCGCTCGAGCAGACCCTGCTCACTGCTCGGCAACTCGTGCCCGCGAAATCCAGAGAGGAGCCGCAGGGTGCCCAGCGACGCTGAGAATGCGGCGCTCATGGATCACTTAGAGCGCACGATTCCGGCAATGAATGTGACCGATGCCGAACGCCTGATGCGAGAGGCGAAACAGATCTTCGACGACCAAGGCGTCGTCTTCTTCGTCCGCCAAGGCACGTGTTTGGGGGCGTTTCGCGACCACGCCCTGATCCCTTGGGACGACGATCTCGATCTGGGTTCGATCATTGGGTCGCATGGCTTCGACGAGGCCATGATCGAACCGACGGCGGCGGCGTTCCGCGCCAACGGATGCTATGTGGAGGTTCATCACGAGGGGCTCTACACGGCCGTCAAGATCTTCAAGTACCGCATCCGGATCGATTGGCAGTGCTACCGGGTCGTCAAGGGCACGATTGCGCACTACCCAGGCGTGCCGTTCCCGGCACGCCTGTTCACGGAATTGGCGGACGTCGACTTCCTCGGTGACACGTATCGCGTCCCCAACCCGCCTGAGGAGTACCTCACCTTCAAGTACGGGCCAGACTGGGTTACCCCGAAGCAGGTTGGCTACGAGAAAGACGTTATAGACAACATGCCGACCGGCACGGTGCCTGGTCGCGCGGGGTGGTTGCGCCGCTTCCTGACGGTTCACCTCCGCCCCAGCCGGGCCGCCCGGCTGCGCGTGCTTGACCATGCCGGCGAACCGCTCCCGGGGGCGGAGGTGCGAATCGCGGGTCTCGGTCGCTGTCGGGCGAACCGAAAGGGCGTCGCCACCTTCTATCTGCCTGGTGCGGACAACTACGCCCTGGTGGTGACAGCGCGCGGCAGCGAAGAGGTGCTCTACGAAGAGACGCTGGCTCCGGGCAAGACGTATGTTTATCAGGCGGACCCAGCGATCGCCGCGGGACGTTACTTCGCCCTCAGAGAAGAGTGACGCCGGTCGCCGGTCGCCCGTTCGTCTGGCTCGGGCGCGTTCGCGCCCCGCGCTACGATCCGAATTCGAGGCGTGTGTGTGACGTGTGGGTGTAGAGCGCAGGGCGGGAGCTCGGCTATAATAAGCGTGGCGGTCTTCCGCCTCGGCTGAACGGCAGTCTGCGACCACGGAAAGTGAGTCGGCCTTGAGCGGATCTCGGTGGGCGAAGAACTCCCTCCTCTACCTCCTCCTCCTGGTGGGGCTGATTCTGGCGGCGATCATGTTGTTCGCCGGCGGCAGCGACTCAGAGAAGGTTCCCCTCGTGGGCGGCACGGAGAGCGTGCTGGAGCGTCTGCGAACGCAGCGATCGCAGATCGACCGGCTGGAGATCGACGGCTCCAAGGTCAGCCTCGAATACACCGATGGGCGCGCCGTTAACACCCGGATCCCGCAAGGACTCGACTTCTTCGAGTTCCTCGACCGCGAGGGCATCGATGTCTCCGAGGCGGGCTTCCCGCAGACGGAGGCCAAGGGTGGTGGTGGTTTGGGCTTTGGCATACTGATCAACTTCCTGCCCCTGATCATTTTTGGCGGCCTGATCATTTTCATGCTGCGCCGGGCGCAGGGCGCGAATAGCCAAGCGATGTCGTTTGGCAAAAGCAAGGCCCGCATGGTCACGGCGAATCGCCCCACAGTAACCTTCAATGACGTGGCCGGAGCCGAAGAGGCGAAGGAGGAGCTCCAAGAGGTGGTGGAGTTCCTCAAATTCCCGGAGCGATTCGCGGCCTTGGGAGCCAAGATCCCCACCGGGGCGCTCCTCATCGGGCCGCCGGGAACCGGCAAGACGCTCATGTCACGCGCCGTGGCCGGGGAGGCTGGCGTGCCGTTCTTCAGTATCTCGGGATCCGAATTCGTCGAGATGTTCGTCGGCGTCGGCGCCAGCCGGGTGCGCGACTTGTTCGACCAGGCGAAGAAGAACGCGCCCTGCATCGTCTTCATCGACGAGATCGACGCTGTGGGGCGGCAGCGCGGAGCGGGCCTGGGCGGCGGGAATGATGAGCGCGAGCAGACGCTGAACCAGATCCTCGTCGAGATGGATGGATTCGATACCGCCACGAACGTCATCGTCATCGCGGCGACGAACCGCCCCGATATCCTCGACCCGGCGCTGATGCGGCCGGGCCGTTTCGACCGCCAGGTGATCCTGGATGCGCCGGACGTGCGTGGCCGTGAGGCGATCTTGGACGTGCATAAAGAGGGCAAGCCGCTGGCGGACGATGTCGATCTGGGCATTGTGGCCAAGGAGACCCCGGGCTTCTCGGGGGCGGACCTCGCCAATCTGCTGAATGAAGCAGCGATTTTGGCGGCGCGTCGCAACAAGAAGCAGATCGAGAATGCCGAGCTCGAAGAGGCCGTCGATCGGGTGCTGGTGGGACCGGAGCGGAAGAGCCGGGTGCTGACCGGCCGCGAGAAAGAGATCGTGTCCTATCACGAGGCCGGGCACGCGCTGGTCGCTGCGATGACCCCGGGGCACGACCCCGTGCACAAGATCACGATCATCCCGCGCGGCATGGCGGGGGGCTACACCAAATACCTGCCCGACGAAGACCAGCGCCTGGCCAGCAAGTCCCACTGGGAGGGCTTCATGTCGTCGGCGTTGGGCGGCTTCGCCGCGGAAGAATTGGTCTTCGGCGAGATGACGACGGGCGCCCACGACGACCTATCGAAGGCGACCCAGATTGCGCGCAACATGATCATGCAGTGGGGCATGAGTGAGAAGATGGGGCCGCGCACCTTCGGCAAGAAGGAATCCATGATCTTCCTGGGCAAGGAGATCAACGAACAACGTGACTACTCCGAGAAGGTCGCGGAACAGATTGACGAGGAGATTCACGAGTTGATCGATCGGGCCCGCGATCGGGCCCGGAATCTCCTCACCGACAACCGCGAGCGGTTGAACTATCTGGCCGCGCGTCTCATGGAAGACGAGACGCTTGACCCGGATCAGTTGCGGGAGATTTTCGCCTGGGAGCCCGGCGCCGCCGAGCCTCTCTCGCGGGAGCCCCGCGTCACGCCGCCGCGGTCGGACCCGCCGGCCTCGCCGCCAACGGGCGGCAACGACGAGCGCGATCGAGAACCGATCATGCCACCCAAGCCTGGCTTGGCTTGGGGTGGCGATCGCAGCAATCTTGGTGGCGGCGAGTAGTCCGGCGTCGATGTCGCTCTATGAACAAGAGCGGCGGCAACGCTAGCGGGGTCAGGCAGCGCGTGCCGCGGCTCGCACGAGAAGATCCGCAATAAGCGCCGCGTGCTCGGCCTCATCTTCCAGACAGACTTCGAGAACGCTGCCATCGTCGGTCTCCTCAGCGAACCGGGAGATGAGTTCAGGTTGGGCATCGGTCACCCAGACTGCGACCATCCGCCAAGCGCAGGCGGGGCAGGTCGGGTGCCAGGGCGCGAACAGGGTCTGGCAAGGCTGACAGAAAGCTAGGGTCAGATGCTCGTCCATGTTCCACCTCCTCACCTCAATCATCGACCGGTCGCGTTTCCCGGTCTGGGGGAATCCGCGGCGGGAGGTGGGGGGGAATGCCTAGGGTGCTGAATCGGCGCTGGGAAGGCGATCATGCATCGCCTCCGATATGGGGAAACGGTCGCGCGTTTCGCGCGCCTTGCGCTGTGCGCCGAATTACCCGTTAGACCGGGACGGCCTGCGGGGGGCCGACCCAGAGCATGGCGATCCCCTCCTGGGGGCAACGCGGCTCGCAGTAGTTGCAGCCGCAGCAGCGGTCGGGATCGACCCAGGCCTTCAGCCGCTTGGACTTCGGCGCGCGAACGAGATCGATGGCCTCATACCAGCAGTGCTCGATGCACTCCTGGCATCCGTCGCAGAGTGTGAGATCGACCAGCGCCTCCCGCATCGTAGAGCCCTACCCTTCGCGTCGAACGCCGGAGCTAGACGTGCGAATGGGATTTCATCTTCGCCTCGTCGTGCGGGTGAGGAATGTGCTCGGGCGGGCGGACCGTTTGCATCAGCAAGCTCTCCGGCTCGCAGACGAGGACGCAGACGCCGCAGCCCATGCAATTTTCTGAGCTCACGGCCGCTTTCAGCTTCTTGTGACCCTTGACCTTCTCCATCGTCAAGGCGTCGAACTGACAACGTTCGATGCAATCCTGGCAACCGTCGCACCCCTCCACATCGTTCGCCGGTTCGAAGCGACTCTTCGCGTAGTAGAGCGTCCAGGGGACCTCGTTTTCGGACATCGGCAGCAAGAAGACGCAGCAATCGTCGCAGCAACTACAGAGCGTGTTGGTGCCCATGATCGAGACGTTCGGCCACTGATGGACGAGACCGTCATCCTCTGTCTCTTCGATCAGTGCGTGCGCTTCTGCCTTCGAGAGCATCTTGCCGTGGCCGCGGCCCTTGGTGTATTCCGCCGCACGGCTGAACTGGATGCAGTTCATGTCGTGCGAGAGGCGGCACGGGTCGCCCAACGATTCCTGACGGATGCGACACGAACAGGACACGACCGAGATGATCGGCGCTTCCTCGACGATCGCGTGCATGCTCTCGCTGGGCAGGACATCGGGGAGATGCTTGATCGATTTCCAGGCTGGAATGATCCGCAGCGGCGGGCTCTCATAGCCGCGGATCTGTTCCATCTGTTGCGCGTCGAACTCGTTGTGGACGAAATCCCACCAGACGGCCCACAGTTCCTTCCGCTCAGGTTGGGTGTAGAGCGTCTCGAGGCCGGCGATCGATTCACTGGCATCGTGGAGTTGCATGACCGTTCGGGCGTAGCGGAAGTACTCGCGCGTCTCAAAGTTGCGAGGGAAGATCACCCCCTTTTGGTACAGCTCCTCCAGCTCATCCGCGACCTGTTCGACCGGCAAACCTTCCTGCGCCGCGAGCTCCTCGTTGGGCATGGGCAGTGAGACCGCCAGCCGTGATTGGAGGGGTGTCATCAAGAACTCAAGCACGCGGTGATAGCGCTCCGATTCGCCTTGCCCGTGTCGCTCGGCCAGTGCTTGATATGCGTTCGCTTCGGTCATGTTGTTCCCCTCATGGTCTTTTCCGGACCCCACCCTGACGTCAGGGCGCCGCGCGGAAGAATTGGATCAGATCGATACGCTGGTTGACCTCACCGCCCCGCCAGATAGGTGGGAACGGAGTGGCTGTGAAGATCCGGCATCTGCCTCTCACAGTAGGCTCACGGGGGGTGACACCCACAATGATCCTGGTCATTTTCGCGCGGCGCGAAAGACGTGGATCCCGGTGCTGGATTGTTTGTCCACGCGGGCGTCCTCGGGCCGAACGCCTGTTTAGCTGAAGTTGACCGGGACGACGTCTGGCTCGTCGACGCCCTCGCTCTGTCCAGGCTTCGTCAGCGCGATCACCCGTAGTTCCGGAACCTCGTCTGCGAGTGCTCGCCGGTATGAAGCTAGATCGACGATGGGCAAGCCGAAGCGGTCGCGCCAGGGGCGGTGTGCTTCGTAGAGAACCGCTGTGGTCGTCTGGAGTTGGCGGAGCAGGCTGGGGATGGCGTCCACGTCCTCCGGCTCGACGGCGAAGGTGACCAGATCAGACGGGAGACGCTGACCGAGCGCCTCCATTTCCCGCAGGGGAGTGGCGCGGTGCGCGCCCTCACTGCAGTTCAAGACCGTGGCGCCGCTCGCGAACGTCACGTGGTAACCGAGCGTGGGGGCGCGCAGCGGGGAGTGGAGTCCGTCCAGCCCAATGCGAAGCGCGGCCGCGGGGTGCCGCAACAGCGCCAGGGCGTAGCGGCCCTTGGCCCCGAGACCCGGCGGCAACAGCGTCATGTGCCGCCATGCGAACGCCTCCATCTGGGTACCGCTGATGGAAACGTGATCTCCCACCTGCACCGGATGTACCTGCTCCGCGGGCAATAGCCCAGGGAGACCCAGATGTCGCAAGACGGCGGGCGAGGAGACGACATGTACGTGAGAACGACGCGTCCCCATCTCCGCCAACAGCGCCTTCAGCCATCCCACGTGCTCGGGGTGTCCGTGGGTCGCGCAGAGGATGATGCACGAGGCGTCGCCCAGCGCATCCCAGCCCGCCGCCTCGCCAAACGGATCGAAGACGACCATCGTCCCGCCATCGCGGAACGTCAGACCGGACCATCCCAGATAGTGGATCTCCACCGTCAGCGCTCCACCGGCACCGGCGCCTCGCTCTGGCGGTGCGCCACTCGCATCATCCGATCGACTTGCACGGCGCCGAGGGCCAGCTTCACCATATGCCAGCGCAGCGCCGTGCGCGGTCGGTAGAGCTGCAAGCGGCGGATCGCCCGCCAGACGATGCGCCGGTAGTACTTGCGCATCAGCCGATACATCGCCTCTGGCGGTAACTGCGTGGGCACCACGAAGTGGGCGAGATCGTACAGCTCGCGATTCTGCGTGCTGACGGAGCCTTTTGCCTCCTCATAGAGCAGCGTGCCCGGCAGCGGTGTGAGTGGGGTGAGTTCACTCAGAACGATGTTCGGATGGGCCACGACGTAGCGGTCGATCCGTTCGAAGTCGGCCGCGGTGAAGTCCGGCCGCACCAGGAAGCCCGCACTCACGACGATGCCGCAGGTGGCCAGGATGCTGAGGGCTTCTTCGTTGATGGCGCTGCTGGTGCCCTTCTCCACGGCCTCGATCCCCGGGTCGTCGATGGCCTCTAGCCCGGTCATCACCAACTGCAGCCCAATCGCCGCCCACTTCGCGAAAAGATCCGGATTCTGGACGACGCAGTCTGCTCGCGTGTAGGCGAAGTAGCGCTTGCGGATGCCACGCTCCACGATCTGATCGTGGAGACGCTCCATCCGCAGTGGATCGAGGAACGAGTGATCGTCGCAGAAGATCACGAAGTCCTCCTCGATGTTCTCGAGGTCCTCCACGATCAACTCCGGCGATCGCGGGACGAAATGTCGCTGTGAGAAGCGTTGGCAGGAGCAGAACGTGCAGCCGAACGTGCATCCCATCGACGTCTGGATGGACGCCACGGATGTTTCGAAGAGATAGAAGTATTTTGAACGGTAGCGTGCGGTCAGACTGCGGTCGGGCAGCGGCTGATGGTCCAGGTCCGACGGGACCGGTCGGTTCGCGGTTCGCAACAATTCTCCGCTGCCGGGAATCGCCAGCCCCGCGATACCCAAAAGATCCGTCGACCCTCTTGCCCAGCGTTCAATCACCGCCTGAAACGCCGGCACGCCCTCCCCCAGCACGATTGCGTCGACCTCCGGGTAGTTGAATTCCTCTGGACACAAGCTCGCATGGTGACCGCCGACCAGCGTCAGGATCTCCGGGTCGAACGCTTTCGCGGCTCGCAAGGCGCTCAGCGCGGAGTAAGACTGCACGACCTGGGCACTCACCCCCACGACGTCTGGGCGGTACTTCCGCAGGGCGCCCACCAGGTCCTGATCGATCTCCATGTCGAGCAGGGAGACTGAGTGCTTCGGCACCGCCGCTCCGAGAATCTCCAGGCCCAGCGGTTCGACGCGAGAAACGTGCTTGAGACCCATGGTCAGCTCGCCGCTGGGTGGATTCACCAGCAAGATTCGCATCGCTCGCTCCTCTGCCTGCGCGCCAGCCGCGGCGCCCGACCATCTCACCGGTGTTTCCGACGACCACTGATCTAAGCGATACCGCCGCAGATCCGGGTGAACCATGACCGAGGTCATCGACGAACTCGCCGGACGGCAGGGGGCTGGAGCGACCCATCGCCCGGCATCGTGCGGAGGATCTTGGTTTACCGACCCGACGGTTCGCGCCTGAGGACCGGGATCCCGTCTAATGTTTTCGGGACTCACGGCGACCCGCGGTCCTACGCCCTCTATGATGCACGGCGCAAGCACCGGCTCGGCGATCGACGGTTGCGTGAGCGGCGGTGCACGCCGAATAGAGAGAGTGTGGCCATGCCGACGCAAACGTACGCCCCCCCCCTGTGTGACTGGGACGACCCGCCCAATCCCACCCTCAACACGTGGACGACCGTCAACGCCGCGGAGGTGGTGCCCGGTGTCTGGCACCCTCTCCTCTCCGGGTGGTATCAGGCCAGGCAGCGCACGCTCTTCGCCGCCCTGCTGGAGCGCCTGGGGATCCCGGAGACGCAGATCCCGATCTACCCGGCCCCGATCCCGAACTTCCTCGCCTCGTGGGCGGGGCAGCTCGCCCTCAACGTCTCCTTCACGACCGCCATCGTCTCTAGCTATCAAACCGGCGCGGGATCGAGCGCCGTCGAGAAATTGTTCACGGCTGATGAGGAGGGTGGCCACCAAGCCGAAGCCTCGGGCGATGTGGAGGCGGCCGGCAAGATTCGCACGCGGCTGTTCCGTATTCTCGGCCAGGGTCAGCGCATCGCCGCTGGCGACCGGAGACGGGCCTCGGCGCTGGCCCACGAGATCGCCGATGCCGACCTGCGCTCGCTGAGCGACGTGCAGCTCGGCCGCACGCAGGCCAAGGTCGATCGGATGATGGAGCGGCTGTTCCAGAACCACGTCATCCTTTCCGTCTGCGCCAGCGGCGAATATGTCTCCATGCTGGAACAGTTCCTCAGCGAGTCGATTCCCGACTTGGACGACGACGCCATCGTTCGCCTCACGAGCGGCTTGGGGAATGTCGAAAGCGCGAAGCCGATGGAAGCGCTGTGGGATCTCTCGCGCGCGATCATCGCCCAACCCAAACTCGCTGAGGCTTTCGCGGGGCTGACGACCGTGGAGATCAAGCAGCGTTTTGATGCGCCGCCGGATGGGACCTGGCGGCGGGCAGCCGACGGATTCGCCGCATTCCTTGGAGACTTCGGATTCCGCAGTCAGAGCGAGTGGGACCTGGGTGTGCCGCGCTGGCGTGAGGCGCCCTTCTTTCCCCTGAACGCGCTCCGCAACATGGTGAGCGCCCCTCAAGCGAAGGGGCCGGGTGAGGCTTCTCTGCGGGCGGGGGCGGCGCGTCGCGAGGCGGAGGCGCACTACCGGGGTTTGCTGCCCGCTTCCAAACGCGCGGGGTACGACCGCCTCCTGGCAAAGGCCCAGGAATTCGTCCGCATCCGCGAGTTCACGAAGGCGAGCACGATCATGGCGATCGGACGTGGCCGGGACACGATGCTGGAGTGGGGCGAGCGCTTCGTCGACCGCGGCTGGCTGCGCAAGGCGGACGATGTCTTCTTCCTGCTTTACGACGAGTTCGAGGAAGGAGTCTCCGGTCAGCTTGATCCGGCCGAGACCCTTCCCGCGATTGATCGCCGGCGTCGGCAATTTGACGATGTCGCTGGCTACAGGCTGCCGGATAACTTCGAAGGCCTGCCCGAGATCCGTCGAATCGAGTCGGCGCCTGAACCGACCGCCACGCTGAAGGGCCTCGGCGTCAGCCCGGGCGTCGTCACTGGACCCGCTCGGGTCATCCCGACCTTTTCCGAAGGGGCGCTGGTGGACTTCGAACCTGGGGATATCCTTGTGGCGCCCTATACCGACGCCCCCTGGACCCCGCTCTTTGCCACGGCTGCGGCGGTGGTGGTTGAGACTGGTGGCGTGCTCTCGCACGCGGCCACGGTTGCCCGCGAGTACGGCATCCCCGCCGTCGCGATGATCAAGGATGCCACGCGGATGATCGAAAATGGGCAAGTCATCACCGTCCATGGTGGTGCCGGGCAAGTCACGCTCGGCTGAGCCATGGCGAACAGTGTGGGCGCGTCGGGAGTAGACTCAGGCTCGATGGGACCGAGCCTGGCGATGGACTGTGGCTCGGCTCTGATAGGGTCCCGAGCGGAACCTATCGTCCGCCTTCAGGAGGTCCTGCGATGACAGCATCCGAGCCCACGGTCTTGATGGAGCGAGATGGTCACGTGGCGATCGTCACGTTGAATCGTCCCGAGCGCCTCAACGCGTTGAACGGTCAGATCCACGACGAGTTCGAGGCGACACTCGGCCAACTCAACAACGACGCTGATGTTCGCTGCGTCGTGATCACGGGATCCGGTCGCGCCTTCTGCGCCGGAGCCGATATGAAAGAGCTCGCCCCGCTATTCGAGGACCGGGACTGGGAGGATTCACCGGAGCACCATCGACAGGCGCTGCGCCAGGGCGGTCAACGCATCATGCATGCGGTTCGCCGCATGGATGTGCCCACCATCGCCATGGTCAATGGTGTGGCTGTCGGCGGCGGTTTCGATCTCGTGGCCACATGCGATATGGCCGTGGGCAGTGAGAACGCGCGGTTCATGGTGGCCTATGTCCGGCGCGGACTCTTCCCCGACCTCGGCGGCTTCTGGGTCCTTCCGCGCATCGTGGGGCCGCGCAAAGCGATCCAGATCATCACCACTGCGGATTTCGTTGAAGCGGACGAAGCGAAGGAACTCGGCATCTTGAACGAGCTGGTTCCGCATGAACGACTACGGGAGGAAACGCTGGCGCTGGCGCAGCGGATCGCAGCGAATCCGCCCATTGCGGTGCGGCTCTCCAAGATGCTGATGTGGCGCGGATTGCAGCTCGACTACGACACCGCGATGGAGTGGTCGGCCTCCACCACGGCCCTGACCGAGATGTCGGAGGACCATCACGAGAGTGTGCGCGCCTTCCTCGAGAAGCGCGATGCCAAATTCGAGGGGCGCTAGGCGACGCCAAGTGGCATCCGGTGCCCCCGCTCGTACCGGGATATCAACGATCGATTCACTAACGCCGGTCAGTCAGCGACTTCCCAGAGCGTGAGACCGGCAATCACCCGTTGCCGGTGGAGGCGCTCCCCGTAGATCGTTGTCATCCCTCTCTCTCCTGCGGATCGCTGGATGGATACGCGCTCTGCTTCGCGTTCCTATCCTCCTCCTCGATCTCGCGAACGATGAACTCCACAAAGTCGCTTGGGTTCGCGGGTACCCAATCCGTTGGTCGCCCAATGCCAGGGAGCCAATGAAGATGCCACGCCATCCACGGCAAGTCCCGAATCCAGAAACCAATCGCTCGAAAGGCTGTCACCGCCATACCGACGATGCTACCGAAGGCGAGCGCTTGCATGACGATCTTCCAGTCATCCGGCGGAATGAGAAACTCTGCGGTGTAGTCATTCGGTAGGAGGCTAGGCACCGTCGCTAGGAAGATGCCGAGCATCGCGAGAAAGGTTGTCCATTGGGGGCGCTGCCCAACCTGGAACCTCCGCACAAGAGCTTCGAGGCGGTGTCGACTCATCGTGAGGCTCTCCGGGCGCTCCCGGTAGGTACGCCCAGACTCAGTGAAAAGAACCTCGCCGGTGTCCGTGGGGCTAACCATTTCCGGCCCCCTTCTCACCAGGGAAAAGCCCCATCTTCACCGCGTTGAAGAGCAACACGTAGCCACAGTTTCCGCAAATCACTTGTACATACGGATACGCGGCTGCCCCCCCGATGCGTAGCCCGCCCCCACCGAAGACTGGCGCATGAACGGTATGTGTCTGTACTTCCCAATTCGTCGGTCCGGAGATAGGGCAATCGCGCTTGGTACGCGGCCAGTACTCGTCGAGCCAGGCCGCAGCCAGACGCCCTTCCGCCTCGGATAGCTCTCCGTCTTCGTTCGGCATATTCACCTCCACAGAGCGGGAGGCTAGCGCCCGGGGCTACTCGGTGTAAGGAACCCGATCGGCTCCGGGCAGACCCTGGTTCGATGGCTCCGGCACGAGCGAACCAACACGCCTCCGGGCTTACCGGCCCGTGAAGACCGGGTCTCGCTTCTCCCGAAAGGCGGCGCGCGCCTCCGCGGCATCGGCTGTGTGGGAGAGCGTTGAGATCGCCAGCGACTCATACCGGAGCTGGCTTGGGAGGTCGGCGTTGGCGCCCAGCCGTAGTCCCTTCTTGTTCATTCGGACGGACATCGGCGGCAGTTGCGCGATGGTGCTGGCCATCTCGTCGGTGGTTCGCTTCAACTCCTCGGCCGGCACCACGTAGTTGACCAGCCCGATCTCGCCCGCTTCCTGCGCGGCGACCATACGCGAGGTCAGGACCAGCTCAGACGCCTTCCCGAGGCCGATCAGGCGGGGCAAGTGGAAGGTCGACCCGAGTTCAGCGCAGATGCCGAGCTTGGTGAAGGGCAACTGGAAACGCGCGTTCTCCGACGCGATCCGAATGTCGCAGAGCAGGGTCATGGTGCAGCCACCCCCGACCGCGACACCGTTGATCGAAGCGATGACGGGTTTTTCGACGTCGAGGGCCTGGAACAGGCGATCCGCGAGGTTCGGGGCGCTGCTGCTACGGGGCTCCCCCGCGGGTTCGCTGGGGCGAAGGTCTGCGCCGGAGCTGAAGGCCCGTCCTGCACCCGTCAGGACGATCACCCGGGTGTCGTCGTCTAGATCTGCCGCGTGGAGCGCTTCGTGCAACTCGTCGGCCAGCTCCAGGTTCAGCGCGTTCAGCTTGTCGGGCCGGTTCAAGGTCACGGTCGTCACGTGATCCGCCGTTTCGACGAGGATCGTCTCGTAGCTCATAGATCGCTCCTGGGTTGCATCTCGGGGGCTCGCGGGCTCTCAGGGAGGCGGAGCCAGTCTCGTTGTCTCGCCAAGGGAGGGTACAGCGTGGGTCCGGGACTTCTGCGTCTTCGGGCTCGACCGTGTTCCGCGACAAGGGTTGCGCCCCTTGTTGGGTCCGACCCGGACCTGCATTGGCGTAGGTGCGCGTGTCTCAGGGTGACGGGCCGATCCTCACTGCCGTCTTGGCACGATGAGACGGTTCCACTGAGGTGCGGTGGGTGCGCGGCTCGCTTCGCTCACAGGCAATCCCATGGGGAGAGTGATCGGGAGATGGGACGGCACGGTGGTTGGCCAAGCACCCGACTGTCCGAGTGCTACAACCACGAGCTAGGTGGCACCACCTCGCCTGTGGAAAGGCCGTCCGCGGGATTGGCGGAGACTCACCACACGTTCGATAGCGCCGTAAGCTGTTTTCGCTCGCGGAAGTAGATCGCGCCGCGTGAGCAGCCCGTCTCACAAAGCCCACAGCCGAAGCAGGCATACTGATCGATGTTTGCCTTCTCCGTAGTCGCCTCATACTTGAGCGCATTGAAGTTGCAACGGCCCAGGCAGTCA